>ERZ1292623.619-Hain-H51-01um-R1-619-length-37567-cov-16_pt1 | contig 37567 bp, 38 predicted proteins | sample MGYA00564398_ERZ1292623 | MGnify/ENA primary metagenome ERZ1292623 (study PRJEB36523, sample SAMEA6512633) | groundwater metagenome | collected 2019-01-07 | study: AquaDiva: Metagenomics assemblies of 32 groundwater samples
CAAAAAGCGAATAATCGGTTCGAACTTACCGAAAAGTTTTTGAAATTCAATGTGGAATTGGCAAACGAGTGTACAAATGAAGAAAAACTTCATTTGTACAAAAAAGTCGGTTCGAACTTTCAAATTAAGGATCGAACCGTCTTTTTTGAGCCACGCGGAGCGTGGCGAACCCTTTCAGATTCAGGATTTTTTTGGGGGAATACATTTGTGTCGGCACTTCGTGCCGACCCCATTTCGGCTTCCGATTCCGATTTTCAATTTTGGCGGAGGCGGAAGGATTCGAACCTTCGAGGGGATTACTCCCCTAACATCTTAGCAGGATGCTGCTTTCAACCGCTCAGCCACGCCTCCAAAAACGCCTTGTATTTATATCATTTTTCTGATAAGTTTACAACTATGCATGAAAAAAATCATGAAAAAAATACTGAAAATGAAATATCTCGGCCGCCGATTGTGGTAATAATGGGACACGTTGATCACGGCAAAACCACACTTCTTGATTATATCCGCAAAACTAATATTGTGGCCCGCGAAGCCGGCGGCATCACCCAATCAATCGGCGCTTATGAAATAATCCATAACGATAAAAAAATTACTTTTATCGACACCCCCGGCCACGAGGCATTTTCCAAAATGCGCGCCCGAGGCGCCAAAATCGCGGATTTGGCTATTCTTGTAGTTGCCGCCGACGACGATATTCAACCGCAGACAAAAGAATCAATTCAGACTTTAAATGACGCGAAAACTCCTTTTATCGTGGCGATTAACAAAATAGACAAACAAAACGCCGATGTTGAAAAAATAAAAAATGACTTAACCGCTAATAGTGTTCTTCTTGAAGGATACGGCGGCAATATTTCCTGGCACGCGATTTCCGCCAAAGCTGGCACAGGCGTTAATGAATTACTTGACTTAATTTTGCTTGCCGCGGAAATGGAAAATTTAACTTATAATCCGGATGCTCAAGCTTGCGGCGTTATTATTGAAGCGAAATCCGACAGCCGCCGCGGCATTGTTGCCACCGCAATTGTCAGAAACGGCGTTTTAAAAACGGGAGATAGAATAGCGACTCAAACATCCATCGGCAAAATAAAATGCCTGGAAAATTTTTTAGGAAAAACAACAGAAAATTTGACGCCTTCATCTCCAGCTCTCATTTTAGGGTTTGAAAATTTACCCCAAATTGGCGAAGAATTTATCGCCGCTGAAGAAATTGAGCCGATTAAAATTGAAACAAAAGAAAAAATCTTTACGCCAAAAATTCAAAAAATCAACGAAAAGCAAATCCCTGCGATTAATCTTATTCTCAAAGCCGATGTTTCAGGATCCCTGGAACCGCTTGCAGAAATAATCAGAAATTACAAATACGACAGTGTAAAAATAAACATATTGGCGGAATCAATTGGAGAAATAACCGACGGCGATGTTAAATCCGCTTCCGGAAGCGGAGCTATAATTATCGGCTTCCGGACAAAACCGAATAAAATCGCCGAAAATCTCGCGAAAACGCAAGACGTAAAAATTATTACTTCGGAAATAATTTATGAAATTCTGGAAATTCTGCAAAAAGAAATTAAACTAAAGGAAAAACCGTTGCCGCAAGCTGAATTGGAAGTTTTAAAAATCTTCAGCCAGAGAGGAAAAAAACAATTAATCGGCGCTAAAGTTTTATCAGGAACTATACGAAATAATGCCCGCCTGAAAATAATTCGCGCTGAAAACGAAATGGGCGCGGGAAAAATCACCGACTTAAAGAAGCACAAAGATAAAATTAATTCCGTTCCGGCCGGCGAAGAATGCGGCATTATGTTTGAATCGGATGTCGTAATTACTGAAAAAGACCGATTGATTTGGCAGTAAAAATTACTTATAATATTTCTGTTATTTGAGGGCCTGGTAGCCAAGTGGTAAGGCAAGAGTCTGCAAAACTCTTATACGCGAGTTCGATTCTCGCCCAGGCCTCCAATGCCCGGGTGGCGGAACGGTTTACGCAGAGGACTTAAAATCCTTGCCTTGAAAAAGGTTGTGGGTTCGAATCCCACCCTGGGCACCAATAAAAAATACCGCCTTTGGGCGGTATTTTTTGAATATTTTTATTCTATCTCATATCTTAGATTCACATTCACGCTAATTTCCTGCGAACCGGATTCTATTGTGGGCGAAGGCGCCGCGCCCCCGACGTCAAAAGATTCGGCGACTGCCGGAGCGTATTTATAAAACGGCGTAATATCTCCTTCATCAATACCCAGTAATCTGCCAACCCTAAAATCTCCTGCCTTAGCAATTAATTTTGCTTTTTCTCGAGCTTTGACAATCGCCTGTTCTCTAGCCTCATCCTGCAATTTCGTCGGGTCGTCAATCGTAAAAGATAATTGCGATACGTCATTAACTCCTTTTTCCACAACGCCTGATAAAATATCGCCGATTTTAATAAAATCTCTTACTTTTACCTGCACAGTCTGGCTGATTTTATAACCGATAATTTCCGGAGGCGGGCATGGTTTTACTTCTTCAATAAGTGATCGCGGACAGCTAAAATACTGGTATCGCGGGTCAAGATTATAATTCAATGTCTTAATATCTTTTGCTTCCACGCCTTTTGATTTTACAAAATCAATTGCTAAATTAACTTTGCCCGTATTTTCTTTCTGCAATTTAGCAATATCCTTTCCGCCTTCGGTAATCACGCTGAAAGTAAACTGCGCCACATCGGGAATCGCCGTTATTTTTCCTTCACCGCTTACGGAAAAACTGCGAAAAGCCGACGGTTCAATTGATTTAGAGTATGTATCAACATAGCTCACGACCGCGTAGCCAAAAGCAATCAAAACTAAGCCGACAATAATTGCGAAAAAAACCTTTACTCTTCCGTTTACATCAGAATTTAAAAAACACATATGATTTATTAATGACTTTAATCAATATTTCGACCTTTAGTTGAGCAGATATAAATAAACGCCGGCGGGATATTTCGCATTTCAAAATCCAGATTAACTTTACTAAAAACTTTCCGCAAAGCGAAAATATCATTAATTGAATATTGGAATTGCGCCAATTTTCCGCTATCAGCCAAACAATGTTTAATCGCGCCCAATATTTTATCTCTTTCGTCTTTTGAAAAAGCGGCTAAAGGCAAGCAGGAAATAACGCAATCGGCATATTCAAAACCGTATTGTTTAAGATATTTGGCAATATGACGAGCATCATCATTGATTACTTTCAATCTTTCATCTTTGATGTCCTCTTCTATATGACGGCTAAGCGAAGTATTTATTTCAAACGACAGCAAAACCGCGTTTTCCGGCATTGCTTCCAAAATCTTTTTGGTGATAGCGCCTGTGCCGGCTCCAAGCTCCACAATAACTTTTGCCGACCTTAAATCAACTGCTTTCACCAATTTCTCGGCCAGAAATTTAGAGCTCGGCGCTATCGCGCCAATCTGCTTGGGATTTTTGAAAAAAGCTTTAGTGAACGATATTTTCCCCATATTTTTCTTTAAATTGTCTTATTGTTAATGCTTTGACTTTTGAAAATTTTCCCACCCGCGTTCTTTCCAAATCAGCCAAATAACCGCCGACTTTTAATTCTTCTCCAATATCTCTAGCCAAAGCCCTAATATACACCCCCGGACCGGTAATAACTTTTAACCAAAGATATGGCCAGCGGTACTTAATAATCCTGATATTTTTTATTTCAATTTTTCGGGGTTGTAATACCGGCGCTTCGCCTTTTCTTGCCAGTTTATACGCTTCTTTGCCGCTTACTTTTACGGCGCTGTAAACCGGCGGCTTTTGCATTATTTCTCCTTTAAAATTATACACTATTTTTCTGACTTCTTTTAGGGCTGGTTTTTTAATGACTTTAATCTTTGTTTTCTTCCCTTCTTCATCGTCTGTTTCACTAGTTGCTCCAAATTTTATTTTTGCTATATATTCTTTTTCTTTTGCAACAATATTGCCCAATAATTTAGTGCCTGCGCCAATGCCGACCACTAAAACGCCCTTTGCCAAAGGATCAAGCGTGCCAGCATGGCCTATTTTTCCGATGTCGGTAATCCGCCGCAATTCTTCTAAAACGCCGTTTGAAGTCGGGCCTTTAGGCTTGTAAACAGCTAAAATTTTTTTCATTTATTTAACTGCTCTTATTACTATCACAAATTCTCCAAGAATTTTATCTTTCCGCAAAGCTTCCAAACACTCCCCTGCCGAACCGCGATAAATCGTTTCAAACTGCTTGGTGAGCTCGCGGCATACAATCATTTGCCGGATGCCAATTATTTTTTCCAATTCCAGCAATGCTTTTTCAATGCGATATTTTGATTCATAAAAAACAATAGTTTCTTCTATTTTTGCGATTTTTTCAAAAAAAGTCTTTCTGCCTTTTTTATTGGGCGGAAATCCTAAAAAATGAAAATTATCCGCTGGAAAGCCGGAAACAGACAACGCCGCAACTGCCGCATTTGATCCCGGAATCGGAACGATTTTTACATCATTGCCTAATTTCTCATAAACCGCTTGAATTAAAATTCCGCCCGGGTCTGATATCCCTGGTGTGCCGGCATCGGAAACCAAGGCGATAATTTTCCCCGAAAAAAGCTTATTAATAATCTGCTCGATTTTATTTAACCGGCTGTGCTGGTGATATGACCAAAGAGGTTTTTCAATTTCATATTTTAAAAGCAATTTCTTCGTCACCCGCGTATCTTCGCATAAAATCAAATCAACACTTTTTAAAGTTTCTAAAGCCCTTAAAGTAATGTCTTTTAAATTGCCGATTGGAGTGGCGATGATATATAAAGTAGCCATTTGATATAATTATAACATCAAAATCATTTCTTGTCATTTTAAACAACTCAATTGATGTCTATTTATATCTATTATTATCTTATACCACCTGTGGATAACTAATGTTGACATTTGTATATATTGATATACTATTGATATTAGCACATAAAGGAGGTGATTAAAATGCCCACTCTAGAACAAGAAGTTATAGAGGCGCTAGAATTATCGCCTATTTGGGAAAATCTCACAAAAGACGAACAAAATGATGTCCTTTGTGAAACCTGCATACTTTGGGAAAATTTATATTCAAAAAGATATATATGTGTCCACTAATTCTCAGAGTATATATTTTAAGGGAAGCTTTACGCCTCCCTTTTCCTTGCTAAAAATAATAATTTTAAACAAGATTAGTATATTCGTAAAAATTCGTATTTCGTAAATCTTTTATGGAAAAAGTAAAATTTTACAAAATCTCCGAATTGAGCAAAATCGCTCCTGAACCGGTGCCGAAATCAAGCCAAAGCTTAAAGCGGTTTATTTTAAAACATAAAAGCGAATTATCGCCGACAATCACCGGCTCCGGCAAAGGTAAAAGATATTTCATCAAAAAAGAAAAATGGGAGGCTTTAATGAAAAAACTTAACTTTATTTAAATTTCCACAAAAAAACAACGAGTGTAAAGTTATTTCTGATACCTAAACGGAAACGCAGTCCCGCAAAACGGGACGTGAGCGGATTGAAGAAATAACTTTACACTCGTTGTTTTATGTTTTCTTTTTTACTTTTTTCCTTTCGTTTTCCGATAAAATCGCTTTTCTCACGCGAATATTTTTCGGTGTTGCCTCAACTAATTCATCATCATTAATATAATCAAGCGCTTCTTCAAGCGTCATTTGGCGCGGCACTTCCAATTGCTCTTGAACGCCGAAATTTTTTGTCCGAAAATTAGTAAGCTCTTTAGTTTTACAGATATTAACCATAATATCATCCGCTTTGGCGTTTTGCCCGACAACCATGCCCTCATAAACATTGACTCCCGGCCCGATAAAAAGCTGTCCCCTTTCTTGGGAATTTATCAAACCATAACTATTTGAAAGTCCAGCTTCTGAAGCGATTAATGAACCGTGGAAACTAACGACAATATCACCCTTAAATTCTTCATAACCAAGAAAAATACTATTCATTATTCCCAATCCTTTAGTGGCGATCAAAAATTCATTCCTGAAGCCGATTAACCCCCTAGTCGGAATAACGAAATCCATGTAAGTCTCTCCGCGGTCAACGCGCATATCTTTCATTTTACCCAATCTTTTGCCCATCATTTCAATAACCATTCCGGAAAATTTCTCCGGCGCTTCAATTGAGACAAGCTCTGTCGGCTCTAAAAGTTTTGCTTGCCCTGAGCTTACCAAAGGGTTTTCTTTAAAAATTACCTGCGGCTTGGAAACTTCCAATTCATATCCTTCCCGCCTCATCTTTTCAATTAAAACCGCCAAGTGAAGCTCGCCCCGGCCGGCAACAATCCATTTATCAGCCGAATCAGTCGGAACAACTCTTAAGGCCACATCTGTTTCCAATTCTCTTTCTAATCTTTCTTTTAAATTTCTTGAAGTGGTATATTGACCTTCCCTGCCTGAAAACGGCGAAGTATTAACGCCAAAAGTCATTTTAATGGTCGGTTCTTCTATTTCAATTATCGGCAATGCTGTTGGATTATCAATATCAGAAATAGTTTCGCCAATAGAAATATCAGCAATGCCGCCAATCGCCACAATATCGCCAGCCGTCGCTTCATTGACATCAATTTTACTCAATCCACTAAATAACATCACTGAAGCAACAACTGCTTTTTTTACTTCTCCTTGGCGGTTAATATGGCTCACTGCTAATCCCTTTTTTAAAACTCCGGAATATAGCCTGCCGATTGCTATTTTCCCTTTATAATTATCATAAGCTAAATTAACCGTAAGCATTTGCAACGGCTTGTTTTCTTTAATTTTCGGCGCCGGCAGATAGCTCACGATTGTTTCAAAAAGCGGCTGGATATCCCACATCTTACTTAAATCAGCTTCCAAACCAGCCTTGCCTTGAACTCCGGAAGCATAGATTACCGGGAAATTTATCTGTTCTTCGCTCGCGCCCAATTCTATAAAAAGATCAAACGCCTGATTAAGCGCCCACTGGGCTCTGGCATCTGGTTTATCAATTTTATTGATTACCAGAATAATTTTATGGTCGGCCTGAATTGCTTTTCTAAGTACGAACTTCGTCTGCGGCATCGGCCCTTCTTTGGCGTCAACTAAAAGCAAAACACCGTCAACCATACGCATAATGCGCTCAACTTCGCCGCCAAAATCAGCATGCCCGGGAGTATCAACAATATTTATTTTTACGCCATTATGGACAACTGCCGCATTTTTGGAAAATATCGTGATTCCTCTTTCTCTTTCCAATTCATTGGAATCCATAATCAGTTCCTTTGCCTCATCAATTTTCAATTTAAATCCCTCTGACTGCTTTAAAAGCGCGTCAACAAGGGTTGTCTTTCCGTGGTCAACGTGGGCGATAATGGCAATGTTTCTAATTTCCATAATTAATAATTAATAATAAAAGCCCCCTTAAATAAATAAGGAGAGCAAATCAAAACTACCATAAATTTTCAAAAAATGCAAAAAAAAGCGGCCACTAACCATCAGTAAGCCGCAATAAAAACTAATTCATTATTCTACTCTGCAAAACATCTTTTTCCACATTTTTATCCTTATATTTTTATCAATAATTATTTGCGTTCTATGGCGCAAATCGCTTAACGCCTCAAACAAATCATAAGGCGTTCTAACCGCGGAAAATTCCGCGATTCCCTTGATTCTTTCGAGAATGAATCTCATTCTCTCATTATTGTTCCTTTGTTCATCATCTAGGGATATTAATAGAAATTTCTGCTTATTTATAGCATTCTTCAGTTTCATAAAATCAGAAAATCTTATTTTAAGAAAACGAAGCATTTTTAAAAATTCGATTACCCTAAAAATCAGTCTTAACAAAAATAGAATCCCGAATACTACTAATAAATGATAAAAAAATCTGAGAATTATTCCCATCTTCGCACCTCCCTTTCTTATATAAGGTTAATTTAAGAACTTTCAAAAGATTAACAAAATCCGCAAAAAATGTCAATTTGCCTTCAAAACAATCTCCAAAACCTCGTCCATATTTTTTTACTCTCAAATTTCGCCCTTTCTTATTTTATGCCTAATTTCTTCAACCAGCGAATTGAAAAAATAAAGGTTATGAAAAGTCAAAAGCGACATTGCGGTGATTTCTTTCGCCCTAAAAAGATGGCAAAGATAATTTCGCTTATAATTCTGGCATACTCGGCAAGGACATTTTTTATCAAGCGGATTTTTGTCGTTTACGAATACTGATTTAGCAATATCGATTTTTCCTAAACTCGTAAACGCTACCCCTCTTCTAGCGTAATGAGTCGGCACAACGCAATCAAACATATCAACACCGGCTTTGATAATTTTCGGAATATCTTCGGGATAACCGATTCCCAAAAGATGCCTTGGTTTTTGCTCCGGCAGTTCATCGTTAACCCAGCTAATCATTTTCATCATTGTTTTTTTATCATCACCGAATTCGCCGCCGATTCCAAAGCCATCAAAAGGAAGAGAACCGATAAATTTCGCGCTTTCAATTCTTAAATCCTTATATTTTCCTCCCTGAATAATACCGAATAGTGCTTGTTTTTTATTTTTAATTTTTGATTTTTTATTTTGAAATGCCGTAAGGCATTGAATCGCCCATCTATGCGTGCGCTCCATCGCTTTTTTATTATATTCATAATCGGCATTAGGCGGCGGGCATTCGTCAAAAGCGAATATCATGTCCGCGCCGATTGCTTCCTGAATTTGGATTGATTTCTTCGGATTTAAAAATAATTTTGAGCCGTCAACCGGCGAATTAAACCAAACTCCATCATTTGTTATTTTCACGAATTTCGGCTGCTGCCCCAAAGATACATATGCACCAATCTTTCCTTTCAAAATCTTGCCAACTCCATAATCCTTGCCAAAACCCAAGCTAAAAACCTGAAACCCGCCGGAATCAGTCATTAACGGCTTTTGCCAATTCATAAATTTATGAATGCCGCCTGATAATTTTATAATTTTATCAGCCCCCTTGGTATGCAAATAAAAAGTATTAGCGATTAATATCTGCGATTTCGTTTCTCTTACTTCTTCACTGGATAAAGTTTTTATCGTTGCCTGAGTCGCCACCGGCACCAAAGTCGGCGTTTCAATTTCGCCATGAGATGTTTTCAATATCCCCAATCGCGCCCGACTCTTTTTTGATTTTTTCAAAATTTTAAATTCAAGCATTTTAAATTATCAATCCTGTTTCAATTTTAATCTCTTGTGAAATAAATAAAACATTATGCCCATAATCAAAAATAAAACCGCCAATAAAATCAGAAAAAGAATAAATTGGTTTTTTAAAAAAATATCTCCCAAGTATACCGTCAATACGGCAAATGGCAATTCGGTGATAAAAGTCGCAAAAAGATATTTGCCGAAATCATATTTTAAAGAGCCGAGCACGTAGCTGGCAATCTCCGCCGGCATTGCCATACGAAACATTAAAATAATTTCAAACTCTAATTTTTTAGATAATCGGCTTCTATAATACTCTATTTTTTCAAAGGAAATAAATTCCTGAATGCGCGGGTAAATTGCTCGCCAACCGATATAATAAGCGAAAACACTGCCTATCATCCAGCCAGTTAAAAGCAAAACAACAGTTAAAAAATTTCCCCAAATCATAATGCCGATAGGCACCAAAGGCGCGCTGCTGAATAGAGAAAACATAGCGGAAAAAATTCCTAATGCTAAAAAAATAACCGTTCCTGAAAAAGGATTTTCGCTGAAAAAAGCGTTAAAGAAAAGGATTATTTCATAAAAATAACTCTGCAGCTTAATTGACGACCAGAGTAATAAAGCCGCTAAAACAATAAGTAAAAAAATAAATATATTTCTTTTAATCATTTAAAAATTATATAAAATTATAACATATTATTATAATAAAAAACGGATATTAGTTAAATATCCGTTTTTTTGCGTTAACACGATTTTTTTACTGATTATTAGCGAAGTGATTTTAATAATTTGCTGAAATCCCTGAAAATTGTAAACATCTGCGCTAAAAAGTGCTGTGTAGCGATATTGCTGCTTGGCGACGCGACACAACTCGCGCCATCCCAATATTGGCCGCTGGGGCAAGTTGTCAGGAACACGCAGGTTGAGCCATTCCATATTCCTCCTGTTTGAGAACAAGCGATTGCCGGATCAGTAGTAGGGCCAGAAGAGGTTGTTCCGGGATTACAGGCGTTAATTGCCGAATCCCAATAGGATGGCGGCGGACAATAGGTCGTCGAACCTCCGCCTGAAGTTGAGCCGGACGAAGTTTCCGAAGTTCTGCAATAACCGGCGCTGCCATCAGTCGGAACATACCAATATTGGCCAGAAGAACAGGATGTACTGCCGCTGGATGGCGTTATATACGAAGAACCGCTACCATGGGCGGAACAAACCGCGCTAGTATAATTACTTTCACTACTCGCATTGCTATATTCAGTGCATCTTGAAGAATCATTATTAAGCATGCAATAACCGCTCATTTCGTGGGCAAAACTCGGGCAATTAGCAATAGGTACATCATTTGTTGTTGTATTAACACAAGCAGTTCCGTTCCAATATTGGCCCGACGAACAACCTCCCGAAGTAGTTGAGTTTACGCACACGGTTCCATTCCAATACTGGCCAGACGGACAGCTTGTGCCAGTGTTGCTATACGATGAAGAACATCCGGCAGCTGTCGAAGTGTCTCCGGCTTTAGCTGATTTGGTCATCGGACCATCGCAATAAATCCTATTTCCGGAAGAATCATTATACATATAATGGCATCCTGAACCTAAGAGTTCAATAAGAGCCGCAGAACATGTACTTCCGCTTGTGTTGTATGTACCGCCGGAAGAAGATACGCAAGCGGAGCCGTCAAAATATTTATCAGACGAACAGCCTGCCGCCTGAGCGCATTTATTCGGATCAGGCATTCCGAAATCAGGGCTTGAAGAAAGTCCGGCGCTCGGCATCCAGATATTGGCGCTTGACGGCGCGTTAACGCAAGATTGTTTTAATTGCTCAATTCTCGCTAAATCAGCGTCACTGCGAATCCAGGAGCGAAGCCCAAATGAATTCCAAATTTGTTCTTTCTGTTCTGATGGAGGAATATAATTATAAGAAGAATCTGAACAACCAGACACCCGATTTGCCGCGCAGGAATACAAGACGCCGTCAGACATCCTGTAATTTTGCATTGACGAATCAAAACATTTTCCGCTTGAATCCATTATGTGCCAGCCGGAACCGTATTTTGAACAATCGGTTACTGACGGAGGCGGAGGCAATATTTCGGTTTGTTTGCAGGAATAATAAGCGCCGCATTCAGGCGATGACCAATTAACTACTTTTTCCTGCCCGATTGGACAGGAATCAACAGTCGGCAAAGCCGGACAAATAACAGTTGATTTGGGAGGCAAAGTTGTTGAAGTCGTCATTTCATAAAGAGGTTTTTCATACGGCCGTTGCTGATACTCAATGCACTGGCCGTAAATCGGACAGCCGGTAATATTATTTTTCACTTCCCGATATTGGCCAATAGGACAAGGCGGTGAATAAACTTGCTGACATGCCGTTGGTCGGTTTGGATATTGAGGATACGGATAAATATTTGTTTGCTGATCCGGCTGTTGCGGCGGATACTGTTGCGGATATTGGCCTTGTGGTATTTGTGGCTGACCAAATGGTTGCTGATTAAAATATGGAACCGGCGGCTGGCCTTGCGGATTTTCCAACCATTCTTTAAACGCTTTTAACGCTTCTTCTTTATTAAATCCCGTTTGCGACCCAAAATTATATTGTCCAAAACCAGAACCTGGCGCGGTGAATCCTGGTATTTGGCCCGGAGGATAACCGCCCTGTCCCGGAGGAACAAATCCTTGATACGGCCCCTGGCCTGTAAAAGTTGTAGTGCTAAAACCGCCAAAAGAAATATTATATTCCGGCCGGTATTGCTGTTCAATCACCATTTCAAATTTTTTCTCGGCAAAATCCTTGTTAATAAATCCTTTTTTTGCGGCCTCATTCAAACATTCCTGGCCATTAATCCGGCAAAAACTATCAACTTCATCAAAATTATTAAATTGTTTTTCTCCAAATAATAGTCCGCCTGATTTTTCAAATTCCTGGCGCGCTTTTTCCCTTGCCACCATTCCCTGTTCCCCAAATTCAATACGCGATTTAATATCATTAACTATTCTTACCGCTTCAGGGTTACTGGCGGCAATTGATTCAATTTGAGGCAAGGCCCGTTTTGAAGCAATTAAACATTTTTCGCCATAACGAGGGTCTTCGCAAAATTCCGGACCCGGAACGCCATCCTTACTCATTTCCGCTTTCATTATGCCGTGAATCCAATCCATTAATTCGAATTCCGCCCTGTCTTCTTCCGGAATAAATTGCTTGCAAGAACCTGGATCTCTGCGACAAGCGTCAAAATCTGGGAAGCCGCCACTTTCTTTCACTTTTCTAATCATCTTTATGGCGAATTCTTTATCAACTGGCTTAGCAAAACCCTGAGTCACCATAAATTCCATGCCTTTTTCAACCGCATCAACATTGCCCTTTTTGCCCTCTTCCTCAAGATAGCGGCCAACATCTTTGGGATTTAACAAAACCCTGCCATCAAAAGTGGTAAATGTAACGCTTTGAGCTTGTTTATAATAAAAATCAGATATCTTTCTTACTTGGCCATAAGCCGTTTCAAGTTGTTTTATGCCTTCTACGCCAAAAAATCTATTGGCAATATCGCGGCAGACCTGAGGAATTACTGCCGCGCCTTGAGCTTGCGCTTCAGGCGCTGGATTCAAACAAAAGTTACCGCAACCGTCCAAAGTATTATCTCCGCATTGATATTCTCCCCGACCTAAAGCTTCGCGAAGCTGGAGAGAAGAATCATTTATCTGAACCAATTGTTTTCTTTCTTCGGGAATATATTTCAATACTCGGGCGTCTTTTGCCAGCTTCGCGCAAGCGCGCAGCAATTCAATGGAAGCCGCATCTGGATCCATTGTTTGACATTCCCGCAAGTTTACTCCCGCTTCTTTGGCCGCGTCAATAATTACTTTTTTTTCCCTAATCTTAACAGCAGTCAAATCAATTTGTTTTGCGATTGTTGGATTTTTAACGGCAATAGTTTTTGCTAGCCTATTGGCAACATCTACCAGACACGCCTCATCAGCGCAATTTTTCAAATCTTCAACTACTTTTCCTTTTAATTCCGCCAGCACGGCGTTAACCGTTTTAATTTCATCCGGTTTATAAAGATTATATTTTTTGCCTATTTCAGCGCAATCAGCAAGAAATCTTTCCAAATTGCAGATTTCTTTTGCTTGAGCAACGCCCGTTATTTCCTGGCCGGCAATCTGGCTTAAATCTTGAAGAGCCGCGGTCTCATTAGTTAAAATATCATCTGTTTGAGCTAAAACAAAAACAGCCGGAAATAAAAAAAATCCGGCTATTACTAATGATAAAATAAATTTATAATAATTACGAAATAATTTCATGTTATTCAAAAGGATTTAAAACTTGTTTGGTCTTTTCAAAAGGATTCGCTTCAACGCCTTCCAAAGGATTAGAAGCGCCGAAAGGATTGGCTGCTTTAGCCGCTTCTTCAGTGACCTTTTTGCCAGCTTCTTCCTGAAGATTTTTTACATCCGCTTCAGCCCTTTTATAGCCAGCACTATCGCCCTTTTTATAACCGGCATCATTGCCGTAAAAAAAACCGGCCGCTCCGCCGATTGCCAAAGAAACTATCACCGCGATAATAATTAAAACTAAACTATTTTTATTATCTTCCATGTTTAATAAAAAATTATTAAAATATTTTCTGACCTTTGTATTAATTTTAACAAATGTCAAAATCCGCGCAAATGAATTATCCACAGGCGAGTTTAATAAACCTGCAATAATTGCAATCTTCGCCGTATTCCGGCGCGGCTTTAGCGTTATAACAATTCTTCGCTTCCATTATCGTATTTTCCACCCAGTTAAAATCACCTTCCACGCTTTCAAGCATTAAATCAAATTTTAATTTTCCTTCGCCAAACCCGTTTTCCTTATTAACTTTTGCAAACAAAAAATAACCGATTTTTAAAACTTTATGATTATTTTTAGTCAAAAGCCATTGATAAACTTCCATCTGCCTTTTATAGCTGTCATAAATTTTATGCTCTTTGGCGCCTGTGGCTTTATAATCAACGACAATCAACTCGCCTTTTTTGTTTATCCAAACGTCATCAACCGCGCCATAAACCAAAAATCCGCTTTCTTTATGCTGAAATTGAATGCCGGTAAAATTATGTCGCCACCTATCAAGCTCCTCGCATTTATAAGGCTTGGCGTCAATATTATATTTTTTGATAAGATGATGCTCTAAATCATTTTCCCGATATTCATCGAATTCTTTTTTTAATAAATAATCAATGGCGTTGTTTATGGTAAAAGGAAATCCGGGTGGCCGTTTCGCGACGCCGCGAATATCCAGCCAAAAACACCGCGGACATTCAAGGAATAACTCCAGTTTTGAACGAGAAAGTTTAGTCATTTTTAATTTCTATAATTTTATTTTTTGAAGTATAGCCTGAAATAATTTTTATTTGCGAAGGCGAAACTTTGAAATATTCCGCTAAAATTTTTATAATCCCCGCGTTTGCCATTCCTTTAACCGGCGGCTCTTTTACGGAAACAATAAAATTATCGTCATCCAACTTTTCGATTTTTGCTTCTTTGGCGCTTGGCTTAGCTTTAACAAAAATTCTCATTAGTTTATAATAATAGCATAAATTTCTTATGGCAAACACCTCAAAAAACGAACAATATTTCTGGAATTTCCTGACGTCGATTGTATTTATTGCTTTGCTTATGCTTTCAATTTATATTTTATCATCCGCCGGCAAATTGCCTAACAAAATTTCCTTATTCGATTTTCTGATTTTAAGCCTGGCAGTTTTCCGGCTTACGCATCTTCTTGTCCATGATTTAGTCGCTAATTTTATCCGCGACTATTTCGCAAAATTTCATACCGGCATTAGCAAAACTATTTCCAATCTTCTTAATTGCCATTGGTGCGTCGGCATTTGGATGGCGCTTATTGTTTCTTTTATATTCTTTTATTTCGCGCCTTACAGCTGGTATCTCATTTTAATAATCGCCTTAGCCAGCTTGGGAATCTTTTTTGAAATAATCAGCGACCGCCTGATAAAATAAAAAAATGCCGCTGGGTAAACCATGCGGCAAAAAAATATTTGATTAATTTTATTTATTCACTACTGATTTTATAATGCGGTCTAATAATTCCGAAAATTCAATACCGTGGGCTCCTGCAGATTTTGGCAAAAGGCTAGTTCTTGTAAATCCGGGAATGGTATTAATTTCTAAAACATAAATTTTCCCGTCATTGCCTACAATCATATCCGTCCGACTCATTCCGCGAGCGCCAATGGCCTGATGCGCTTTTACCGCTGCCTGCCTTATTCCTTCAAATAAAAAATTCGACATTCTCGCCGGCGCCAAAGCCAAAGAGCCGCCAACTTCGCTGTATTTTGAATAATAATCGTCAAACGCTTTATCTTCCGGCACAACAATTTCAAGAGGCGCTAAAGGATAAGCAGAGCTCGCCGTGCCATGGTCTAAAACCCCGCAAGTAATTTCTCTTCCCTTAATAAACGGCTGGACTAAAATTTCATCAACTACTAAAAATAAATCAGCAATATTTATGGCAAGCTGTTCTGAACGCGCGCTCACGCCCACCCCAATGCTTGATCCGCCTCGGTTCGGCTTTATAATCCACGGCGCCGGAAAATGCCAGATAATTTTTTTTATTATTCCAACCAGATCATGCCGCCATTCGGATTTTGAAAATAAAAGCGTGCGAGGAATTTCCAAGCCGCTTCTCTTAAAAAGAAGCCCGGAAAAATACTTATTCATCCCCAAAGCGCTAGCCTCGGCCGCCGAGCCAGTGTAAGGAATATTCAACAAATCCAATTCTGATTGAATGGTGCCGTCTTCGCCGTATTGGCCGTGCGCTGCAAGAAATGCAATATTTGTTTTTTCCCGAAGATCCTCCGGCGCAAGCGGCCACTCCCCGCTTTTATCAATAATAATCAGCTTCGGCTCGTAATAATTCCTGTCCAAATTGGCAAAAACTTCTTTGCCGCTGTTTAAAGACACGGCATGCTCGCTCGACGGCCCGCCGGAAAGAATTGAAATTTTAAGCTTTTTATCCATTTTATTCATTATAACAGTTAATTTAATTTTTCATCTTCCTCTTTGCTCTGGCTGGCCGCCGCGGATTTGACGGTATTTCTCTTTATATTTTTCAATCGTTTCTTCAACTTCGTTATGAGGTATTTCCACTCTTAAGAGATCGATGGCGTTAATGGTGTCGTAAATATCCAGCTTGTTTTTCAATTTATACATTGCGTCCCGCCAAAGAATCGCTTTTTCGTATTCTCCACTGTCGGCGGCTTCTTTCTCCAGCCGCTTTATCATATCCATAAAAGCGTAATAAACTCCCTTTTCTTGGCCGCCCCGGCCAATGGTTCTGTCTTTAAAAGGAATTCTTAAAATTGATTTTTGTTCCTTCATCATTTGTCTGATTTTTCCGGTTCTCTGCCAATTAAAGGCGGTTGAGATTATTTTCGTATAAAAGTTTTGCGCTTTATTTATTTTTTCTTTGGGGATATTCGGCAGTGATTTCAAAGCGTCCAAAAGCGCCCAAGCTCCCACTTCAATCATCTCTAAGCTCCACCAGGGCTTTGCCGAAGCCCACCAAAAATGGTCGCTGGAAATGGCTTTATCCATTTTTTCCCTTAAAATATCATAAACTGGCGAATTTAAAGGAATTTTATAAAATTCATCAAACACAAAATTCAGAAAGTCCCGCTGAAATTTGTGAATGACATTTTCGGGGTCCCGCCAAGAAAGAAATTGAATCCCTTCTTTTATATCTTTCGGGCTTGACGCCCAGGTTGATTTAATCGGCGATATTTCTTTAATTTCCTGATAATATTTCAAGATATCGGACACTTGAACCAACTCAAACTCCTGGGCTTCAAAAATATCGAAGAGCATTTTCTCTAGACCGGGCCGGTGATGGCCGAATGTCTCAACATCCATCGCGGTTACCAAATATCGGCCACTTGATAAATCATCCTTCATCGCCTCAAATAAAGTTTCTTTAGACCTAACAACTGCGCTCATTATCAAATTACTCAACCTTCTTTCTCTGAAAAACACTATTAAATTCGTGTTTTTGATTTTATAAATTTTTTTATAATTTACTTTTTCCGACTCTCCGGAAAACGCGATTTCATCTAAAATAATCCACCTAAATCCCAAATCTTGAATTATCGGCGCCAGATTTTCTCCGTAAGCCATCTCTGGCGGAAAAAATCCTGAAGGTTTATAAGCGCTTCCGAGAAAAAATTTATTGGTTTCATTATTGATTTTAATCTGGCGGATAATTTCTTTTTCTTCGATTAAAGGCAAAAAAGCGTGGTATTTTGAAGAGCCGGTAAATTCTATTCTCCCATCACGGCCAAGCTCTCTCAAAACATCTATGATCTCTCGATATTTATATTTATCAAAGAGTTCCAAAAGCGCGCCATTAATATTTAAAGTCAATCTGACATTTTTATTTTTTTTGATTCCCAAAAGAACCGGCTTATAACTCTGATTTACAATCGCTTCCATTATGTCCTCCTGCTGGCTGGCTGGCTGATAAAAATGAAGAAAATTTGCCCATTTCATACTTCGTTGTTATTTTTCAGCATGAAAAGCAATGGCTTTTTCAAATAATTTTACGTATTCTTTGGCTGAATGAGTCCAAGAAAAATCCGTTTTCATCGCCCGTTTTTGAATCCCTTTCCAAACATTCGGATATTTGTAAGTTTCTAAAGCTCTGACGATTGCGCCGTAAAAAGCGTAATCATCAAAAGGTCCGAAGACAAAACCAGTTCCACTGGAATTTAATGGATTAAAATCAATCACACTGTCGGCTAAACCGCCGGTTTTGCGAACAAGCGGTATAACTCCATAACGCATCGCTTCCATTTGAGTAAGGCCAGATGGCTCAAATTTTGACGGAATTAAAATTAAATCGGCTGAACCCAAAATCTGGCGCGGCAGCGCCTCGTCAAAAGAAAGATGGCTGGCAACTCTATCAGGATAATCATTTTTCAGATCTTGGAAAAAATTTATAAAATGACCGTCGCCAGTTCCTAAAACCATTAACTGAAAATCAAAATTTTGAAGCAATGACCTTACTGTATTAAAAAGAAGCCCGAATCCTTTCTGTTCCACCAGCCGGGAGATGATGCATAAAAGAGGAAAATCTTTATCAGCCAATCCGAACCGTTTTTTTAGGGCCGATTTATTTTCTTTGCGCCGGTTTAAAGTTTTAATGGAATAATTAAAATCAAGCCGCGGGTCGGTTTCGGGATTGTAAGAATTATAATCAATACCGTTTAAAATTCCAAAAAGTCGCGTCCTTCTTTCGGAAAGCAATGTGTCAAGCAATTCGCCGTAATCAGATGTTGTGATTTCTTGGGCGTAAGTGGAAGAAACCGTATTTATAATATCGGTGTGCATTATACCCCGACGCATAAAATTAAGTTTTAACAGGCGCGGGTCATCAAAAAACGGAATTTCTCCTTGGCCAGAATCATAATCCATATCATTGACAAAATGGTGGTCAAACATTCCCTGATAAGCAAGATTATGAATGGAAAAAACAGTAGCTATGGAAGATAATACTGATTCGTCCTTGTATTCACTATGAAGATAATTTGGAATAAGACCCGTCTGCCAATCAGAACAAACGATTATATCGGGCCGCCAATTTGATTGTTTTAAAAATTCTAAAGTTCCCTTGGAAAGCAACGCCCACCTAATGGCGTCGTCGCTGTAGCCGTAAGTATTGGCGCGTTTTTCATAATATTCCATATTTTCCAAAAAATAGGCGAGAGTCTGATTATTTTCATCTTCACATCTCAAAATATTAGAAACAAAAAGTCCATTTGGGTCAGAAACATCCGTTACAGGCCTTAAACCGGCAACTTCCATCTTTAACGGAAATTTTTCCATATCCATAATTGCATATTTTGGAATTAAAACCCGGGCGTCATGCCCCAAGGCCAGCAAGGCCTTTGGTAAAGAATACATTACCTCGCCCAAACCCCCCACTTTTATATAAGGCGCCGCTTCAGAAGCGACAAAAAGTATTTTAAGGCCGTGTTTCTTAGAAAAAATACTCATCACAACAATAATATCATAATTATTTTTTAAAAACCATCTTCCTGATTTCTTCCGCGATAATAATGGAAAAAGCGACAATTATTATTTTCAGCCAATCAGAGATATCGAGTGATGTAGTTTGCAGAATATTTTGCAAAAACGGCGTATAAATCGCCGCCAGTTGGAAAAATATAACAATAATCGTCGCGCCGACTAAGAACTTATTAGAAAAAAAATTCATCGCAAATATTGATTTTTTCTCATGTCGACAATTCCAAGCATTAAACCATTGGAAAACCGCTAAAACAGTAAGCGATACTGTCCAGGCTTTAATAATATCGTTTTCAAAATAATCCTTGAATAAAAATAATGTGCCGATCATCATCGCTAAAGCCATCAAAACCATTCTTTTTACCATTAATTTATCAATCAAATATTTTTTTGGCCTTTCAAAATTACCGCGCAGCAAATTATCCTCTTTCGGCTCCATTGCCAAAGCCACGTCTAAAAAACCGTCGGTCACAAAATTGAGCCAGATAATCTGAACTGGCAAAACCGGTAAAGGATAACCCAAAAATATCGCTCCGGTAATTGTAAGCACTTCGCCGACGCTTGTGGAAAAAAGATAAAGAATGACTTTTTTAATTGTTTTATAAATATTTCTGCCTTCTTCAACGGCCGCCACTATGCTGCCAAAATTATCATCAAGTAAAACTATATCCGCCGCTTCTTTCGCCACCTCGGTGCCGATAACGCCCATCGCCACTCCCAAATCAGCGGCTACTAAAGACGGCGCGTCATTTACGCCGTCTCCGGTCATTGCCACAATTTCTCCTCTTATTTTATAAGCATTGATGATTTTCATTTTATGCTCAGGAGTTACCCGCGCGAAAACCGAAACATTTTTCAATTTTTGGGAAAGTTCGTCGTCTGTCAACGCGTCAATATCTTGACCAATTAAAATTTCATCTCCTTCATGAAAAATGCCTGCATCTCTCGCAATCGCTTGAGCGGTGATTTTATGGTCACCGGTAATCATTACCACTCTTATGCCGGCTGAAACCGCTTTTTGCAAAGCATCGCTTACTTCCGAGCGCAAAGCGTCTTGCATTCCTAAAAAACCAACTAAAACCAGTTCTTTGATTTCTTCGCTTTTAAGAATTTCCGGCGGCTTCACAGTTTTTGCAAGCGCCACTACTCTTAATCCATTCTCCGACATTTCCAAAAATATTTTTTCCAAATTCTTTCGCTCTGCATCTTCCAATAAAAAGCTTTTTCCGTTCCGCCATACTTTTTTGCAAAGCCCCAATACGGTTTCAGGCGCGCCCACAACTGAAAGCATTTTTTTATCTTCGACTTGGTTAATAGTGGCATGATATCTTAACCGGTAATCAAACGGAATTTCTGAAAGTAGAGGCGACTCCTTTTCCAAATCATCTTTATGAAATCCCAATTTTTGGCTTAAAACTAGCATTGCCGCTTCTGTTGGATCTCCGGAAACGCGCCATTGCTTGTTTTCTTCGGAAAACATCACTCTCGCATTGGCGCAAAAAGCGGCTATTTTCCCGACAAAAAGAAGTTCCGGATGATTGGCCGGGTCAATAATCATATTTTCCAGCCGGATTTCTCCCTTTGGCTCGTATCCCGCTCCGGCAATATCAAAAAATTTAGCGTCAACATAAACTTTTTGCACAACCATCTCGTTTCTTGTTATGGTTCCTGTTTTATCAACAGCGATTACCCTTGCCTGTCCCAAGGCTTCAACCGCCTGCAATCTTTTAATCAGGGCGTTTTTTTTGCTCATTCTCCAAACGCCGCTTGCCAATACCAATGTCATTACAATATAAAGCCCTTCGGGGATAATAGAAACAGAAAGCGACACCATGGTTATAAACATTTCCTTAATAGGCCGGCCATCAAACATGCCGAGCAAAAACAAAAAAACTATAATTACCGAAACTGCCATAATAATCAGCCGCGAAAGATAACGAATATTAGTTTTTAATGGAATTTCCGTATCAATGGCTGCGATTTCTTTGGCTATTTTTCCGATTACTGTATCGCGACCGGTTGCCACCACAACTGCCTTGCCATTGCCGGAAACCACATTTGTCCCCTTAAATACCATATTCACCTGCTCGCTAACCGCTAAATTTTCCTCAGCTAAAACGTCTCTTACTTTATGAACCGGCCTTGACTCGCCAGTTAAAGCCGCTTCGTCAATCGTGACGCTTCGCGAAAGAAAAACCCTCGCGTCTGCCGGAATTTTAGCGCCTTCTTGAAGAATAATAATGTCTCCAGGAACAACTTCCGCGTCTTCAATAATCACCCCTTTGCCGCCACGAATCACCGAAGTTTTTGTTTCTACAAATTTCCTTAACGCGAAAAGGGTATTTTGCGCCTTGCCTTCCTGAATCGTACCGACGACCGCGTTAAAAAAAAGCACTATAAAAATAACAATGCCATCAACAATTTCCCCAATCAGAAAAACAACTGCCGCCGCAACGAGTAGAATATAGATAAGCGGACTTTGGAATTGGCGCAAAAAAATAATCGCCAAGCCATCGGCTTTGGCCTCTGGCAATTTATTGAACCCGTATTCGCTAAGTAAATGTTCAGCTTCTTTGCTTTCCAAGCCGTGTTCGCTCGTCTTAAATTCCTCAAAAATTTCCGAAGATTGCCTTATGTGCCAATTTTTTCCCATTATTCATATTTTAACATATAATTTTGAGTTATCCACAGTAAAATAAATGGAATATGCTGTATACTTAAAATATAATATTTTATAACATTACAAGGAGGTGTAAATGAAAAAAATTACCGCCTTATTTATTTTTCTGTTCTTTAACAATTTGAATTATAGTTTTTCGCAAGAATTGCCAGACGCAAAAAAGCCGCCTGAAGGTTTTAATGAATATCTGGTGAAAACCGGAGACACGCTTTCAAGAATCGCTCCAACCAATCAATGGGAAATCATCATGCGAATCAATAAAATCGATGAAAAACATTTGCCTCTTGGCAAAACAATTTTTATTCCCGCCAATATAGAAAAGGCAACGCAATTTTTTCCATTGGCAACAGACATTTCTGAAAAATATAAATACATGCGATTAATTTATATTTCCCTAGAAAAGCAATTCTTTGGCACTTATGAAAATGGCAAATTGATTTTTTGGGGGCCGATTTCTTCGGGCAGGAAAGAGTATAAAACTCCTCCTGGGAATTATACGGTTTTGTGGAAAGCAAAAAAATATTGGTCGAAGAAATACGGTTTACCAATGCCTTACGCGATTAATATTTCCAGCAAAGGATATTTTATCCACCACCAGTCGCTCTCCGGAAAACCGGCTTCGCACGGCTGTGTCCGCTTGCTTTATAATGACGCGAAAAAAATATTTAATTTTGCGGAAAAAAATGACACAGTCGTCATTGAATGATATTTTTGCGGAAAACGCCGTTTAAAAAGCCTTATGAATCCATAAGGCTTTTCTTTTTTTGTTATCCACAGCCAAATAAAATTTTATAGTGTATAATATTATGAAAGGTCGCCATAAACAAAATCCGCAATAATTCTTTGCGGAATAAACCATATGAAAATCCTGAACTTAATAACATTAATCCTTGTGGTTATTGGTGGTCTCAACTGGGGATTGGTCGGCATTGCCGGAATTGATGTGGTAATGACCATTTTCGGCGCTGGAATAATTTCGCAGATTATTTATATCCTTATTGGCTTAAGCGCCATTTATGTGGCAATTATGGCCATTAACGGCAAGCAATCGCCTTCTCAGCCAATGATGTAATGGCGATATCTTGATAAAAAATCCTCCCGCCTTGCGGGAGGATTTTTTATATTTCAACAATTTAACCTAACCATTCGCGTAATTTTGGAAACTTAGAACAAATCGGCAAATTAGCGCATTTTTCTTCCAAACCGTATATTCGGCCGGCCCGCAAAGCCGCAAATAAAATTAAAACCAAAGCATAAACAATATGTTCATCAACAATAAAAGAATAAGTATTCGGATACGGAAAATCTAAAATTGGAAAATAATATAAAAGCATTAACGCGGCGCCGAGAATTGAACTTAATCTCACAAAAATACCAAATATTAAAGATATTCCCAAAAGCGTCAATCCCCACTCATTAATAAAATCAACAATCGGCAAAATAGACGGCGACAAAAGCGCGTGATAAAAAATAGTAAAAGTTTTTGCGCCTTTTAAATATCCGCCCGAAGTCCATTGAGGATTTAAAATTTTAATAATACCGGCGTAAAAAAACAGCCAGCCCATTCCCAATCTTAATAACAAAATAGAAATTTTCTGTAACAGCGTCATCATATTGATATTATAATATTATTTTTTTAAATTTCAAATTATCAAATGCTGCCGCCGCTCTTAAAACTTTAATTTTGTTCTTTTGCGTCAAATCAATCAAAGCAGATGATTCACCAATTAAATTTCCTTTATTATAATAAAAAACTTTTTTACCGAAATATTTTTTCGCTTGAAATATATTTTTTGCCGGCGTATGCCCCTCCTAATTGGCGCTTGGCGCAACTAAAGGACCAGAAATTGACAAAATTTTCAAAAGCTCGCTTTTTTTCGGTAAACGGAAAGCTAATATTTTAATTCCTCTATGAAGATAAGAAAATTTTGCGCTTGGACATTTTAAAACAACACTCACTTTTCCGGGCCAAACCTGCTTTAAAATCTTTTTCTGCCAAATATCCAAACTGACATTAAATTTTTTCAAATCATTTAAAGAACTAATTAAAACAATCACTGGCTTTTTTGGATTCCGTTTTCTTAGTTTATAAACTTTTTCAACCGCTTTTTTGTCAAAAGCCGAAGCGCAAATTCCGTAAATCGTATCGGTTGGAATCACGCCAATCGCTCCATCTTTTAAAAACAAAGCGGCTTTTTTCCAGCTCAATTTTTCCGAACCAAGGTAGCCGCCGACCAAATTATCATTCCTAATTACTCTGTGGCAAGAAATTTTCTGGTCGCGATTTCGCGCCAGAACATTCGCCGCCGCCCTATATGCTCTTGGCCTGCCGGCTAATTCAGCAACTTTTTTATAAGTTAAAAATTCCCCTTTTGAAATTTGAGAAGCAATTTTCAAAACTTTTTCTTTAAACTGCATCTTCTGATCTTGTTAATTTCCTTTTACTAAAGACATAAATATAAAGAATTTCTAATATGGCCAAAGTATTAACAATCAAAAGCGCGATAAACCACCATTTGTCTTTTATCTGAGCCGCTTTCCAAAGCGCCAACCCTTTCCATGGAATTGTCCATAAAGCAATCAAAATCAAAATCCAGAAATTATCTTTTATTATTTGTTCCATATTTATGATTATAGCAAAATTTTATTTTTCTTTCTCAATATCCAATAGACCAGAATTATCAGTGAATAATTTAAAATTAAAAACCACGGTGTAGCCCATGAAAAGCCGTTAAATTTCCATTCCGAAAACGGCCACAAAAACGGCGTTGGATAAAACCTGTAAGAATGCGTGGGAATATCAATTAAAATATGCAAAAGCCAGCCGCTCATTTCCCATGGTGTCTGGCGCAGAAGAAACCAGATAAGCCCGAACACAACCGCAAAGATTATCAAACTATGGCTGATATTATAAAGCCAGGAAATGATTTGGAGAATCGGTAAAGTGTCGCGCGCGGCCGGCTCCATATTTTCCGGCCGGGGAAAATCAGAAAAGCTCATACCGCCAAAAACTAAATTCCAAAATAGCCACATGAACGGGATGGCAAACGCAAAAACATCGGGAAAAATTCCCCAGATAGCCATTTGCCAAACTTTTAATGGCTTTTTAATTTTTCCGGCAAGAGCGAAGCTTTTATTGGTCGCTTTTGCAACCACTCCTGCCCAAAGCCCATGAGAAAAAACATCCATAAAAAAACTAATTAAACTACATCGCAATCAACCTTTAATGATGTTTATACAACTAATTAAGCATCCAAATTGCATAATTCAAATATGTCGCAAAACTAACCCAAAAAATATACGGTAAAAGCAGATACGCTGCAAGCTTGGAAATTCTGTAAAAATTCATAATAGTAAAAATAACAGCGAACCAAAACGCCAAAATTTCAAAAAAGGCCAGTCCGGAAAAATGCAATTTGAAAAATATAAACGACCACAAAATATTTAAAACATATTGAACGCTGAATATCGCAATTGCGTTTATTTTTTTCCAATCCCCAATCCATAAACGCTTTGACAAAGCATTCCATTCCTTTTTGCCATTTTCTAAAATCGGGTTCGCCACCTGCCAGTTATTTTTCCAGACTAGAAATAAGGAAATACCAATAAGAAAATACAAAGTTGTCCACACCTGCCCGAATACCCAGTTTGGCGGGTTGAGCGCCGGCTTTATAAGTTCAGCATACCAACCGAATTGAACCGCGGGCAAGGTGAAAAACGCGCCAATAATTCCGGCTAGTTCCGAAACCGCAATCGCAATAATCAATTTAAAAAAGTTATTTAATTTCATAAATCTATTTTATCATAGCGGATTAAATCTTATCGGCACTTCAATGGCATCGTCGTGTTCTGGTAGTCCAGAAGGATTATTTTTTTTGAATATCAAAGCTCCCCACTTCATAAAATCAGGAATATCCAAAGATGAATCAAAAGGTTTTTTAAATTCCAACAATCCCTCAAAAGGAATGAAATTTTCCGTCATCCAATTATCTTTTGCCGTCGCATAACTCTGCGCTATAATTCTTCCGTCCCAGTCCACCAGCACTATTGAAAAATCCGCTTCAAAAAACCAATAACCCCTCGCTTCTCCTTTCACGACAAGCGGGCTGTTTATTTCTTCGCCGGCGGAAGGAGAAAAAACTCGGATAAGATTGTCTTTCTTTTGAATTTCATTAAGCGTTCCCCAAAATACTTTTAAATATTTTGAAACTCCAATGGAAGGTTGAGTTGTCATCGGCTCGCCCTCCTTCCGAACAGCGTAATTCACAATCACCTCGCCATTTCTTATCTCTGTAGTTTGGGGAGACACCCTATCGCCAAGCAATACGGCATTCATGCCTTTATATCCCTTATCTGTTTTTAAAGCAACCACAACATAAAAAAATGTTCCGCTTCCGCCCATGTCTTGCGTAAGCAAAAAAACAATATCAAAAATGCCGTCTCCGTTCAGGTCACCTTCCGCTTCATTGCCAAAATATCTTGTGATAACTTTGGAAGCAGACCCCCGTAATATCTCAGTTTCAGAATATCCGCCTTTCAATAAAACCTGTTTGCCGTCTATCTCATATGCTATATCTTTATATGTCGGCTGAGTGCTATATTCTTTATTTTCTTGTTTTTGATTATCAAAATATCCACTAAACAAGAAAAATCCGCCTGCAAACAATATTATCATCGCTGATAAAATATATAAAATACTTTTTTTCATAATCTTAACTATAACAAATTTAATATTATAATAAAAATTTTATAATTAATGATATAATTTTTACGCTTAAAGAAGTTAGAAATAAATTCTAAATAAATAAAGTACAAAAAACTATCAAAATAGCGATAAATAAAAAGCCGAGAGTATAGAAAAAAAGTTTTATTGCTTCTTTTTTGAAATTATCAAGATAAAGCAGAATAGGCCTTCCCAAAACAAGCGAAGCGGTAATGGCCGCGGAAACAACAAACAGCAAAATCATAAACAGCGGAGCGCGAAAATCATCCGGTTTTTCAAATTTTCCGAAAATACTTTCAATATTAGACATAAACCAAGCCACTCCAGAAACATATAAAATGGTCCCCAAAGCACTCGTCAAGGCATATAAAATTAATTTTGAATTTTTCATACTATATAAATCGCCTTTTTTCGCCAACCGACAATAAGCGGAAGCGTAAAAGTCAAAGCGTAGTATAAATACACATCCGGCTTGTAATAACCGTCCGCCGGCTTAAATGCTTTGACGATAAAGAAATAATCAAAAATAATAGCAATTAAAACCCAAATAAGCGCCATCAACGCGAAATATTTAAACGAATCCCCTTTTACTTTTTTAAACAACACCCAAAGTATAATTACCGTGCCAATTGGCGTAATAATCCAGCCGATCATATAAACCGGCACGATTGAAAAAAGAATCATCCCAAGCGCGTAGCCAATAAGCCAAAGAATAAATCCCCAACCAAATGAATCTTTTAAGAATTGCTTATTCATCATCTTAGATTAATTATATCAAATTTTATACCAAATAAAAAACATGTGTTTAAGCACATTTTTTTTATTTGGCTCCCGTTATTGGACACATTTAGAACTCTTAATTGGACCAGCATTAAGAGCGAATTACAATTTAGTAATATTCTTAACATCAAACAGCTAGCTCCTAATTTAGCATAGTAATTTTTTTGAGGTTGCTTGTGCTTTATTGCCAACAAATTTCTGGCTTCTCTCCTATTATTTTTTCAAGATATTTTTCAGCCTCATCGAAACCACCAATCTCATCAATCAAACCCAACTCTTTTGCTTTAACTCCAAGCACAGTTGAGCCATCAGCAAAACTTTGAACTTTATCTAGCGGAATTTTACGATTTTGTGATACTGCTTCTATAAAATTGTTATGGATAATATTTATATCTCTAATAAATAGAGATTTTTCTTCGACAGTCAACGGTTTGTCAGTATTACCAGCATCTTTGTATTTTCCTGCACTTAATTGTTCAAAAGTATATCCATCCTTTGCGTTCTTTGCTACATTATTTAAATATGACATTGTTACTCCGATACTTCCCACATCAGAATTTTTTGATGCAAAAATTTTATCAGCACTACTTATTGCCCAATATGAAGCTGAAGTTCCTGTTTGTCTTATAAACGCCACAACTGGTTTATCGCTATTCTTTATGGCATTAGCAATCTCTTCTCCAGCGACAGGATGCCCACCAGAAGAATCTACTTCAACTATAATAGCTTTTATCTTTTCATCTTCATTCGCTTGTTTAATTGTCCAGACAACATCTTCACTTGCTGTTACATCGAGGTTAAAATAGGAATCGCTATCGCTGTGGTTGGGAATATATGCCGAAAGATTTCCGTGTAAATTAATGCCTGTAACCGAGCAATTTTCATCTGTGGTATCAGTTATTGAATTCTCAAGGGAATCTTGAGATGTATCTGATTTCAATTTGTCATAAGCAATATGACTTAATAGACTAATTATAAAGAAAATTACTAAAATCCCTAAACCACATAATTTTCTTTTGTGTTTTTTAAAAAAACCTAACGCTTTTTCATCTGAATAAGAATCATTCATTTGTTTTATTTGTTTTTATTCTTATTTATTCTTTAAATTCCTTGAGCTTAAAATCTTCATATTTTTATATTACATTTTTATTAAGAGAAAACAAAGGGGTTGAGTCTTCTTTAATTATAAAAAATTTAGACTCTAGGCTATTCTTATTTAGAATTAGCTTTTAACCAATTAACCATTCTATTAAAATTTTCTCCATCATTTTTCATAAAATTCTGTTCTTCTTTCTCTATTCTTTTAAACTCAACGGTTATTTGTTTAATAATAGATTCATATTCACTAAAATTTTTATTCTTTTTAGCTTCAACGAGTTGTTTATTCAACAATTCAATTTTAACAACACTCTCACAAAGAGATTCTGATAATTTTTTAAATCTATCTGCAAAAGTTGTCTCTTTTTTTTCTCATATTTTTTACAAATTTAACGCTTTCCATTTTTATAGATTATTTGGATTATATCCATATTTCTCATTATCGTCATAAAGGTACCCACTTTCCATTTTCATAGTCATATTTCTGATCTTGATTTAGAGTCCAAATTCTATTTTCATTATCTGATTTAGCTATACCTCCAAAAAGATTTTTATCCTTGTTCTCTTTAATATATTTCTGCAATGCCTCAGCCTTTAACTTAGTATCATTACTTGTCGCTGTTTGCCCTCCTTTTGTGTCAAAAATGCCCGTCTTGCCATTTTTATAGTGAACAATGAAGTCTGGGTAGAAGGTTGCGGTTTTATCCTTTTCATCAACATAAGGGATGCCTAGATATATTTCATTTTTAGCATCTCCATTTTTAAACCACCAAGTGATATTTTTATTTTTCTCAAGATAGTTTTCAATAAAACCCATCTCTGTTTTCCATTTAGGGGATACATACGCTGGGATCATTACACATCGCTTATAGTCCCCTACAATGGTATTTTTGGAATAATAATCCTCCGCAGGGACATTCCATTTAAATATTTCTCTATATTTCTTTTCTACTCTGCCTCTATATTTTGCATACTTTTTTACAGAATCTTGAATTATACTTTGAGAAAATCCCATATTACTTAAAATAACTTTCTGAACATAAAGTTTATCTGTGCTTTTAATTCCAAGATATTTTTCAAAAATCTGGTATATCGCAACTCGTATTTTGTCAAAGGATCTTGCCTGTTGAAACTCGCCACAATTCTTTTTAAGAAAAGTTATGAACTTTCTTTCTACTTCCTCATCTTCCACCTTTACTTTGTTTTTTTCATCCGCCTTTATATTTTGATTTTCCTTATCTATGTCTTTTATAAGACCATCAACAATCATCTTTTCCTCAATTCTTTTAATATCAAGAATTAAATTGGTCCCATCAGCACTTTTAAATTTATTCAAAAGACTTAAGTTATTTTTTGCCTTCTTTTCATCTAATTTACCACCGATTTTTTGCATAAACTCATCAAAAAAATACTTTCTATAATCAAGCATAAGATCATTGTATTCACCTCGCATTAAGTAAACTGATTCAAGGTCTAGGTCCTTATAACTTTTTATTCTCTCTGCTTTTTTAACCTTAAGATATTCTAAGGCATCTTCTTCAATTTTAATTTCTTCAAGATTTGCATAGACATAAGCACGATTTAAATCTTCTTCCTCGTAATGTTTAAACTCTGGCATTCTCATAATTCTACCGACTGTCTGTATTTCAAATATTTCACTTTTAGTCTGTCTAAATTTAACTAATATGTGGGCTCTAGGACAGTCCCACCCAGTAGCTACAACTTGTTTAAAAATAAGAAAATCAACTTTACTATTTAGGTTTTTAATATCTTCTAAATTTTCTTTATCATCACCTGTTAGCCACCGAGCAAGATTTTTATTTTTATAACTAAAACCTCTTTCGTCTAAAAACTTTTCAACCCAATCTCTTTTTTGTTTATCTAAGGCACTCAATTTTTCGCCTTCGTTTGGTAATTGAACAAGGACCAAAGGTCTTATTTTTGAACCTTCTTTTTTATAAAGTTTTTCTAATTCCTCTCTCTTTTTTAATGCTTCTTCAAATATAATCTGATCACCGCTTTTCTCACTTTTTAGATCCTTAGATTTAATATCAGGGTTAATAATAACCTCTTTTTTTATCACCTGTGCGTCTTTTACAGTCTGTAATTCCACATATTCTCCCTCTCTATCCCCATAAACATAACCACCACCAATTTTGGGCGTTGCAGTCATATCTATTTGCAGGGCTGGTTTAATAATTTCTTCTATAATCTGAATGGTATTCGGTGTTATATTTAGATGACTTTCATCTATAATAAGGACAATTTTTCTGTCTTCGTTTTGAGCACTTTCGCAAAACTTTCTAAGGTTTTTGTCATACTCGTTGTCTTTCATAAATTTATTTATTGGATCGCCTTTCTTTATATCCTTATCGGGATTATCCTTACCAGCCTTTGAGAAAATTTGTTCCCAGTTTATAAAAAGAACTTCATTTTCCTTAATTTCATTATCAAGAATATCTTCTAGAAAAGACATTATTACTCCACCTCCTCCAATATTTTCTTCAAGACTATCCTTGCTTTGCTCTGCTAAAACTCCCTTTGAAATCCACACGAAAGATAAATTTGATTCACTCTCAAGAGCTAAGCGTTCAATGATACCAGACATCATAACTGTTTTGCCCGATCCAGTCGGAGACCTAAAAAGAATCTTTTTAAAATTTACACCATCAAAAGATTTTAAGAACTTATCGGCTTGTTCGTAGATATTATCTACTGTTGTTTGTTGATACTTTTTAAAAGAAATATTATTCATAATTTAAAAATTAAATATTGTCTTATAAGTTTCTAATATTTTTTCTGGTATTGCCTCAATGGTAAATTTAATACCTAAATCTCCAAACTCCTCTTTTGAAAAGTCTTTAGTGTATGAAAAGACATAAACCGATACTGGCTTATCCTTTAATTTCTTTAACTGCTCAACAAAATCTTCAAAATAAAAAAGGTCAAAAAGTATGGCTGTATATCTATTTTGACTTTGAAAAATCTTAATCCTATTTTTCTTATAACTATCCGAAACAAGGCCAAAAGAACCCTCTTTGAGACAAAGAATTTCCGTTGATCCATCAACTATCTTATGTTTTAAATAATCAATAGAGCTTTCTAGCTTAACAAAATCAGTTTTTAGATATTTCAAATTTTCCCCTAGCCCCTCCACCTTCTTATTTTCTAAGTTTTTATACCCTGTAGAAACTTTTTTAATTCTCTCATAGGTAATATTTTCACAGAGCTTATTTTCATTGTTTGTGCAAAGAATAAATCTACGATTGCCATTATCTTCTTTGTTTAAACTTAAAACAGATTGACCAGTCGTTCCTGAGCCAGCAAAAAAATCTAAAATTATTGATTCTGTGTTAGTGGCAAGTTGTATAAGGGTTTTTATTAAAATTGATGGTTTAGGGTTATCAAAAATATCTTCTTCATTATCACCTATATTGAAAATATCTCGTAGCTCTTTTTTCCCTTCTGTGGTTGTTCCTTTGTTAAGAAAGACAGAATATGGAGTTATGCTTCTTTCTTCGTTTATAAATATTTTTATTGATGGAACAGCATCATTCTTTTTACCCCAGTAAATCCTATTATCTTTATCCAGTTCTAAAAACTCTTCCTGAGAAACATTAAATTGTCTCTTAAATTTTTTACCCGATGGCGATTTAACTGTATAATAATTTTCGTGATTTATGTCTGACGCTTTTTCTTTGTTTGATATACTCCCTGCTTTATACGGACCTCTTTTGTCATTATCTGGATTACCATATTCATTTTGAAAATTTGGCATTTCCCTTATTTTATTTAAAACTTGATCTCTTTTAAAAACTACAAGAACATATTCGTGGTCTTTTCTAAAACTTGTTGTGTTTTTCATTTTTCCATCTCGTCCATCGCCACTTTTCCTCCAAACAATCACATCAGATTGGTTTTGACCAAAAATCTCTTCAATAAGAATTTTTAAACCAGCAAACTCATTGTCATCTATTGAAATAAACATTACTCCGTTTTTTGAAAGAAGGGTTTTCGCCAATTTCAACCTCTTTGACATAAAAGATAACCATTTACTGTGTCTGTATCTATCTTCCTTGTCAACATAATGATCATTGTATATAAAATCTTTACTCCCAGTGTTGTATGGCGGATCAATATAAATAGCATCAACTTTATTTTTATGGGTATATGAAAGCACTGAAAGAGAGTGGTAATTATCGCCTTCAATTAAAATATTAAAATCTTTATTTTTATCTGTAATAATATCGGGATATTTATCCCCTTTTTCTCGTAAAATCGGCAAGGCATCTTTACTATCCTTATCAAATTTTTCTATTTTATTCTCCCAAACAAGACCATATCTTTTACGGTCTTTGAGTATTTTTATTTTAAGTTCAAGATCAGCAATATGATCAAGAAGCTCTTTTTCTTTTATAGCTTGAGACATAACTAGGGATAGTTTTGTTTATGTCTACTGACGGGAAACACAAAGCTCACCGCCAGCAATGGCCTTGCGACCACCCATATCTCTTTCAAGATATGACTATCCCTAGTGCTCTGACGATGAGCTTTATACTAGGGATAGTTTTTATGCCATATCTCATGAAAAAAATCACAAGGGTTAGGCTATTAAATTGTATTGTTAAATATTACTTGAATTTTTGTTTGTTGTAAACTAAAGTAAAGTTTATAATAGATAAAGTATTTTTAAAAAAATGCGTAATATAATTGATGTTTTAAGAGACCAATACAATATGATAATAAACCAAGAAAAAAGTTGGGGTTTTTTCTCGGCTTTAATTGGTTATATAAATTACATATTAGAAACACCTATTCTCAAAAAAATTAGCGATGAGGCAATAAATAAGAAATTAAAAGAATATGATAAATTAGCGACACTTGAAGAAAAATCATTACGAGAGCTTAAACAAGTTAAAAATAAACTGTTGAAAATTATCAAAGATAATAATATCTCTCCCGATTCTTTAACCGACCATCGCTGGTCTTCTATTCCAAATCCATCGGGTTGCTCAAATATTCTTGAATCACTTAGGGCATTTGAAAGTGGCGGGATAAGTATTAGTGGTTTTAAGTCTGATAATCTTGAAAGATATTTATTTGATATCGCCATAAGCATTCTAAAATTGAATTATAAAAAGCAATTGAATGATTTTCTTGTCTCAAACCAAAAATATGGAGAATATTATAGAGAACCCGATAATAGAATTATCACAACTGGCAATGAAAATGGTAATTTTATATTTTCCAAAACACTAAAATTAAGGCGCCAACAATCAAAATTTATTGAAAAAACCGAAAAATTTGAAATTTGGGGGGCTTTTAATACTCTTTTTAAATTTCAAAAAGCTTTTCTAGAAAAATCTCAAAATAAAGGTTTCGGCTATATTTCTCAAAAATATAGCGAGGGCGTAAGAAATTCACAAGAAGCAAGAGATGCCATTGATATAGTTTTTTTTGCTCAAGATTTAGAAATACTCGCAGAATCAAAAAGTGGTGAGATTATAGACCCTTATTCAATCTATTATTTAAAAAAAGATAATTTCAAGAATTATTTATCTATGGTCAATACTTATTTGATAAAAGAATTGGCAAAAACCGAAAATAAAAAAGAACACTCAAAAAAGAGATTTTCATTTAAAAACCAACAACTTAAATATGAAGATACAAATATTGTTATATCTAAATCAAAAAATACAAATCCTTATTTTTTATTAAAAATACTTTTAAAAAATATAAAAAAAGAGTGGGCTTATGATGAGCTTTGGGATAGCTTATATGGGACAACATATGAGCCAGAAGAATGGAAAAAAATTTATAATACCGCTTATGATTTGAACGAAAAAGTGGCCAGACAAACCAAAATCAACGATTTAATTGATATAACAAAAACAATTATAAAGATAAATCCTAAATATTTAGATTAAAGTAGTAGAAAATCTGCAGAGTTCTGCAAACCATCCATAGAATATCCTGATAAAAATCGGGGTATTTTTTTATGGAAGGAAAGGAAATAGAAGACAATCAAAAACAGCAAGAATTTGAAGTGGACCAAAATCTAACTGGCTTTTTTTCTATTCTTTTACAAGTTGATAAAAGAATTAACCCTCAAAATTATCAACCACTAAAATCAAAACAAAATGATTGATACTATAATTTTAGCTATACCAAGAGATAAAATATGCACCATTCCTTATTCAAGAGAACGATTTTTTTGCGAATGGACTCAACAAAAAATTGGAAGAAATCATAGAATATTTATTAAAAATGGCCCCAAACAAAAAGAATCTACCGATCCCTATTATCCAAGACTAACAGAATATCATAGACAAAATGAAAGAACTGGCATATTGGCTAGAGTAGTTAATATTGAATTTTCTGTTCCAAAACTCCTGTATAACAATAATCTTGATGAATTAGAAGAAAAAGATTTTATTGCTGTGATTGATATTCTCCATGAGAGGCTTTTGCAAATGGGCGAAAATGTATCAAAAGACGATATTCAAAATGCGGTTGTTGCTGGCTTTGATCCAGCGAAGAATATTCTGCTTTCAGATGGATATAGGGCATATCACATTATAAGAGAACTTAATAAAATAAATATTAATAAAAAGTTGGACCTTACAAAAATAACTTTTAAAAATGATGGTCAAGGCCTGCAAGTATATTCAAAAAGCTATTCTATTGTTTTTTACGATAAAATCGCAGACCTTAATCAGAAAAAAGGACGAGCTATTGATAAGGATCAAACACCGCAACAACTATCATTGTTTAATGAAATTAAACAGAAAGAACCACTTCTTGAAATTTTAAGATTTGAAATACGACTTCGCAATAAGAAAAAAATGAATTCTGTTTTAGAAATGCTTGGCTTTCAACCAAACCCCGCCTTCAAAGATGTGTTCAAAAAAGATGTATGTCAAAAAGTTGTAAGATGGTATTGGGATACTATTATCAAAGGTGAGAATCTTTTTTTATTTGAGCTTGAGAATAATCCTAAGCGGATATTAAGAAAAATACTCATTAAAAAAGACAAAATAAAAGCAAAAGAAGCTATTTACCTTGTAGGCCTAAACCTGCTTTGTAAAGATGAGGGCGGTATTCGTGAATTACGCCAAATAGTTGGAAAGAGAATAAAACAGCGAAACTGGTATCGTATTAGCGATAATATAAAAGAGCTTAATAATTTTATAAATAAAACAGGATTACATAGTTGGGTAAAACAGATAGATGATTGTTTAAACATATTTGAAAGTTATAAGATTAATAGCCCATAAGGTTATCAACTTGATATGTAAAGCATTGTAAAGTATAATAAATATAATATTATAAAACTATGAAAAACAACAAAAAAGAATTTTATTTAGCAGAAGAATTGGCTGGAAAGTTAAGGGTTAATATAATGACTATTTACCGATATATTAAAGCTAAAAAGTTAAAAGCTTATAAAATAGGCAAAGAATTTCGCATTGATAAAAAAGAATTTTATAAATTTTTGGAAAAAGTAAAAACAAAATAAATTATGAAAGCAATAATTCTCGCACGAGTATCGGACAAAAAACAGGATTCAAACGAAGCACAAGTTGTGCGTGTTTCTGATTATGTCCGCTATAAGGGTTTAAATGCTTGGAAAACAATTGAGATTGAAGAATCATCTACAAAAGGAGATAGAGAAAAATTTCAAGAAGTCATAAAGGTAATCCAAGATTCAAAAGAAATCATTGCCCTTGTTGTAGATACTGTTGATCGCCTCCAAAGAAGCTTTAAGGAGTCAGTCCAATTAGATGAATTAAGAAGAGTTGGAAAAATTGAAATACACTTCTATCGAGAAAATCTAGTTATTCACAGAGATTCAAATAGCTCAGATATTTTACGCTGGGACATGGCTGTAATGTTTGCTAAAAGTTATGTGCTTCAGCTTAGCGATAATGTAAAAAGAAAATTTGAGCAAAAAAGAAGGAATGGCGAATGGACTGGTAAAGCACCAATCGGATATAAAAATATAGGCGAAGAAAAAGGAAATAAAGATATAATCCCCGATTTAAACAAGGCACATATAATTCAAAAAATGTTTGAGTTGTATGCTTCGGGCAATTATTCAACAAAAACTATACGAACAGAAATAACAAAAACTGGCCTAAAAAGCAGTGTTGGCAAACCACTTGCTCTAAGTATGATTGACCATATTTTAAATAACCCTTTTTATTATGGAGAAATGAGATCTAGGGGTAAATTACATACTCATAAATATAAGCCGATTATTAACAAAGAATTATTTGATAGATGCCAATTAATAAGAAAAAGTTGGGGCAAAAAGCCTTTTAAATATGCTTCAAAACCATATATCTTTAGAGGGCTAATTAGATGTTCTAAATGTGGATGCTCTATGAGTCCCGAAACAGCTAAGGGTAAATTTATTTATTACAGTTGCACCAATGCAAAAAAAGATATTTGTGATAAAAAGGTTTATATACCAGAGAAAGAACTTTTAAAACCAATTTATGAAGTATTGGAGCGGTTTAATAATATTCCACAAGAAACAATAGATAAGATAGTTGACGGGCTTAAAAAATCCAACGAAAGTAAAAATCTTTATCATAAAAATTCTATCGGAGGTCTTAGACAAGAATACGATGCTATTCAAACACGACTTACTCGGCTCACAGACTTATTTATTGACCAGAGTATTACTAAGGACATCTATGACACAAAATTGAAAGAGTTAAAAGAAAAGCAACACGATATAGACCTTCAATTACAGGATCATACTCAAGCAGATGAAAATTACTATATTACAGCATCTACAATACTAAATTTAGCTAAGAACGCTTTAAAATTGTTTGAAAGTTCGGAAGTGCCCGAAAAACGAGCACTCCTAAATTATCTACTTCAGAACTCTGTTGTAGATGGAAAAAAGCTAATGTTTGACTTGCGAAAACCCTTTGACACTATCCTTAATGTCGCAAATCAACCTACTTGGCTCCGCGGGTAGGATTCGAACCTACGACCAATCGCTTAACAGGCGACCGCTCTA
>ERZ1292623.621-Hain-H51-01um-R1-621-length-37482-cov-13_pt1 | contig 37482 bp, 34 predicted proteins | sample MGYA00564398_ERZ1292623 | MGnify/ENA primary metagenome ERZ1292623 (study PRJEB36523, sample SAMEA6512633) | groundwater metagenome | collected 2019-01-07 | study: AquaDiva: Metagenomics assemblies of 32 groundwater samples
TCAGAGATTCCCAAGATGATAAGAAGTAAGAATCGCGAAAATTACCGAAGCGGAAATGAATTTTCATTTCCGCTTTTTTTATAAACTAAAAAAGGACTTTCTTTTTTAATCAATTCCAGCCTATCTCCCACCACAGGAAAACCAGTGCTAATAACAATCGCATCAGTCTTAAGTTCTTTCTCAAACTTTTTTGATAGAAATTTATTAGAAGTTTCAAAATGAAAAATAAAAACTGCATCAAAAGAACTAAGATCAGTTTTCCACATATTACACCAAATTATTTTGGAATTTTCCAATTTAATTTTTCTTATTTTTCTATTGCACCACCATACTAAAATTGGATTAATTTCCACTCCATAACTTTCAAAACCAGCTTTGGCAAAATCAATAACTACTCTACCATCCCCCGAACCTAAATCTATGATTTTTTTAACACCTAAACTTCGTAGTAGATTAAACAACGATATAAAATCTATATTGCTTTTTTTTCTATATGATGGCATAAAAGGCGCACCCATAAACAGCACAGGAAGCACAGTAAAAGCAGAAAATACAACAAAAATAACAATAATCCAGCTCATTTGTTTACATATTAAATAATAAAACCCTCAAAATCCGCCCTTGGCAGATTAAGGTCGGACCTTTAAATTCCCCAAGGCTAAACCTTGAAAGATTAAGATTCAGTAGCCCGATTAAGGCCAGACCTTTTTAGAGATTTTAAGGTCTGGCCTTCTAAAGAGTCACTAGCGAGGTATTATTTCTTGGAAAGAAGGTATGCCCCTTCCTATGCTTATATTAGGCAAATTATCACCACTATTACTGTTAGAGTCCTTTGTACAAGTTAAATCATCAGAATCTGTAACGCTAAGAATACCATTTTTAGCACCCGATGTAGTGAATGTAAGCAAAACCGTGGGTTCATCTGTTGGACCAAGCAACGTAACGCCGTCTACATTAGAGAAATCCCAATCCCATGCAGTTTTGGTGGCTCCACCGCTAGTGGTAGTTGTATCGGTTAATGTAACTTCTTCATCCTTAGACGGTCTAGCAGGAGCCATACTAAACGATAAAGCTGGCGCGGCATGTTTTATTGTTGTAAAACTTTGCCCATCCGCTTGAGCGCTTAAACGTTCAAGATCACTTTCCCAAACTGTTACATTCCAATCGTATGTTTTATTAAAATCTAAAGTGCCTAATAAAACATTATAAGAACCCGAAGAAGAAACAACCTTGCCAGTATCTTTAACTACACTGCCTGTGCCTTGATCTGTTATTACAACTTGATAAGCATATTGCGTATCGCCGTTATCGTCTAAGAAATCCCAGTTTAATGCCCAACCAAATGGCGAAGCGCAGTAATCGCTTGGCTCTAACGGTGGCAGTGCCTCAACCGTTGGCGCAACGTTTGTCGAAATAACTGTATCCACATGGGCGGCGCGCGCAATTCCGCCGCGTTCAACTATAACCTTAGCCCTATATGTTCCCGGTAAAATATAACTGCAAGCATAAGAAGGCGTAATATAATTCATTGCAGGTTCGTCGTCTTGTTTATAATCCCAATCATCGGTAATAACAGTATCAGAATCTAAACCAGGTTTATCGCAATAGAAAGTATAATTATTATTAACATCTGATAAATTACTAGAAACATAAACTTCTAAATCGTTGCCTGTATCTGCTGTAGATTTTCCAGGAGGAACAACTTTAAACGAATCAATTTTTAAACTTGGGCTAACTGTAATATCTATATAATCGGAACCGCTACGACTGTTTGACCCAGTGCAGGTTAAAGTAAACCTATATATTCCTGGTACAGAAAGAATTCCCGTGGATTGAGTATAAGAAGTTGGTTGGCCAACAGGTTTAGAACCACTCCAGTTTAATCCTGTTCCACCTGAAGCATCACAAGCAGTAGCGTTAGTTGTTGTCCAAGAAAGTGCAGCCGAGGTATCGGAATCTATTGTTAGTGGTCCATCCAAACCCGTAGCTTTAAGGTCTACAGTAACCTGTTGTAAAACTGTAAATGTAGATCTTCTTTCGGCAACAGCACTACCGCGTTGAACAATTACTTTGGCGGTGTATGTTCCTGGTATTACGTAATTACAAGCATCTACTGCGGTTTTACCCATTGTAGAAGCAGAAACAGCGTCGTATTTTGCGGCATAACCTGTTGTAATATTTGTTCCAGCATCCGAACGATTGCAATAGAATGTAAAATTGCTTGTATCTGTAATATTAGATGTTATAGCGGCACTAATATCCACACCACTAACAGGCGCAATTGCATTCCCTGGGCTTGGAGTAAGAATTAATGGATCTATAATTGTTACAGAAGGAGAAGAAACAATTGTAGTACATATTGTTGATTGTCTGCCACTGCGTACCGTTACATCATATGTTCCCGATGTATTAAATTTGGTTGTAAAACTTGAGCCTGCTCCAGAAGCTGGAGAACCAGAATTATTTTGAGTACTCCATATAAAAGATTGTGTACCACCCAAAGCGTTAAAAGTTATATTTTGACCAACAGAAATATTGGAAGAAGATGGACCACAAGATAAAAGTGCTTGAATATCAACTGTAATAGCTGATGCAGTATTATTACTTACACTTGTAGAAACTAAGTTACCATATTGGTCTGTATAACTAGCATTTATGTTTGCGGTACCTTTACCCTCGCCTGTTACTAAACCTTTTGTAGGCGAAACATTGCTAACACTGGCTTTGGTTAAATCACTAGAACTCCAACTGGCACTATTTGAAACATCTATAACCCCAGTGGTGTTAGTTAAACCGTATGGATAATAGTCAACCGCTAATTGTTGTGTATAATCAATCTTTATATTCGCTGATGGCGGTGAAATATTTATCCCAGGCGCATAAACCGTAACCGAATTTGAACAATTTACTGTTTTTGTTTGCGTACCCGAAGTTACAGTAACGCTTCCAGTTTTTGTTCCACTTGTTGTATAACCCGTAATAATAACCAACGGCCCAACGGCTCCCGCTAAAGGCGTAGATCCACCCCAAGTATAAGTGTAAGTACCAGTTCCACCGCTTGCCACAGCCCCCCAAGTTGCTCGTTCACCTTTTGTGACAATACTTTTATCTACCGTGCACGAAGCGACAATAGGTGCCACAGCAACAGAAACAGGAACAATCTGCTGAACATTAGCCGCGGTGCTTCGTTCTACAATAACTTTGGCACTGTAACTGCAAGTTCCCGAAGCGCAAGTATATTGATGAGTAGTAGACTGCGGGTTTGTATTAATACCCGCGCATTTATAACCACTCAAGTTTGAAGCACAATTGCCCGGAGGCACCGGTGGCAACGTTCCGCAAAAAGCCTCTATGCCAGCCACACTTGTTCCGTTATAACCACAATTCCACCAATAATTATAATTTATTGTGCCTATAGCCTGCCCAGTAACACTAGAAGAAAACACCGAACTTATTGGAGAATTTCCAGAAGAAGGCGAAACAGAAAAATTAACACCCAACGATGGAGCTGCAACATTTGCAGTAACACTATCGGTTGCAGATGTACCACCTGCACCAATACAACTCAAAGTATAAGTTCGTGTTTGAGTTAAGTTTCCAGTAGATTGCCCACTACTATTAGAAGTTCCAGTCCAACCACCAATAGAAACCGAACACGACGAAGCATTACTAGAAGACCAAGTTAAAGTAGCTGAAGAATTATAAGAAATTGTTATAGGTCCATTAGAATTATTGGCTTTAATATCGGCAGTTGGCACCGGTGCTGTAACAGTAAGATTAAATGATGTTGACCTACCTCCCGAACCAGATACTGCTACAGTATAAGTACCAGGTGTTACAGCATTCGAAGCATTCATATTTAATGTAGAAGAACATGAGGGATTACATGACGTATTAGAAAAAGAAGAACCAACTCCAGATGGCAAACCGCTAACAGAAAAAGATGTGCTATTTGTTGGCCCTGAAACTAAGCTAGTAGAAATATTATTAGACACAGAGCCGCCTAAAAGAACAGATTTATTACCACTATTAGATAAAGAATAATTAGTTGAGTTTACAGTGACACTATCAGTTACATTAGAACCATAGGTTTGGCGACAACTTAGAGAATAAGTAACACTTTGGTTTACAATTTCGCCAGTAGAACCATCCCCAAGATTAGAAAGCCCAGCCCAATTTTGCATTGTGCAATTATCCGCATTACGAATACTCCAATGTACTGCCACGTTTGATCCAGAAAAAACAGTGTATGGCCCGTTGCCAGATGAAGCTGGACCAGCGGTACCATCAGGGTCAACTTTAAGATCCACAGTTACAGGTGGGCGGGTAACAGTTAAACTAGCAGACGCAGAATTTGATCCGCCAGAACCAGAACAAGAAATTGTATAAGAAGTAGAAGAACTTGGATTAACAGTTGTTGCACCAAACATGCTTGGCTGAACACCTCCCACATTACTAACACTACAACTAGAAGCATTAGAAGAATTCCAACTTAAAGTTGCAGACGAACCTTGGGTTATAGATGAAGGACTAACAGAAATAGAAACGGTTGGCGGTGGTGAATTTACATTTACCGTTACACTTCTAGATGTTGTGCCTCCGCCATTTGTACAACTTAATGTATAAATTCTACTAGAAGTTAAGTTTCCTGTAGATTCCGATCCATAAAAATATTTACCCCCAGACCATGCACCAGAAGCGCTACAAGAACTCGCCCCAGAAGACGACCAAGAAATAGTTGTTGAACTATTATAAGAAATTGTTGTGGCACTAGCCGATATAGAAACAGTTGGAGGTGCTACATAACAAGCTTGTGTATTACAAGATTGTGAACTTGACCCAGAACAACTAGAACCACCACAAGATGGTGATGGATTTGTACAAGTTCTGGTTTGTGTACCACCACCACAAGAAGTAGAACAAGAACTCCAACTAGACCACCCGCCATCTACCCTAGTAGTTCTATTACACCTAGAAACTGTGTTACCGCAATTATTTGTACCTGTGGTAGAACAAGAATTTCCATAATTACATGTGTATCCATTATCAGAACAAGCTGGAGGCGGTGGTGGAGGGGGGGCAGAATTACAAGAACCACCAGAACAGCCATAAGTACAATCTTTAATAAACCTTGTACTGCAATTGCTATACTTGTACCACCGTTGCGTATTACCTGGACCCGAACAAAAATAACCAGCTGAAGATGAGCAAGCTGCGGCTAATTGACTGTAACTGGTAACAGATTCTTCATCATTACCTATTTGAGCGTCGGCTTTATCAGAAAAAAATATTCCAACCGAAACTAAAAAAGCTATAGTAAAAATTAAGTAAGGAACTATTTTAATAAATTTTATTTTTTTAAAACTTACCATAAAATTATTTAATTTTTTCTATATTAGCTGCATACAGCATACCTATAGATTTTTGAGCGTCTATAAAATTTATTCTAACCTTTGTATCCTTTTTTAAAATAGTATCTTTTTTACCGCCCCACATAGTTTCTGGAAAAGTAGCCACAGTATATTCTTTAGAATCACTACCTGCCAAAACAAATGTATTTGCTTTTGCATCTATAGAAATTACAGTTCCTTCTACTTCTTTTATTGTTTGATCTATTAATTTTATGTCTTCGTTGTTCTCACTATTGGAAGGATTATCAGAGCTTCCAGAAAAAATAAAATAAAAAGCGACGCCAATTAAAATAATTGCGCCCACAGCCAAAATAATTTTTTCTTTTTTCTTGCCAGTATCAGAATCATAAGGATCTATTACTGGCCCTTTTTGTGAATCGTAATCCATAAATAATACTTTTCGCTAATATACGAATTGACGCGAATATAGCTAATGAATTTAATTCGCCATATTAGTTTTGATTAGCCATATTGGCTGAAAACTATCTAATTTCAAAAACAACACTCACGCTAACCGTAACTTCTTGGCTACCCGATTGAATATCTGGTACACCTCCACCACCCATTCCAGCACCTATGCCATAAGCTTTTTCATAATATATTGGAGGCTGACCATTATAAGATTCGGAAAAAGTAACAACCTTGCCCAATCGAACACCTATCAATTTAGCCATTTCTTTGGCCTTAACTTCGGCTTTATCGAAAGCGGTTTTTCTGGCTTCGGCCTTAAACTTTTCGGGGTCATCCACAAAAAAATCTACGCCTTGCACTTGGTTAGCGCCACGAGCAACTGTTCCTGTAACAATTTCACCTACTTTTTTAAGATCGCGAACTTTAATTTCTGCCGATTGAGAAACCGAAAAACCTGCGGCCTCTTGCCTACCATTAACATAATCGTACCTTGGGTATAAATTATAATATGTTGTTTTAATATCTTTAGCCTCTACGCCCAAACCTTTTACATATTCGATTACTTTGTTCATGCTTTCAGTGTTTCGTTTTTGAACTTCATCGGCAGTTTTACCATCGGTAACCACACTAATACTTACTTTGGCGGTATCGGGCGTAACCGTAACTTTGCCATCGGCATTAACGGTTATAGTTTTAATGTCTTTGGCTATTGGGCTAACCCAACCAAAACGAGAAAGTAAATCCCAAAAATTGTTTAGAGCAACAATTAAAATAAGGACGGTTAATATTCCGCCAATATATTGCGTAATTTTATTCTCACGCGAGAACAGTTGCTTAAGTTTATTTAGCATTACTTTAAATTGAAAACCCAAGACAAACACCTGTTTATATTATATAGTATAATTGTATCAGATAATATTTAAATATGCTTAGATTATTGTTTTACACAGCCTTAGTGGGCGGAAGCACATATGTAGCGGCTCACTTTATACCAACTTCGTATAAAGAAACTATTTTAAATAAAACCGGTCTTGGAAAAATTCAAGGCGAAAGTTTTGCTTTGTTTAACCCCGCTGGCGAAAGAGCCAAATTAATAAGTGATCTGCGTGAAAATATTACCGCTATGGAAAGTTATGCTAAGGGCGATGAAGCTATCGCGCCAGCTATTGAGCAATCTAAAGAATTACTTAAAGAGCTTGAAGAACTAAACCCAAAAACAGGCATAACCAGCGGAATTATTGGAAAATTATTAGGGGTTACACCTTCTCCTACTGAAACCTCAAGTGCTTCACTATTAAATGTAAATAATCTAACCCCCGAACAAAAAGCTCAAATCTGCCAATAACCCACCTATTTCCAGAAGGTCATTCCTTCTGGAAATATTGAAGATTTATAAGATAACCAATCCCTATTAAAATCATTAAATTCTTTTTTAGAGCAAAAATATTCTGGAAAAGAATTAATATCTAGCAACCCGTTTTCTAATCGAGAGACTCCATTATAATCAAGATAGCTAGAATATTTATAACTAGCTAAATATTTTTCAACTTTCAACATATCTTTAATACCTTTCTCTTTCCAACTCGGATCAATTAGTTTGATTGGATTAAGGTGTATATAGACAAATAGATATTTTAAATATTCATCTCTATTTGCGTGAATAATTTTAAATCTACCTTCAAATAAAGAACCGCTTCTTTTATACTTTCTATTAAAGTACATTGAATAACCTGTAGAAAGTTTACTCATAAACTTAGAAATACCGCCTTCAATAACTTCCTTTGCTAATATATGAAAATGATTAGGCATTAAAACATAAGAACCTATAGATACAAGACTATTGCCTCTGTCTAAATTTAAAATATCATTAAAAGTCATTCCTTCATCAAATAAATTTTTAATATCAACAGAGTTACTACTATTACAAAGGTATAAAAGTAAAATAAAACGATCATAATCATCGGTGTTATTAAAAATAATACGCTTTTCTATACCTCGATTATAAAGGTGATAATATTCACCAACAGAAAATTTAAATTTTCTTGTCGCCATGATTTATTAATCATACCATTTTCCAGAAGGAATGACCTTCTGGAAAAAAATCCCCAGACACAAAGTCGGGGGAAGAAAGGAACTCACCTTATCGCATTAAAATCTACATAAAATACGGTCCCGTTGTCGTCGAAAATATCAACGGCTTGGGTCCGGCTTGATTCAAACCCGTAAGCGGTTACATTATAACTACCTACTAACAGCTTATAGAAAGCATATCTGCCGTTTGAATCAGTTACGGTGGAGCGAACCTCACTTCCACCGGATAGACCTATCGTCACTCCAGAGAAAACAATTTCTCCGCCATCGTACCACCCATTGCCATTAGCATCTTGATAAACCACGCCAGAAATAACAGCTTTTGTTTCTTCTGGTGGTGACGGTTGCGGTATAGGTTCTTCTGGAGGTAAAGCTGCGCCGATGTACATACCTACAAAGTTAACCTCGAAATCATTGGAATATCTTATGGTCACAGCCTCGCTGACACTACCAAAACTGTAAAGAATCTTATTGGGGTTAACTATAAAAACAACATAATCCCCAACGCCTAAACCTGTGAAGGTATAATAACCGCCCTCACTGGTTTTGGTAATGTAGAAACCATTAAGAGAAATAGCCACATTAACATTGGCAAGCCCAGTACCATCAACGATAACTCGCCCGTGAACAGTTGCATTCACAACCGGCGGCGGTTGAGGTACAGAACCTCCATCTCCAATATATGTTCCAGAAAAATTTACTTCGATATCGCTTTTGGGTAGCACATTTATTGCCTTGCTATTGCTAGCAAAACTATAAAGATAAATATTGGGGTTATTTATAGAAACGACATAATCCCCAACGCTACCTACTATAAAAGAATATTTACCATCTTGGTTAGTTCTAGTTTGACGACTCGTCATACCAAAAAAATAAAGATTCACATCAACGTTACTCAAACCAACACCATCTATAGCAACTTGGCCATGGATGGTAGCGGAAACTGGAAGCTCCTCCGATGGCGAAAGCGAACCGTCGTATTTATCACACCTAGCAAGAGCTAGAAGCGAAAAAAACAACAAGATATTTTTCATCAATCACTCCTCCTAATTAAACAGTCGTTGAAGTTCGACCGACAAGCCATAACCCCTGTTCCACCATGAATCGTCACGGCCATATCGATCAAGTTTCAACCTCTGGAAGTTAGCACCTGTTTTAAAACTGAATTTTTCGGAACTTACATAAAACTTAGGGCCGATGTAAAAACCAACAGCCCTGTTTACATAGTCATCGTCATGACGGCGCAAAGTTTCCCATGCGCTATTAAAACCAGCCGAGAAACCAAACCATCTATTGCCGTGCAAGGTTAAATCCGCGCCAACCAAACCCTGTGCTCTTCCTTCCAAACCATCCCTGTGTTCAGAAGCTGGTCGCCATCCGCCGAAAACCGAAACTTCAACAATATTGCCCTTGACTAGCAATCCAGCCGTAGGAACAAAAAAATTCATTCCCTTGGTGTGAACAAACGAAGTACCTATAAAGCCCCCTACTTTTAAATTGGGAAATTTTAAAAGTGTATGTGGAGCAGGCAGAGGATGAATCTTCTTATCGGCTCTTTCTCTTTTCTCGTACGTGGCTATGTAAACGTTGAGCCCTCGCATATTGCGACTAGACGAAGGAGCCAGTAAGTCTATTGCCACAGCAGATTCCAAAAAGCGTTCTCTGGCCTTTATCAGGCCAAAGTTCGCGCGATCCAAAGCTAAATTCAAATCCAAAACTTTATGATTCTCGTTAGTTCGGTCACGCCAATGAACATTGTCCGTTACACCCTGAATAAAGACGATCTGATCTGGTCTTGTTTGTGCAACAAGGCGCAAAAAACATTCTAGTTCAGTTATCGGCATATCCGTCTCTCCTCCTAGGGAGAAACCTCTGAACTCGTAGGTTTCGTACCTAATCAAGTTCAAAACCGAAATACTGTCCTGCAAAAAAATTTCCTGCGGAACCTGCTTGTAAAGCGTAACTTCCTCTTTACCCCAAGACAATGCGGGCAAAAGAAAAAGAGCTAAGAAAAGCATGAATCTTTTTTTCATGGCCAGTCTCCTATCCTATAGGTGAAGTACGAAAACAAAAAAATGAGTTTTCTATCCGCCTTCGCATTCGCTAATAAACATATAACTTAAGCGAAGCGGATACCCTGAGCGAAGTCGAAGGGTACTCCTTAGTAAAGCTTCGGCGGATTCCGCAAATTATAATTATTGAAGATGAGCTTCATTTTTAATGAACAAATTTTTCTGTTGTGACTGTACCAAAGAAACTAATAATTGTAAATAGACGAGCTTGCATAAAAAGCCACTACCTGTTATACCTAGACCTGTTATACCTAGACGAAATCACAATACTCAAATAAATATCGCACAATGAAAATCAACGCCTCTTATATAAAATTAATCTCGATTGTATCAATTTTTGCAGTAATTGCTCTAATTGTTCCAAATCAGGCTATTTTAGCAGCTAACGCCAATTTAAAAATAAGTGGCATTGTTCGCTCATATTCTACGCCAAACACTGGCGATTCTGTTCGTTTTGATGTTTACATCTTAAATAACGGCCAAGCCTTAGCAAATAGCTCTAATGTTAAATTTAGAGTTGATTCTGGCAATAACGGATCTTACGAAAACACTTTTTATCAAGGAATTACTTCAATTTCGGCAGGAGACTCTAAAACAGTAAGTTTTAACTGGACGCCTAGCGTAGTCGGCTATTATGGCGTTGAATTTTGCGCGGATAGTAGCGGTTCTGTAGCAGAATCAAGTGAAACAGATAACTGCGTAACACAGAGTTTTAATGCTACGGCTGGCACGGGTTCTGGAACTCCTCCATTAGTAATAACGCCTCCACCAGCAAATAATCCGCCTGTACAAAATCCGCCACCAACACAAAACCCACCTCCAGTAAATAACCCTCCAGTTGTAGTAACTCCACCACCAATTTCTTCTTATGTTAATTTAAAAATAACAGGAGTAGTGCGTTCATACACAACACCTAAAGTTGGTGACAACGTTCGTTTTGATATTTACATTAAAAACGATGGCAATATTTCGAGCGCAAATTCTATTACCAAATTAAGGATTGATTTTGGCAATAATGGATCATACGAAACAACTTTAGACCAAGTTACAGGAACAATTTCGGCAGGAAGCACCAAAACAGTAAGCTTTGGCTGGACGCCAAGTTCTATTGGCACATATAAAGCCGAACTTTGCGCCGACAGCAACAATTCAATAGTAGAATTTAGTGAAAACGATAATTGCTCAACTCAAACTTTTAATGTTATTGCAAAAACTTCAACTCCACCAGCAGGCTCGCAAAACCCAATTGTAATTCCTCCACAAATAATTTATTTGCCAGGACAAACACCTGCGCCTATTTATATACAATCCCCTAGCCAATCAGCTCAAGTAATTTATTTACCAGGTCAAACATCAGCTCCAGTTTATGTTCAATCTGCAAATACATCGCCTCAAATTATTTACTACCCAGGACAAAGCCAATATTCAGCATCATCGTTTTTTCAAGCCACTGCCGATTTAAGTGTTACCGATGTAACGACTAATCCTAAAGCTACCGATATTGTTGCTGGTAAACCTGTTACTGTTTCTGCTTCTATAAAAAATAATTCAAACATAATAAGAGCCGAACCTTCGCAAGTTAGCTTTAGAGTAGATGACAATAGTTCTGCTAGTGCAGATATTTTCTATACTCAAACTATAGACTTTATTCAGCCTGGAGATTACCGAGCCGTATCTTTTACATGGACACCCACCATAACTGGAAACCACAAAATAGAAATTTGCGCCGACTACACCAACAATATTACAGAATATGATGAAGCCAATAACTGCACAATTCTTTATACAAACACTAATTCAGATTCAGTTTCATATTTACCAAGAATTTCTATGTATAGTTCGCCAGTAAACATAAGCAAAGGCGGAACTTCCAGTTTAATTTGGAACAGCAACAACACTACGGGTTGTTATGCTTCTGATGGTTGGAGCGGTTATAAATCAACTTCTGGTTCGGAAACAATTTATCCGGAGAACTCCAGAAACTATACTATAACTTGTTACAATTCTTATGGACAAAATTCCGCAACTGCTAGTGTCTTTGTGGGTAACCAAGCTGTTTCGCAAAATTTTGTAGCCAGTTGTATAACCGATCCAGCTTCAACAAGTATTGGCCGACAAGTTGTTTTTGCCGCAGGGCAGGCTGGCGCTAAGGGAGATGTAACATACACATGGAGCGGTGATGTTTATGGAACAGGAATTCTTAAAAAAGTTTCTTTTGATTCTAGTGGAATAAAAACTGCGATAGTTACAGTAAAAGATGATGCTGGAAGAATTGCCACTGCTCAATGTCAAACAAAAATAAACGGAGCAATCTCTACATTTATTTCTAAAATTATTAAACCTAAACCACCAGTTGTTACTCAAGTAACTAAAAATATTTGTGATTGCCAAGTTCAAAAAGCTATAGACGAAACAGAAGAACTTTATAACGAAACACAAAACGAACCAACAACCCAAAATATCGTTCAAACAGGTGTGGCTGTAGCTCCTGCGGGATTGGTTTTAACTCTTGGTTTAGATAGCACCGCAAAATTCTTTTTATGGAGCTCTGTTATTCTTACTAACTTCTTCTTAATTGCTGCATTGTTTCTTATGTTTATGTATGTTTCCAGAAATTATAGTAGAAAGGATGAGTAGGAGTTCCTTCCATAAAATTGCTGGCAAACACCAGCATTAACCCAAGGAGGTTTTGTATGATGTGCTTTAGAGAAGGCTGCCCCAACGGAGTAGACGGTCCAGGCTCCATAGAAATAGGTGTTGAAATCGGCACAAGAGGCAGTATCGGAGATTCAAGAGCCAAAGTTTCGGCATGGCTTTGTTCTATAAAGTGTGCCATTCTTTTTCTGGTTGATAATTCCAGCCAAGGAGAAATTCTGGAAAAAATACTGAAACTCTCCAAAGGGAGAACAGACCACACCTGAATACAATACGCCCCGACCAAAGTCGGGGCGTATTTTAATTTTTTTCCAGAAGGTCATTCCTTCTGGTTTTAATAAAAAACTGAACGCTCGTTTGAACGTTCAGTTGATAATTGACCACAATTAATATTTTAAAAATGGCTTTTCTACAAACCCAGTTTTTCTGGTTAAATGATGACCTTCTTTATCAAAAAACTGATGATCCCAAAAATATTCTCTTTCATTTCCTGTGATTCTTAAAGAAACCACCGAAACATAACCACCATTTAATCGGCTAATTCTAATATTAGCCTTTCCAAAAAAACCCCTAGAAGAAAAGTCTATATTGAATTCGCCTGTTTCAGTTTCAGTTCCAAAAGAAACCTTACATGGGCCAGCCACAGCCAGTTCCATAGTTTTTTGCCGAATATGCTGAACAATGGCATCCATATACCTATACCCTTTTATAAAGTGTATTTATAAAGAACAAGCTATATATAACATTATAAAGCTATTTGCGTCAACTGAATCGTAATTCGTCCCCAATAAAAAAGCTGGGTCACCATTGAACTTACCGTTTTACCCCGATTTTGCTCGTATTTGATAATTTAGGCGTTTTTGTTAATATGTATGGGTTGTTCTGTAGTAATTAAATAGAGTAGATATTGGCTTTAGCGCTCCGCAGTAGCTCAGTGGTAGAGCAACTCCCTGTGGCACTTGTCTTAAAATAGCTATAATTAAGCTATGCAAGATAAAAGAAAATACGCCGATCGCCGAGAAGAGCTTATTCGGGCAGTAGCAAAAAGAAGACGCAAGATAAAAGACTTATCCATAAAATATAAAGGCGGCAAATGCCAACTTTGTGGATATACCAAGTATCAAGGTGCGTTAGACCTTCATCATAAAAATCCAAAAAATAAATCATTTGGAATTGGAGATAAAGGATATACACGCTCTTGGGAAAAAGTAAAAATTGAATTAGATAAATGCGTTCTTGTATGTGCTAACTGCCATCGAGAGCTTGAGGCAGGCATCACGCAGCTTCCTAGCGAAAGTTAGGTCGAACACTTCGGGATAACGGTGAAGGCTAAATCCGAGAGGATATGCTAATACCGTGGGAACCCTTTATTGCAAAATAAAGGGGCGCCGTAGAGACTAGATACCGAAGCACCTAAATCATAAAGACAAGGTGATGATATAGTCCACACCATACGAAAGTATTGGATAATGTGTAAGGAGATGGTCGTAGGTTCGAATCCTACCTGCGGAGCACTGAAGCTAAACAAAAAAATACTAGCGCAAAAACGTCAAACCTTTCAAAGACTGGTGTTTTTTGTTACCATTTATTCATAAAAATATGGTCTTAACAAAAATAATAATAGGTGTATTAATCGGTGGGGTTTTGGCTTTAGTGGGTTACGGAATTTACGATTACACGCAACCCGGTAAATTAGATAATTTTGCTCAATGCATAAAAGATAGCGGTACCATTTTTTATGGCGCTTTTTGGTGTCCGCATTGCCAAAACCAAAAAAAACTATTTGGAAAATCGGCTAAGCTTTTGCCTTATATTGAATGTTCCTTACCAAACGGCCAAGGTCAAAACCAAAACTGTAACGATAAAAAAATAGATAATTACCCCACTTGGGAATTTAAAGACGGCTCGCGCCAAAACGGCGAGGTTCCTTTAGATAAATTAGCCGAAAAAACAAGCTGTGCTTTGCCTGAACCTAAATAAACATAATGTAGCACGAGCTTACGATCGTAAGCTCGTGCTACATTGAATTGAAGATGATAAACATTACCAACTATATTCTCTCTGGTCTCACTATACTTGCCCAAATATTTATAGTGTTTTTGATTGTTTCAAAAATAAAGAAAAATCATATTGTTTTAAAATTTGTTAATGAGCACGTTTTAAAACTTTCTTTGGTTGTAGTTTTGAGTGGAATTTTTGGTAGTTTGTTTTATTCAGAAATTGCTGGCTATACACCTTGTGCTTTATGTTGGTGGCAAAGAGTTTTTCTGTATCCACAAGCAATTATTTTAGGAATAGCGTTATTTAAAAAAGATTTTTCGGTAACTAGCTATATTAAAGCACTGTCTTTAATTGGTTTAGTTATTTCTGGCTATCAATCACTTTTGCAAATGGGTTTAGTACCATCTTTAATATGTGGAGCAAATTCTGTAAGCTGTGCTCAAAGATATTTTATAAACTTTGGTTATATAACTTTACCTTTAATGGGGTTTACAGCCTTCGTCTTGCTCGCAGTTTTAAACTGGAAAACACGGGGTTGACACGCTTTTGTCTATAAGTTAAGCTACTCCAGCTAAGGTGCAACTAGGCATCTTGCCCCAAAACCAAGGCCTACGCCAAATGGCCCAAAACCTAGGTTAAGGGAGTTCTTTCATTAACATAACGGGAGGTTAGCAACATGAGTCAGAAGCATCCCTTCGAAAGGCAGCAGAAACAGGGAATGACCGTCTGCGAGTACGGCAACATCAAAGCACCGGGAAGCTACCTGAGCGACCGGCTCAACCTGATCACCGTCCCCGAGATCGGCCTGCGCAAGGGCTTCTCGCCCGTCATCGGGCACGCCTCCAAGGAAACCCTGTGGACGCTGAAGCTCACCGACCGGGTCATGGATCCCAAGAACGAGAAGGATCTCACCGAGGCCCGCCATCTGGCCACCAACGCCGGTATCACCGAGGTCAACTTCTAATCTGCCTCCGGGGCAGCTAAAGAAGTGAATCTCACCGAGCTCAGCTCGGTTTCACCCCGCTCCGACTAAATCGGAGCGGGTTTTTTATTGTTTGTCTATGAGTGAAACGAGGGATATACTATATAATAAATATATGCGAATAACTATACGGGCCAAGCCAAAATCTAAAGAAAGAAAAATAGAAAAACTAGACGAAAAAAATTATATTGTTTCAGTTAAATCGCCACCAATAGAAGGCAAAGCTAATAACGAAATAATAAAAACTCTCGCCAAATATTTTAAAACTTCACCTAGTAATATTTTTATAGCCTCTGGGCTTAATTCTAAGATCAAAATAATAGACATAAATTAAGCCTCGTTTTTAGGTGGATAATTATATTGCTATTTACTATTGTAAAAAAATATAGTGTGTTATTATATAAATAAATTATTAAAATATAATTTTATCTTTTAAATATGAATAATATTTTATCTATTCTTACTGGAATAGCCATGATAGGTGCTTCAGCCTTAACTCTAGAAGGCGTAAACAAGGTTACCGACGGAGATTTTTATTTAGCCAGTGTTAAATACTTGGCGCAAGAATCAACGAATGTACCTGGCGGTGAATCTGTTTTTAGTGGAGATTCTACAATTTCTATACCCGCCACTTCTGCTACACAAGAAACCACTCAATTTAATATCCCCTTACTGCCGAATGGAGGTACACCAACTGATTTTCAAAATCAAATACAAAAAACTCAAACACCCAATATGATGCAGAATCAACCCGGATCTTTTGAAGTGTTCGAAAAAAATCAAAAAGTTTTTAACACGATTAGACAACCACTAAAAGGAGTTACGAATGAATCTTTCGAAGAAAATAATGATGATTCCGAAAGAAATGAAATTGACCGAGAACAAATACAAAGATCTATCAAAGATATTTCTCGTTTTAGAACCGAACTTAAAAATACTTTGCGTCAAATTAAAAAACAAGCTTCACCTGCCGATCTGGAAGAACTTACTAAAATTCAAGCAGAAGTGGATCAAGTTTATTCAACTCTTTCTAACACTAGCGACTCCTCTAGCGCTGTGGAAGCAATGCAAAGTTTTCATGAAGGCGAATATTGGGATAAAGTAAATAAAATTAGAACCCGCGTACAAATTCCACAGGAACTAAAAAGGTTTCAGCAATCTTTTAAGCGAGTAGATAAAACTTTACAAGCTAAAGCTGTTCAGAGTTTGGGTTTAAACATTGATAAAGCCAAACAAGAGGTAGCCGAAATGAAACAGTTAGCCAACAATGTTCAAAGCCAATACGATAGTGGAAGTTATGAAGAAGCAGGAGAAAGTATGCGCGACCTTCACGAAAACGGCCAACCGGGCGATATAGAAAGCACCATAGCCAGAGTACGAGATATAAAAAGCACATTGAAACGAGTTAAAGATACCGAAGTAAGGACAGCCGCCGAAGAAGTTTTGCAAGAAGTGATAGACAAATTTAATAACGGCGAATACCGCGATGCCCGTGAAACTTTAGACCAGTATTCTAACGATCTAATGAAAATGCTGAATCAATTTGCCAAAGCTAAAACCCTGAACCGAAGTGCCTCCAAAAATCAAATACAAAACTTAGGCAATTTAATAGAAAAGAAACTTCAAGAAATAGATGTTAAACAAGGCCAAACCCAAGAATCATCGGCCGAATTTAATCAGTAACAACTTTAACGCCCAGCGTCTATCTGCGTTGGGCGTTTATTACAAACAAATAATAAAAACAAAATGAAAAAAAATATTATTTTTTCAATAATTATAAGTTTAACTCTTGTTCTTTCGGCTCATGCTCAAACAACTTCTTCCACTCCTACAATAGAAGAACTACAAAAGCAAATTCAATTGCTCTTAAGCCAAATGAGTTCGCTACAAAAGGAGGTTACTACCTTAAGATCAACCACACCTGCTCCAACTACCACGTCAAACATGACTACATCAACTACTGCTACCACCCCAATAGTAACGCCATCAATCACTCCACTTGAAATAGATGAATCTGAAGTAACAGAAACCGAAACTGCCTATGTGTTGCCACCAGTGTTAACTCGTTCGCTTTTCCGAGGCTCGCGCGGTGAAGACGTACGGCAATTACAAGAATTTTTAGCGCAAGACCCAACCATTTACCCCGATGGCGCCGTCTCTGGTTACTATGGCGTCAGCACTGAAGCTGCGGTAAAAAGATGGCAAGCTAAGAATGGCATACCTTCCGTTGGTATAATCGGCCGCCAAACTATCGCTAAGTTTAAAGTGCTTTATCCAGACGCTACTATTTTTCCTCGGCCAACGGCGCCCGTCCCCAACGATTCCACTATAGTAACTCGTCCCAGTTATTGCCCTGTGTATAGCTATATGCCGGTATGCAAAGAAAACCAATCGTCTTTCGATCAAAAAGGCTGCCAAGTCTGCCAACAAAAAACACCGGAGGTTAAAAAAGAAATCTGCCCTGCTTTGCCTACAGTGGATGCATGTCCAGCTGGCGAAGAGAGGGTGGTTACATATAAATCAGAGTCTTGCGGTGTCTATTACGCTTGCAAATCGCGCGAAATCAGCCGAGCCGATAACACCGTTGCCACTTTAAAAAAAGTTTCGTCTATACAAACAGATAATAGATACACTATCAATTTATATGATCCAGAAGGCGTTCAAAAATTTTCTCTCTATAATTCTAAAGGCACCGAAATTAACTTGGGCTATCCGGCTTGCCGCAAAGAATGGTCTTCACCAATAATCAGCGTTAATGCCGGCGAGTTTCCGCTTAAGCTTTCATTAGCCGACTGCGCCAGTTCGCAATACAGCACAACTTTGAACACATCTGTAGTGATTAAACCAATTTTAGAAGGATTAACTTTCCCTTATAAATTTTCCAGCGGTAAAATTGTATCTTCTAGTGAAGAAGCTAGATCTTACTGCTATGCTAACGGCCCCAGTAGCGGGCAAGGAACTGCTGCGGAATGTGAAACTAAATTCGGAGTGGTTTATACTAACATCACTACTGTTGCAACTACCTCTGGCAGAGCTGTTTACCTGACTGATTCTTTTGCCGCCTGTATGACCAAATATGGTTTTTCAGCCGAAGCCAAACAAATTAAAACTTGGGCACAATCACCCGATTCTATTCCTTGGTCAACTTTAAGCAGTTCAGCGCAAAATACTGTCCAAAAATGTGAAAGTGAATATTACGGCCAACAAACTGTGGAAACCGGCGCGGCTATGTGCGCCGACGGTAAAGATAACGACGGCGACGGTTTTATAGATTCGACTGATCCAAGTTGTACTGGTTATACCTCAACAAGTTCCACCACCCAGTCTCAAACTCTGACGCAAAATACAACCACCGCCTCTAATTCAAATTGGATAAATAAAACTTGGAATTTTAGAGATGGTCAAAGCGCAACATCTTATATTTTAAATAGAACTGATGCTGAATATGCTAATTACTTGGCGCCTATCCAAGCTCAATGTTTAACCATAAATAAGAGCCTATTTACATGGAAACCTAATGCTGGCAGTGATGCCACCACTAATTGGCAAAATTTTGGTATCCCAGATTGTTCTGAAACTGCGACTTCATCGACAAACACGCAGACCACAACAACTGTTACTTATCCGTCTTCTGGACAAAAAAACCAAATTTGGAATTCCTTGGGTCTAAATTCTTCTATTAGAACTGATGCCGATCCAACTAGAATTGATTCATTGAAACAAGCCTGCGTAAGTACGCCCAGTGGAGCAAATATTTGGTCGCCTAATGCCGGAACTTCATCCAGCGTTGACTTTGGTATGCCCAGCGCCGATAAATGCCAACGCGCTTCAGCTTGTACAACCAGCCAATATTTTGACGGCGCTAATTGTGTAAGCAGTACTTATCAAACAACATCAACTTATAGCAGTTGTCCAACCGATGTTACCAACTTATTAGGTTCGGGCTGTCACGAAATGAACAGTAGCTACTATTTTAACGGCGCTATGGATCGCTATGTAATTAAAAGCGCCGCGACGATTGTTAAAGAATGCTCAACCAATTATGTACAGGGCTGTACCACAGGAACAACTTCAACGACCTCAACTACTACTACTGATTCTTGTTCTCAATACGGCGATGGCTGGCATGTTATGGGCGATAACAATTGTTATGATTCGAGTATGACTAACTATCGAACAGCCAACGGCACGTTATATTCTTGCTCCAGCACACCATCTTCTGGATGTAGCAGTAGCGGAAATACAACAACTTCTAGCTCTTGCGGTTCTGGATACTATTGGAATGGATCAAGTTGTGTTAGTTCAAGTTCATCAACAACTGGATGTGGAAGTAGTCCAGGTGCCTGCACTACCGAATCACAATGTACTGCAGTTAATTTCTTCTGGTATGACAGCAGTTGCCACAGTTCTAGCAGTTCATCATCAAATTCGAGCACGGCTTGTTCTAGCAGTCAGTACTGGAACGGTAGTTCTTGCGTGAGTTCGAGTTCCACCACATCCACATCATGCCCTAGCGGACAGTATTGGAGCGGTACAGCTTGTGTGATAAGTACTACATCTTCTTCGTGTAGCAGTGGACAATATTGGAATGGCAGTGCTTGTGTAAATACGAGTACAACCGATTGTACTAGCGGTCAATATTGGAACGGCACAGCTTGCGTAAGTTCTACCCCCTCGGCTTCAGTTTATGATCAAATGAGAGATCAGTTAAAGTCTATGGAAATTATTCTGCGAGATCTTTTAAAAAGATAGCTTTAGTTTTTAACCATAGCGAATTAGAATTTTATAACACCCTCGAAGATAAAAAATCTCTCCAACTTGTGTTGGAGAGATTTTTATTTCTATGGGCCAGCCGGAGGGCCGGCGGGAATACCGGCTGGAGGACCTGATGGAATACCAGCAGGAGGACCGAAATTCGTTCCGGCAGGCGGTCCGAATGATCCACCACCGGAAGGTGCGCCTTGACCCGAACCTGCTTGCTGTGAGCCTGTCGAACCAGTTGGAGGGACGCTCTTTTCCATTTGCTCTTTAACTTTTTGTTGAATTATATTCTGAATATCTTCTTGCGAAGGTGGGCCGTTTTTCATCATTTCTGGTGTAACCTCTACACCCTTAGGCAACATTTTTTGTATATCCTCCGCAGACGGTGGGCCTTTTTTAAGCATCTCGGGTGAAACATTAACACCCTTTGGAATCATCTTTTGAATATCTTCAGCCGAAGGCGGGCCATTTTTTCCTTCAAAACCAGCTGGCGGTTTCATTAACTTGGTAAAACACTGCCCCATCGCTTCGCCTACCGATTTATCTGGAATACCGCCCGATTTCATTTTTTCAAATCTATCCTCTCCAACCGAACTTTTTATACAATCTAAAACCTCTGGCGTAGCCATATTTAGCCCTTGTTGAAATTGCGCCATACCCTCTTTCATTTCCTTAACTTGTGCTTCGGGAATCAAACCCTTTTCGGAGGCAAATTTAAAACATTGTTCTTGATTAGCAGGATCATTACAGAAAGATTCGCATTCATTTTTACCTTTGCAACCACCAGGGCCTTTCCCACCTGTTTTTTTAAACATTTCGGCTTCTTCTGGTTTCATAAAGCCAGCTTCTATAGCAAAATTTGCGCACTCGTCAGCATGAGTACTATCTTGACAATAATTTTGACATTCATCTTTACCCTTGCAACCACCCGGCATTTTTCCAGCCTTCATTAAAGGAATTATTTTTCTGGCCTGTTCTATTTCTTCTTTAGGAATAAAACCAGCTTTTTCAGCAAAACCTAAACATTCTTCTATGTTTGCCGAATCGGAACAATAGCTAGCGCACTCTTTTTTGTTTTTACAGCCACCAGGCGGTTTGGCGCCAGCCTTCATAGCTTCCATAGCTTTTTTAGCATCCGCTAATTCTTCTTTAGGAATAAAACCGGCAGCGGAAGCAAAATTAAAACATTCTTCGGCATTATCTAAATCGTTGCAGAAAGATTCACATTCCGATTTATTTTTACACCCACCCGGCAATTTACCGCCAGCTTTTAAAACTTCGGCAACTTTTTTAGCTTCACCCAAATCTTTTGAATCTATAAGACCATTTTTAGAAGCGAAATCTAAACACTGGTCTAAATGTGCCACGTCATTGCAATAAGATTCGCATTCACCTTGGCTTTTACAACCACCAGGGCCATCGCCCATTTTGGCAAATTTTCTAGCTTGAGTTGCGTCATCTTTAGACATTATTCCATTTTTTTCGGCAAAATTAACACAAAGGGTTATATTATCTTTATTATCACAAAAAGATTTACACTCCACTTCATTTTTACAACTACCTAATTCTTTCACAGGATAAGAAATCTGTTGAGCTTGGGCTTTGCCATCAAAAAAAATAAAAGCGCTAATAGCTACGCCTAAACCCAAAATAAACGCAGGTAAAAGATAAGTTAATTTTTTATATTTATTCATAGGTTATTTAGAAAAAGGATTTTTATATACGCCTGTATAAGGATTAGCCTTTTCGAAAGGATTAGTTTCGGCCTTATAGGGGTTAACATCGGGCACGGCATCGGCCGGAGCTTTTACCTCGTTAGATATGGTTGAGCCTAATGTTGGCACCTCGTCTTGTTGCTGTGGACGACCTTTATATTTCCACAAAACAAAACCTGCTACTAACAGCACAACTATGATGCTTAATATAACCATAGCTTTTTTGGGGCTTTTTTCTGGTTCCATATTTTTTTAAGATTATAATTTACTTAATAGCATACTCCAAAATAATAAATCTGCAAGTTTTTTAATGTACATTTTTACTTTACAATGGCATAAATAAAAAATCGAGTATTGCCAAGTAAATAGCGAACCTGCGATACTATAAGCATATGAAAATTGTATTTTTTGAAATTCGGCCCGAAGAGGAAAGTTTAATATCTTCTTTGCTTAAAGAAGACTGCGTTTTTGTTAAAGAAAAATTAACGAAAGAAAATATTAACTTAGCCCAAGACGCCGAAGTTGTGTCTGTTTTTATAAATTCTAAAATAGACAAAGAAATTATAGATTCCTTGCCAAATCTTAAACTAATAACCACCCGATCCACCGGCTTTGATCATATAGATGTAGCTTATGCCAAAGAAAAAAATATAAAAGTAGCCAATGTGCCTTCGTATGGTTCCGTAACCGTAGCCGAATTTACTTTTGCTTTAATATTAAGCCTTTCTAGAAAAATATTTGAAGCTAAAACTAGTGTTCTAGAAAAACAAAGGTTTGATATAGCAAATCTACAAGGTTTCGATCTTAATGGCAAAACTTTAGGTGTTATTGGCACAGGCCGAATTGGTCAAAACGTAATAAAAATGGCTTCGGCTTTTGATATGAAAATATTAGCCACGGATGTTAAACCGAACACCGAACTTGCTTCACGCTTTAGTTTTGAATATACCGATCTAGAAAATCTTTTAAAAAATTCGGACATTGTTACTTTGCACGTTCCCTATTTTACCGAAAATAAGCATTTAATAAATTCGGGTAATATCGGTTTAATAAAAAATGGTGCCTATTTAATAAACACAGCTCGGGGCGAACTAGTAGAAACAGATGCTTTGCTTAAAGCTTTATCATCTGGTCAATTAGCTGGAGCAGGCTTAGATGTTTTAGAAGCAGAAAGAGAACTAAAAGAGGAAGCTGGTTTGTTGGTTTCTGGCGAAGAAAAAATAAAAGATATTAAAACTGTATTAGAAGACCACGCCATTATGAATATGCCTAACGTAATAGTTACGCCCCATATCGCCTTCTTTTCGCGCGAAGCCTGCGATGAAATTTATAAAACTACTGCTCAAAATATAAAATCGTTTATAGAAGGCCGCCCCGAAAACTTAATTTAGTATGGAAAAAAACCAAATACAAAATTTTGAATCGCTGGCCACTTCGCCTTTAAGGCAAAAGGCTTTAGAAATAATAAATTCCGGACTGACCGCGGTTGCTACAGAACAAGTTTTAAAAGAAAATGTAACCCTAGAGGGCAATATTTTAACTATTAAAAATAATACTTTTAACTTATCTGAGTTTAATAGATTGATTTTTATAGGCTTAGGCAAAGCTGCTGGCGAATCTGCTTTATTTTTCGATAAACTTTTAGACAGTAAAATAAGTGCTGGCGTGGTTTTAGATTTAAAAGAAGTAAATTGCCAATATATTAAAAGCTACAAGACCGACCATCCTAGGCCATCTGCCGAAAATATAATTGCTTCACAAAAAATTGTGGATTTAGCCAAAAATATTTCCGAGAAAGACCTTGTTATAACTGTAGTTTCAGGCGGAGGTTCGGCTATGCTCTGCTGGCCGGCCGAAGAATGCGAACAAAGTATAAAACTTTATGATTCCTTTTTAAAAACGGGCGGTAATATAAAAGAACTTAATACTATCAGAAAACATACCTCGCAGATTAAAGGCGGTGGGCTTGCCAAACTTTTTTACCCCGCAAAAATTGTTGGGCTTATTTTTTCGGATATTTCGGGAGACAACTACAATAAAGTAGCCTCCGGCCCAACGTTTTTAGATAATAGTTCTGTAGAAGACGCTCAAAAAATATTAGATGAATACAAAATAACCGATATAACTCTTACCGAAACCCCAAAAGAAGGAAAATATTTTACCAATGTTTTAAACATTAATTTTATTTCTAATAAAACTGCGCTAGAAAAGATGAAAGAAACAGCAGAAAAGTTGGGTTTTAGTACCACAATATTATCTTCGTCTGTTTACGAAGATGCGGACGAAACAATAAATAATTTTAAAAAAATAACAGGTAATAAAAAAGCTATAATTGCTGGAGGAGAAATAAGTATAACCATCACAAGTTCTGGTGGTAAAGGTGGCCGAAACCAATATATAGCCGTTAAATATACCCCTTTGATAAATGAAGGCGAAGTTTTTATTTCTGTGGCTTCCGATGGACTAGATAATTCTGATGCTGCTGGAGCCATTGTGGATAAAACTACAATAGAAAAAGCTAAAAACAAAGAACTCGACCATAAAATATATTTAAAAAGTTATGATACTTACGATTTTTTTAAAGGAACTGGGGATTTGATTTTTACAGGTCCAACCGGCGCTAACGTAGCCGATTTAATGTTATTATTAGTAGATTAATCTCAAACCAAATATCATTTCGCTCCTGCAAGGAGGAGCTTGTACATCCTCCCTCTTTATATTTAAATTGAACCTCCTTGAAATCGCTCAATGATATTTGTTTATTCACCTTATTTGATTTGAATGAACAAAATCACCCAAGTTAAAGCTCGAGAAATTTTAGATTCTCGCGGTAATCCAACTCTAGAGGTTACTGCCATATCCGAAAATATTTCGGCTTATTTTTCGGTGCCATCCGGCGCCAGCACGGGTAGCCACGAAGCTTTAGAAAAAAGAGATGGCAATAAAAATCGTTTTAGAGGTTTGGGCGTGCTTAGTGCTGTAGAAAATATAGAAAAAATAATATCCCCTGCTATGTTAGGTATAGATCCAGGCGAGCAAAAACAGGTTGATAGCACTTTATTAAAATTAGATGGAACTTCGAATAAATCCAGATTAGGTGGTAATACCACAATTGGAGTGAGTATTGCCTGCACTAAATTGGCCGCTAAATTAAAAAATATAGAAGTTTTTGAACATTTAAAAACATTAGCCAATATAAAATCATCGCGTTCCGTTCCGTTCCTTTATATGAATTTGGTAAATGGCGGCAAACACGCGCAAAGCAAAATAGCTTTTCAAGAATATCATATCGTGCCAATGGTGGACGATGTTGAAACAGCATTAGAATTAGGTACAAAAATTCAATATGCCCTAAAAAAGAAACTGGTTAACGGTTTTGGAGTATCTTCGGCTAATTATGGCGACGAAGGTGGTTTTGTTCCTTCTTTTAGTGGGGTTACAAAACCATTAGAGCTTTTATTACAAATAATAGAAGAAAATAATCTTTTAGATAAAGTTAAATTAGCACTGGATGTAGCTGCTTCATCTTTTTATGAAAAAGGTAAATATACTTTTGATGAAAAAGACTATACCAGCGATGAGCTTTTAGATTTTTATCAAACTCTAACTAATTCTTTTCCTATACTTTCCATAGAAGACCCTTTTTATGAAGAAGATTTTGGCCGATTCGCCGAATTGCTGTCTCAAAACAAAACTCGTGTTGTTGGCGACGATTTAACTGTTACTAACTCTGCTCGCTTAAAAGAAGCTATAAACCAAGAAAGTATTAATGCTATAATTATAAAACCAAACCAAATTGGCACACTTACCGAAACATTGGAAACAATGAAGCTGGCTACAGAAAATAATGTTGAGTGTATTATTAGCCATCGCAGTGGCGAAACCACAGACGATTTTATTGCCGATTTAGCCTATGCCTTTGGAACTTTTGGCATAAAAACCGGTGCGCCCCACGGCGGCGAAAGAATTTCAAAATATAATAGATTATTAGAAATAAGTCAGAAAATATAAATAAACATAAAAAGAATACTGTTGAGCGACTTCAGGGAGGATTGTTTTTTAAAATAGGGAGGGTGAAAGATCTCCTCCCTGCAGGAGCGAAATAGTATTCTTTTCTAAAAACTCACAAAAAATAAATGAATTATTCCCGAGCACAGGTTGTAGCCACAATTGGTCCCGCTTCCAAAGAAAAAGAAATTATAAAGCAGATGGTCGCCCACCACATGGATATAGTTAGATTAAATTTTTCTTGGGGCACTTACGACGAACACGAATATTATATTTCTACAGTACGCGAATACGCTAAAGAACTAAACCGCAGAATTCCTATTTTACAAGATTTATCTGGCCCACGAACCAAAACAGAAGATGGCCACGAAATTGATCCTAACGCTATTAAAGCCGTAACCGAAAAAGATTTGCGCGATCTTGATTTTGGCTTAAAACAAAATGTTGATTATATTGCTATGTCTTATGTGGGCAATAAAAACGATGTTTTAGAAATTAAACATCATATTAAAGAAATGGGATATAAAACCCCAGTTATCGCTAAAATAGAAAGGAAAGTTGCTGTGGAAAAAGCCGATGAAATTATAGACGCCGCAGATGGCATAATGATAGCCAGGGGTGATCTTGGCAACGAAGTGCCATTAGAACAGATTCCTTTTATACAGAATATGATTATTAAAAAATGCAAGGCTGCTGTAAAACCAGTAATCACGGCCACCCAAATGATGCTTTCCATGAAAGATAACCCCACACCTACTCGCGCCGAAGTAACCGATGTGGCTTTCGCCATAATTTCTGGTTCGGATGCCGTTATGCTTTCCGATGAAACCGCTAATGGTAAATATCCGGTGGAAGCCGTAATAATGATGGAAAAAATTATTTTAGAAGCAGAAAAATACTTAAAAATTAATTATTTAAACCTATTAAAATAATATGCAACAAAAAAATATTGTTTTTCTTTTACGCATAGCCCTAGGCTGGATATTCTTTTATGCTGGCATAACCAAAGTTTTAAACCCAGCTTGGTCGGCCGAAGCCTTTTTAAAAGGTGCCAAAACGTTTTCCGATTTTTATATAAGCCTTATAGACTATTTACCGACCATAAATTTTGTTAATAAATGGAGCTTAACGCTTTTGGGCATTTCTTTAATTTTAGGAATATTTGTGAGATTAAGTTCTATTTTAGGCGCCACTCTTATGGTTTTATACTATTTACCAGCTTTAAACTTCCCCATGGCTAGCACAAATTATTACTTAGTTGATTATCACATAATATTTATCTTGCTATTACTTTACTTCGCCTCCATAAAAGCCGGCCGAATAAATGGTATGGAAAAAGATATTACAGATAGTATTTATAAAAAATATCCCAAATTAAAAGATTATTTGGGCTAAATTATGAAAATAAAAACAATATATTTAAAATTATTACCGATATTGTTTTTGGTTCCTGTTTTGGTAATGGCTCAATCATCTAGTTTGGAACTAACGAGGTCTTTAAGTTTGGGCATGCGAGGGGAAGATGTTAAAGCTTTGCAACAATTTTTAGCTAAAGATTCAAAAATATACCCAGAAGGTTTAACCACAGGATACTTTGGGTCTAAAACTCAAACAGCGGTTAAAAAATGGCAACAAAAATATGGGATCGAAGCTATTGGAATTGTTGGGCCAAAAACAATCGCAAAAATGAAAGAAATTAGTTTTACTGAACTACCAAAACAAAGTGAGTCAGCGGTTCAAAATACAAACACACCAGAAAAAACAACAACCCAACCAATAATTATTAATGATACCGAACCACCTACGGCTACACTCACCCTTAAAGTGCCGGCGCCTACAAAAATATATATTAAAGTAAATCCTAGCGAAGAAGTAACTGCAGTTTACGAATATGGCCTTACAATAAATTATGGAACAACTATAAAAATATCAGACCAATATTTTTCATCCCCAACCGGAATTTATATAGAAAATCTGGTTTCATCAACAACATACCAAATTAGAGCCAAAATTACCGATAAATCTGGTAATGTAGGATATTCTCAAAATTATACTTTTACAACACCAAGCACCGAACAAGCGCCCTCACTTTCATTTGCACCGACCGTCACCAGCAGTACTGCTGTACCAGTAACTTCAGTTGCTATAAATTGGGAAACAAATATTCCTTGTGTTGGAACACTTTATTATGGTACTAATACTGTTTTTGGCAACTTTGTAGGAAGTGATTATACCTCTACCGATCATAGTTCAATCTTAACTAGCCTTGGTTCTGGAATAACTTATGTTTATAAACTTACCTGTGCCACCACCAACAAAACATTCGAAAGCGATAATTATTTGTTTACCGCAACAAGTTCTTCTTCGTCAATAAACAGTCCAACTTTAGCTAGTGTTCTAGAATCATTTAAAGGATTATTAGAAAGAATGATTATCTTAATAAAAGAATAAATAAATAGATAGTTAATTATTAAAACTTAAAAACATCCCATTACAAAATTGGGATGTTTTTTAATACCTATAAATTAGGCTCAATCAGCGTAGCTATACGCAAAACTTCTTTAGAATAAAAATTACAAATATACTTAGTACAGTTTGGGCTACCCGAAATATAGGCCTTAGCCGCCCTAAGTTCTTTGTCTCGTGTTTTAGCTGTGGCACCTGCATCAGCCAAATAAAGCGCTGAAGCCATAAAAGCATCTTCTACACTCCAAGGATCCGCTGGATTATGCCCTGTTAAACTAGAAACCCTATCTTCAAATAAAAGCCAAGTAGAAGGTAAAAATTGAGCTGGCCCCATAGCGCCACCACAACCATAATTTGGTTTTCTGGAAACCGCCATTTTTTCCGGATCATAACCCAAGCTAGAAGTAATTTGTAAAAAAGCATTTTTTTGTTTTTCGGCGGAACTTGGTTTGCCTAAATCTATATAACACTGATATAAATCCGTACGCCAATTTCCATTACCAGTATGACTCCCTGCAGTAATTCTACCCTCTTCATATCTTCTGCCAGTTTCTACCTCTAATAAACCCAAAAGAAAAGCTGTGCGAATTCCAGTTCTTTTAGCAGCTAAACTAGCATATTTTACAGCATCTTCCGCTGTCACACCTGTTTTACCCAAATATTGAATCTGACCCCTAATAGCTGCGATATCTTGTTTTTTTGTTTGAATTATTTTTTGATAGTTAGATTCTTGGCCTTTGGTTTGAGCTAGCAATTGGTTTTTTTGAGTTTTTTGGTTGGAAACATTCTGTTTTTGTATTTGTGCCAAAGCTCTTAAAGACACCAGTTCTTCTCTTTTATCTTCTAATTCATCTTTTTCTTTTTGTAATTGCTCTTTTAAAGATTTAAGATCATCTAAAGATTGATTAACATCTTTTTGAACATTTTCTAAAGCCGAGGCTTCTTGAAAAAATTGGGATATATCTTTTTTAACTAATAAAATTTCTACCAAAGACAAACTATCTTTTTTATATATAGTTCTTAAATATTCAGACAAAGACAGTTTTTGCTTAGCCATTCTAGCCTCTGCTTCTTTTATACTTTCTATGCGTAAAGCAATATTACCTTCAGTTTGCCTAACAGAAAGGTTTAAACCTTTTATAGTGAGTTCTGTTTGCTTAATTTGATTATTTAGCTTTGCAACTTCATTTTGCAAAGTACTTTTCCTGCCCTGTATTTGAACTAGTTCCTTATCTAAACCAGCAATTTCGTTTTCTATAGCAGATATTTGAGACTCCAATTGAGCTTTGTTTCCAGAATCTTGAGCCAAAGCAAACATAGCGCCAACAAAAAACAAACAAAAAACAGTGCATATAGTGGCAAATAAATGCTTCTTTAACATTAGTTATATTTTAACACGAGGCTATCAGACAGAGTAGCTGATATATTATTTTTCTTCTTCCTTTTTATCTTCAGAAACTGGAGCTTCTTGTTTAACAACTCCTTCAACTTTAGAAACATCTTCCACAACTTCACCCTTCAAAGATTCTAATTCTTCCTCGGTGCGAGGTGGTATAACAGAAGCTAAAATAGTGTCTTCGGCTATCAATACTTTAACGCCATTAGGAATCTTAATATCAGCAATAGTTATATGATCTTCAAAAGTTTTTATAGACGAAATATCAACTTCAATATTATGAGGTAAGTTTTGAGGCAAAGCTTCTACTTCTACTTCTTGAACACTCTTAATTAAAGTACCATTAAGTTCTTTAACCGCTGGCGAATCGCCAACAAATAAAAGAGGGATTTCGGCTTTAATTTTTCTATCCAAACTAACTTCCAAAAAATCAACATGCGTAAGATTATCTTTTACTGGATCTCTTTGCACATCTTGTATTAAAACATGTTTAGATTTGTTTACTCCGAGCGAAGTCGAGGAGCCACCTTCAATGGTTAACTCCAAAAGAGTGCTTTCTCCGGCTTTTTGTAGAACTTTTTCTAATATAGGAGCTTCAACAACAACATTGGTGTTTTCAACACCACGACCATAAACAACCCCAGGTATAAAACCATCCTGACGTAATTGATTTACCCCTCCTTTTTCTCTAATTTTTACTTTAATAGTATTAGACATATTTAGATATTCGGCTTTTACCCTACTCCACCCAGTAACGTACATTCGTATGCGTTACTGGGCTCCGCGGGGTTGTTTTCCTTGTAGGAAAACAAAAAAACAGCCTTTTTAGCTGGGTTTAGCTTAACATCAAGTAAAAATAAAATCAAGCAATATACTGAGTCAGCGATCGCTATCTTAGTATATATACCCACTAATTACTAAGGTTTGACTTTATTTACACTCCCAAATAATCTCATTTTCTGCCTTATTAACTCCTTAATATCGCCAACAACCTCCTTTTCTAACTTATAAAGTGCATATTCCTCAGGATTTTCCTCTAATTGCTTTTCCAAACCATCTCTAAATAAAACCCTAAGTTCCGTACTAATATGAATATTGCTTATACCCAAAGAAATAGCTTTTTTAATATCGGCATCTTTTATGCCAGAACCAGCGTGTAAAACTAAAGCCACATTTTCTGGCACTGCTTTTCTTATAGCTTCTAGTAAATCAAAATCTAGTTCTGGTTCGTCTAAATTAATACCATGAATGTTGCCAATAGCTATAGCTAACCTATCTATACCGGTATCATTAACAAATTTTAAAGCCTCTTCGGGTTTAGTATAATCATCCGGAGTAACTGCTATTTTTTTACCTGTTAATTGAGAATCGCCTTTTAAGTAACCTAACTCACCTTCCACCGAAATATTTTTATTTTTACCTTTAGTATATCTTACAGCTATTCGAGTCTCGTTTATATTATCTTTAAAAGATAAAGCCGAGCCATCAAAATGAACAGAATCATAACCTGCGTCTACTGCTTCAAAAATAGCTTCTGTAGATTTGGTATGATCGGCATTTAAAAATATATTTGGCCAGTCTTCCCTATAAGATTTAATTAAAGCTACGGCACTTTTTAAACCCAGCCACTCTCTTTCACCTTCCGAAGTTCCAATTACAACCGGCGAACCAGCCTCTTTTGCTGCTTCAACCACTGCTTTTAATAATTCCAAATTAGAGACATTAAAATGCCCTATAGCCCAACTTTCTTTATTTGCTTTGTTAAAAAAATCTTTTAGATTCATCTAAAATTATAGAAAATTATCATACCGAGCAGCATTATGGAGAATTTTTTTATATAAATGGAGAGGCTCCATATCGCTTGCGAGGGGTAATAATTTTCGCGAAAAACAATATTTAAATTATTTAAAAAATCCATATCGTCCGTGAGGAGTGATAGTTCTGATTCACAAACTAATATATCCCTTATCAAAATTATCTAAAACCATTTGTTCTAATTTATCTTCTCCGCCAGCATATTCAGCAAAAATTTTGGTCCACATCGCTTCACGCTGGTGATAAGTTAAAACCTCTTTTTTACCTTCCATAAAAGAAACTAAGGACATGGCATTATCTTCTAAATCAAAACTAACAACTTCTTCTCCGTTAACTCCCTGAAAAAGCCCACCCACCCAATCTAAATTCCACCACAAACTTAAATCCACCTTGCCTCCTGTTTTTTCCGATATTCCAACCAAGTCTTTTTCACCTTTAGCCCAATGAATAGATTCTGGGTTAACTCTAGGTTGAAAAAGACGCGGATCTTGAGAATTTTCTTTAATTAAATAGCGTTGAACAATAAGCCAAGTATTTTTTTCTTTTATATCCATAGTTTCTTTAACATCCCCTCTTAGTAAAGATTTAAACTTTTCCGCGAAATTTTCTTCCGCTGAATATTTTTTAAATAGCTTTGAATAAAATTCTATTTCGTGAAAATAATGCAACAGCAAAGCAAAATCCCTTAAAAACTTTCCAGGCACATCCATTGTTATGGGGTTTAAAAAAATAACCCCAAATTCTTTTAAGTGACTAACATTATGATGTTTCTTTTCTACAAATTTTTTGGCAATATCGTGCCACTTAGTATTTAGCACTTTGATTTCAATAGCTCTTTCTTCAAAATCGACTTCAGTAAAACTACTATAAACTTCTTCAAATGTTTTGTGCATCCATTCATTATTTTCCACAAACCTTAAAGCGCTAAAAGCTTCTAACAAATCTTCGTTAGCAAAAATTTCTTCTACGGTTTGATAACCTAAGTAACCTAAAAGATTTTCTGATTTTCGTTTTAAAAAAATCTGTTTTATAAAATCCTTCTTTAAGAAAAAACCCTTACCAACATTAACTAATGTTTTTGAAAGATTAGCAGCTTTTTCAAATTCATTCTTACCCTCAACAGTATTTAAAAATTCTAAAAACTGCTTTTCGTGTTGAAAGATAATTTTTTGCAAAGTACCACGAGTATGATCAGCACTTCTATCATCACCTGTGTTTAATTTGATTATTGTTTCTTCTATTATTTTTTCATTTTCTTTGCATAGGTTTTCTATAATACCTGTTTTACCTGTAGATTCACGTAAAGAAAACTCAAAATTTTCCAAAGTTTTTTCGGTAATTCCAAGAATTTTGGCTATTTTTTGGTTAGGGGTCATTTTTAATATTATCTAACTTTTATCTTAAAATCCTGCCATCTTCTATCATCTATAAATTGATTCTTGGTCAGTATACCATCTTTAGCACCCATTTTTTCCACCACACCCGTAGCATTGGCGCTAGCTAATCTTATAGCATATTGTACATCGTTTCTTTCTATTAACCCCGCCACAAAACCAGAACCAAAAGCATCGCCGGCTCCGGTTCTATCTACAACATTTTGATTTTTAAATATACCAGATTCAAAAATACTTTTACCATCCGAAATTAAAGCACCTTTGTTTCCATCTGTTAAAATAACAATACCATCAACATACCCATCTAAAGTTTTAAATATTTTATCTTCTTTTTTATAATCTATTCCAGTTAAATATGCGCCTTCTTCTCTATTTATTAATAAAACATCTAACTTTTTTAAAACATCCCCTAAACCTGTAAGTCCCGTTTTAATTTCCGATTTTGACGGATTATAGGCAACCTTAGCGTTTATTTCTTTAGCTTTATCCAGCACTGGATTTAAAACACTTAGAGGTATAGAACCCACAACATAAAACCATTTAGCACTTAGCGTTCTTAAATTTATATCAGCTAATTTAAAATACTCCGAAGCGCCTCTATAAACCAAAACGGTTCGTTCACCATTTGGAGATAATAATAAAATAGAATAAGCAGTTTTCTTATTATTATCTTCTATAACAAAATTAGTAGCTACACCTTCTTGTTTTAAATTTTGCAAAACTTCTTTACCAGAAACATCGTCGCCTATTTTACAAATACAAGCTGTGTTTAATTCTTGCCGGCTAAAAGTAACTGCAGCATTAGTAGCACCTCCACCTGTAGCAAAAATAATATCTTCTACATCTATTTTTTCGCCTAACGGCAAACACAAACTTTCGCCCGTCAAAAAAATTGGCGAGGATTTTCTTTTAAATTCTTTACTTCTTACAAAAGCATCACGGGTTGCTGTACCAATGGTAATTACATCAAAATCCATTGCTATAATTTTAGCAGATAAAAAGAAAAAGGTCAGTCTTTTTCAAGGCTGACCATATTAATAAAATAGAATATCGTTCTGAGCAGCATCATGGAGATAACCAAATCAACAAATCGAGAGGGCTCCATGTCGTCTGCGAAGAACGATATTAATGTTTAAACCTTATTTATAAGAACAGCCGATGGATCGTTGCTGTAGCCCCGAGGGCCATCCAACCGAGAATAACTCCAGCGCCACTTACCGCTCCAAAAAAGACATACCGTATACACATAACCATCTGGCCCATAAAATTCGGTACCATCAAAAGAAGCAAACAGAGTACGCCCATTTTCTTTCTTTTTCCATCTTTTAGGAATCAAAATCTTGTTTTCCCAAAAAGTTCGGAAAATTCCAATATCAAGGCGGATGTAACTGAGCTCTTTTAAACGTTTCACCCTTTCATTGCCACTGATTATTTTTTCTTTGTTTTTAAAGCAAGTCTCCAAAGAAATTTCAGCGGGGTCTATCTCGAAAAGTTGTAACGAAAGTACATCTTCTTCTCCCATTATCCAACCCTCACCAAACCCTTCAAAAAATATTGGATCAAAAGGGCAAGATCGGTCAATCTTTATGATTGTACCCATATAATCCTCCTTTTTTGTTTAAAAGCCTTAAAGAACATATACCAAACAGATACTACCACAACAAAAATAAAAGACCAGATTTTGTATCTGGCCTTATTACTTACGTGAGAGCACCTTTCTGACCGCTTTTTTAATTGATTCCACTCCCATACCATATTTTTCTATAAGTTCTTCTGGTTTACCAGATTCCCCGAAACTATCGTTAACCCCAATAAATTCCATAGGCACTGGCATTTCTTTAGCTAAAAGTTCGGCAATAGCACTCCCTAACCCACCATATATTTGATGTTCTTCTACACTAACAACTGCACGCGTATTATGAACATATTTTAAAATTGTATCTTTGTCTAAAGGTTTTATAGTATGAACATTTACCACCGCCACAGATATTCTTTCTTTTTCTAATTCTAGCGCTACTTTTATTGCATTATATATTAATGGCCCACAACCAAAAATTACAACATCGCTACCATCTTTAAAAACTTCAGCGCGACCAATTTTAAATGGAGTGTGATTTGTTGTAATCATGGCGCCTTTTTCGCGTGTAAAACGTAAATAAATTGGTCCGACAATTTCGGCAGCAGACACGGTAGCTTTTTTGGCTTCTTCATAATCACACGGCACCACTACTGTCATGTTTGGCATCATTCGCATTAAACCAATATCTTCTAAAGCTTGATGTGTAGCGCCATCAGGGCCAACCGATATACCAGCGTGTGCCCCCGCAATTTTTACATTAGCTTCGTTATAGCAAATTGTTGTTCTTATTTGTTCGTTGTTTCGGCCAGGGCTAAATGTGGCGTAAGAAGATATAAAAGGAATTTTACCAGCTACAGCCATGCCTGCCGCTACCGAAGCCAAATTTTGTTCGGCCACACCAAGTTCTACAAAACGCTTTGGAAATTTTTTCTGAAAAGCCAAAGAACGCGTAGATTCAGTTAAGTCGGCGCACAACACCACTACATCTTTATTTTTTTCACCAACCAAAACCAAACCATCACCATAACCATCACGTGTGGCTTTTTGTTCTAGCTTTAAAATATCTTTTACTAAATAAGCGTTTGGATTCATGTTTATAAAATCTAACACGGGCTAAGAAAAATATTATCCCGAACAACATCACGGAGAAGACTATTTTATAAATAAAGAGGCTCCGTGTCGCTTGTGAGGGGTAATATTTTTCTTAAAAAACTAATCAATATGACTTGCTTCAATTTGTCCTTGTAACGTTCTTAACTCTCGCAAAGCAATATCCGCTTCTTCTCTATTGGGTGGTTTACCATGCCATTCAAACTTGTTTTCCATAAAGTCTACGCCTTTACCTGGAATTGTCCGCGCGATAATCATCGTTGGTTTTTCGTGTATTGTTTCGGCCATAGCACAAGCATCTACAAACTCGCGCATATTATGCCCGTCAATTTCCAAAACATGCCAATTAAAAGATTCGTATTTATTTTTTAAATCGTCTAACGGCATTATGTCTTCGGTAAAACCATCTATTTGAATATTATTCCTATCTATTATTCCAACTAAATTATTTAATTTATATTTTGCCGCGAACATAACTGCTTCCCAAGTTTGGCCAGCATCGTGTTCGCCATCCGACATTGCACAGTACACGCGATTTGAAAGATTATCCATCTTAAAAGCTAGTGCAATTCCAGATGCTTGCGATAAACCCGAACCAAGCGGACCAGATGTAGTTTCTAAACCTGGCATAGACAAACGGTGTGGATGGCCTTGCAAACGCGATCCGAGTTTGCGCAAAGTTTTTAATTCACTAATGGGAAAATAGCCCGCGTGCGCCATAGCCACATAACGTATTGGGCAAATATGGCCGTTAGATAAAACAAGGCGATCCCGCCCCGGCCATTCAGCGTGTTTAGAATCGTGTTTTAAAATATGAAAATACAAAGCCGTAAAAATATCGGCCATACCCAACGGACCAGCTGAATGCCCCGAACCTGCTTCTAAAAGCATTTTAATAAGATCTTGCCTTATTTGGTTCGCCTTAAGCTCCAACTGTTTTAATTTAGTTTCATGAAGCGCTTCCATTTATAATGAGTGACTTGCCCTGAGTCTTATCGAAGGGAATCAAACTATTTATAGTGAGTAAAATCGAACTACGCTTTAATTTTAACAAAATAAAACCCTCAGCGCACGTTATGCGCTGAGGGCATGACAATACTTAGATGACAAAGATCACATCTCTTTCGCTTCAATCTTGATCCGATGACCAAGAAATATGCCCCAGCTACCGAACTTAGCAAAAACAATTGTAAACATTACTGACAACATATAGACATCGAACTGTGACGAGGTGAGATACCACTTATGCATGATAGCAAACCCAGTACCCTGTGACGTTTCATTGAAAGTACCAATACCTCCAAGTTCACCTAAATAGAGCGAGCAGAGAGGAAGAGCGAAAATAATCCATGTCGAGACAAGCAAGAGTCCACCGATCTGGACGAACGAACCGAACAGGTTCAACGTCTTGGCCCGATGAAAGCGCCGTAATGACAGAGTTTTCATTTATTTTACTCCTTTTTAGAATGAACTGTTTCACCTCGCCAAGGGCGGGCGATACAACCATCCGATCGTATGTATTCATTATACACAAATAGCTATATCTTTGTCAAGTCAGCTAGGTAATGTGCACACACATATGGCGGTTTCTCCTAACATGGAGAGATGGCAATAT
>ERZ1292623.622-Hain-H51-01um-R1-622-length-37472-cov-4_pt1 | contig 37472 bp, 29 predicted proteins | sample MGYA00564398_ERZ1292623 | MGnify/ENA primary metagenome ERZ1292623 (study PRJEB36523, sample SAMEA6512633) | groundwater metagenome | collected 2019-01-07 | study: AquaDiva: Metagenomics assemblies of 32 groundwater samples
ATTCTCAGTGGAAATTTACGCCCTACCCGGGTCACTTCTCAGTGGAAATCAACACCCTTCCGCGATCGGCGGGATGATGCCCTCGAACCGCTCCCCTGCCCGGCCTTTTTCCCATGAAGGCAACTCCGCCGAAAGGATCGGCGCGCCGGCATGGATTTCCGCGCGCAGATGAGCGGCGACCAGCCGGATGATGCGCTCGACCTCCCCCCGGTCCAGCACGGTGTTGGTGGTCACGCGCCCTTCGCCGAGCCGGTCGAGCCGCAACCGACCGTCTGGATTGACCATGATCTCGACCACGGCAGGATCGGCGAGAGCGGCGGCGATCGCCGGTCCCATGGCCGAGCGGAGCATCACCCGGCGGCGGGCAGCGGGCTCATCGCCTTCGCTCATGAGGCGCAGGCGCTCATCCACGGCTCATCTCGCTCTTCGGAAAATCGCCGACGATGCGCTTGCCGCTCGCGAGCTGCCTACCGACCTGGGTCACGAAGGCATCGAACCGCTCGCGCCCCTGGGCACGGCCAGCAGCATCGCCATCAGCAAGCGGCGGCAACACCATGAGTTCGTACCGGATGAACAAGGCGAGGCTTTCGACCAGAAGATCGATGTCCCGCCGGGCGGCGTCCAGCTCGCGGGACAGCTTGTCGAGCCGAAGCTTGAAATGACTGTCGAGTTCGCTGTTGCGGCGCAGTTCGAGCCAGTTGCGCAGAGCATCATTGGCAAGCCGGCTCTTGTTGCCGACATGGCCACGCGCAAGCCGGCTCAGCTCTTCACAAATGTCGCGATCGATGTAGAGATTTTGGCGAATCTTCATGCCCTGCCTCACAGTCCGAGCCGGGGATCAGGATCGGACACGTCGATCGCATAGCTCTGGGCAATCGGGGTCAAAGCCCTCGCCTGCGCCATTGCCCGCTGGTCGGCTGCCAGATCATCATCATCCGTCAGCGCGCGGTCCGGCTCGGGCTGTTCATGATCGCGATTCGTATCCCCGACTTCAGGCAAGGCCGGATGGCGTTGCTGTTCCATTCCCTCGTTGTCCGGTGGCATTGGTTGTTCAGGAGCAGGCAGACGGCCGGCTGAAGCATGAAGTTCCTGCCAGTCATCCGGTCGGGTCGCAGGTCGATCCGCGTAGCCGGTCAGATGCAGCCTGGGAGCTGGGAGGACACGCGCGGCAAAATTGCTGTCCTGATAGTAGCGGAGTTTACTGGCGCGAATGGGCGGATGGCCGGCGACAAGAACCAGTTCCTCGTCTTCGGCCAGTTGCATGACCTCGCCCGGCGTCAGCAATTGCCGCGCGGTTTCCTGACGGCTGACCATCACATGGGCGAGCCAGGGGGCGAGCCTGTGCCCCGCATAATTGCGCATGGCGCGCTGCTCGGTCGCGGTTCCAAGGGCGTCGGAAATGCGTTTGGCGGTCCGCTCGTCATTGGTCGCGAAGGCGACACGGACATGGCAGTTATCGAGGATCGAATTATATTCGCCATAGGCCTTCTCGATCTGATTGAGGCTCTGCGCGATCAGGAAGGCCCGGATCTTGTAGCCGGCCATGAAAGCCAGGCTCGTCTCGAAAAAGTCGAGACGGCCAAGAGCTGGGAATTCATCCAGCATCATCAGCAAATGGTGGCGGTTATGGTGCGCCGGGCTCTCATCAAGACGTTCTGTCAGCCGGCGCCCGATCTGGTTGAGGATCAGGCGGATCAGCGGCCTGGTACGGCTGATGTCGGAAGGCGGAATGACGAGGTACAACGAGCAAGGCTGTTTCCCCTCGACAAGATCCGAAATTCTCCAGTCGCAGCGCGCCGTGATCGCAGCGACAACGGGATCACGATACAGGCCCAGAAGCGACATGGCGGTCGAAAGCACACCCGAACGCTCATTCTCGCTTTTGTTGAGAAGTTCGCGCGCGGCGGATGCAACCACCGGATGGGTCCGGATCATCTTCTCGTCACCCAGATGGTTGGTCGCCATCATATGCCGCAATGTCGCGACGAAACCGCGCTTCGGGTCCGAGAGGAAGCTCGCGACGCGCGCCAGCGTCTTTTCTTCTTCAGCGTAGAGGATGTGAAGGATCGCCCCTACCAGCAGCGAGTGACTGGTCTTTTCCCAATGATTGCGGGTTGCAAGAGCGCCTTCGGGGTCGACCAGAATATCGGCGATATTCTGGACGTCCCGGACTTCATCGGCGCCGCGGCGGACCTCCAGCAAAGGATTGTAATGCGCCGAGCGAAGATCGGTTGGGTCGAACAGGAGGCAGTGGGAAAAGCGGCTCCGCCAGCCAGCGGTGACCGCCCAATTCTCGCCCTTGATATCATGGATGATCGCCGAGCCAGTCCAACTGAGCAGGGTCGGCACCACCAGCCCCACGCCCTTGCCCGACCGCGTCGGCGCAAAGGCCATGACATGTTCGGGTCCATCGTGCCGCAGATAGGTCGATCCGGTCTGGCCGAGCATGATTCCTGACGCGCGCGCCAGACCTGCCCTCGCAATCTCGCGGCGATCCGCCCATTGCGCCGAGCCATAGGTGGTCACATGACGGGCCTGCCGTGCGCGCAGGACCGACCCGAATATGGCAGTTCCACATGCAATCAGACCGCTGGCAGCAGCCAGGCTCCCAGCCTTGTCGAACACCGCCGGCGCATAGGCATCGAAATGATACCACCAGACGAAAAGCGCCCAGGGCTTGTAGATCGGCCAGTCGGACAGTCTGAACCAGCATAGGCCGAGCGCCTCCTGGTAACCCAGCATTGCGGCGACCCACTGCGTCGCCAGCCACATGCCGGCCAGGACGATGACCAGCACTAACAGCATTTGCCCGAATAGGAGTTTCGTCGGCGTCACGATCAGCCTCCTGCCCGACCGGCTTGATCCGACCGGGACAGTTGAATGATCGTGTCAAAGGCTCCCCCGCGCGATATGACAGCTTACGACGATCCCCGCCAAATCTCGCCAAGCCGATCGCGATTTGGAGCGTTCGAAGGCATATGAAGCGGACTCAATTTGCCAGCGGCAATAGGATCAGCGCTCGGGCAGCCCCAATGCGATAGCGCAGCAAGGTTCAGTCAGCAAAGGTAGCGCCGCAGCTTCAGGCAACCTTGGCGAGTGTCTCGATCCGGCTTTCGCAGGCTTGGCGAACAAGGCTCTGGAGCAGGGTCACGCGCTGCGCGATCCAGTCCAATTCTTCTTCGGTGATGCGATAGGACCGCGAATAGCGTGCCTTCACATAGGCGTCGCGCAGCAGGGCATAACAGCGCTTCTCGAACCGGGTTTCCCGCGGCCAAACGGATTTGAGCGAGGGCTCCAGTTCCTCGGCCAGATCGCGCAGGCGGTTGAGATTATGGCTCTTGGGGGAGTAGAGCGTGCGGACCAGAAACAGGCAATGGTAAAGGCGTTCTGCTGCTTGATGTAGCTCGAATGCCGCCTTGTTGAACCACCCACGCTCCTTTGCATCCGTCCCGTGGACGACAAACTGCCCAGCCGTCTCGAACCACTCCTCAAAATAGTCCTGCGTTTCCTTGAGCGCCTGTTCAGGGGACAGCGGCTGCGGCTCGGCAAAGGGGTGGTCCGGCGCTTCGTACAGCGCAATGCCATCGCGCACGATGTCCATGAAGAAATAGCGCCCGAGGCGCAGTTTCTCGTTCACCTCCTCAAAGCTGTGATAGATAAGACTGACTGGGGTCCGCAGGGTTGTGCCGGCCGACAGATCGGCCAGAATCTGGGATTCGGTCTTCTCCCAGAACTCTGCAATGTCGGTCAGGTCCTCATGATTGACGACGACCAGCAGATCATAATCAGAGAAATAGCGGCCGACCGGATCCTCGACCCAGTCGCCCCGGGCATAGCTGCCAAAGAGGATGATCTTGAGGAGCTGGCCATTGCGAAAGCGCGGCTGGGTACGCTGCGCCGTCGCTTTAGCAAAGCCGCCGCGAACGATCTCGATCACATGCGCCAACTCGCGCTGCTTCCCTTCGGGCAAATGATCAAGATTTGATTTCATGGGAGTCAGACTCGCAATTTTGCCACTTTCTGCCAAGCGAAAAGCAACGATGCCGAATCCGTCAGGCTTCTTCATACCAACCGGTCATGTTTCATCGTGAAAGCGGCTGATCGCGAGAACTCGTGCTGCGGACGTATTGGTCGCTCGATCTCCATGCAAATTTCAGCAGACGAACCGAAATGGCCGCTCCCGACCAACTCAAGACATTCAGCGTCGTGGGTGTGAGCGTCGGCTTACGCTGAAACCCGCCATTCGGTTTACGCGAACCGGCCGGTCGGGTTTGCGCCCATCTTTGACATTCGCTCGATTTGCGGACGCTCCCGAAAGCCGCCATCCTTCATCGGGGCAGAGATCGACACAACGGTGGATTGCGGCCCGTCCGCTTTCGAGCGCCAAGTGTCCATAAGTGGTGAATCTGCTACTCATCACGACGCACTCAGCCGAATCTCAGGCGGTCCTGCTCGGCCTCCGTGTCCGCGCGCCTCGCGTCCTCATCCCACCGACTGGCGATCGCCGTTAGCATCGCGCGGGTCCGGGGATTGGCGGCGTGCGCCTTCGCCCATGCCCGGTTCTGGTCCGCGAGGGCGCGTTCCTGCACGCCCCCTTCGAACATCGCCTTCGTGTAGACCCCCCGCATGTTAAAGCGCTCGATCATGATGGAGCGCTCGACCTCTTCCGACCTGAGGCGTTCGATGACGCTGGCGACGGGCGCGGGCGGCCAGACGTCGTCCACCGGCTTGGCGTGCGCGATGACGCGGCCAATGTACATTGGCACGACCTTCGTGAGCCTCGCCTTAATTCCCTCCTCGAGCATCCCATCGACCCAGGCGTCCAGCGCCACTGGGTCGATCACGTCACCGGTCGCACCTGGCACGGCGTCGTTGGCGAGGAGTATGCGGTGCGAGATCGTCCCGCGAAGCCGTTCCTCGTCGCTGCTCTCCCTCTCGCCGTCCTGGACATCATCCGGGATGTAGACGTCCTTCAGGATCGAGACGAAGAACTCGGGGTCGGTCGCCATCCGTTCGAACAGCTCGAGCCTCTCCTCGTGATGCTCAAGAAGCGGGAAGTAGGCGTATTCCCAGCGCGCGAGGTCGAGCTTGTCGACGTCGTCGCGTCGGCGCAGCGACTTGAACAGCTCGGAAATGTAGTAGCCGTCCATGTCGCCGCCCACTCCCCCACTGTTGATCTCGGCGACGCAGGCTCCCAGCAGGGTGGCAGCGAGAGGCCACGACAACTCGTCCTCGCGCGGATGCACGGCCATGAGCGCCTTGCCCGCTCGATTGGCCGCGACGAACCTCGTGACGAGCGTCTCGAGGTCCGAGGCCGAACCCTCGAAGCGCATGGGCTCACGATTCGCCCAGAAGTAGCTGGAGGCCTCCTCGCCGAGCGCGTCGACCTCGTCCCAAGTCGCGCGTTCCTCCGGCCACTGCAGCAGCATCGAGGCCGTGCGGACCGGCGACCATGCATGGGCCGCCGCCAGCCGCTCGATGTCCGCCCGGAACGCATCCCCGCGCAGGTGCCTCAGGTTGCCGGACAGCGCCGAGCTGAACTCCGGCGCAGGAGCGTCGTGGTCGCCGGCGGCCAAGAGATCGTCGATAACCGCTCCATCCCGGATGCCGGTCGCCGCGGCATACGCGGCCAGTCTCGGGAAGCGGATGGTATCCGCCAGCCTGAGGACGGCCTCCGCGCCACCGGTGGCTGCTAGCGCGGCGACGCTGTTGCCACGCCGCTGCCCAATTGCCTTCTCGGCCGCGACGTAGTCGCGCTCCGCATACGGATTGGCCTCGTCGAAAAGCGCGCGCGCCTGGTCGAATGGGTCGTCGCTGCGGAGTTTGTCGACGATCTGGTTCAGCCGGGAGAGCTCCGCGTCCGACAAAGCCCAGTCAGCCGCGCGGAACCGCCCATGCCGTTCCGCGATGCGGCTCAGGGTGCGCCGGAGATCGACCCGCTCCTCGCCCGTCGTGCCGGCCATCCTCGCCGTTAGCATTTCGAGGAACTGGCCACGGCGTTCGGGCGAGAAGCGCGGAAATGCCTCGGCGACCTCGTTCCAGCGGCTTACGTCGGCCCCGACGAGCGACAGCGCGCGGTCGGTCATCGCATCGTAAGTGTCGCCGATCACTGCGTAGGTGATCTGCTCGCGCTCGGAGGCGCCCGCCTCGCGGAAGAGGGGGCGCTGCGTCGGCCCCTTCGCGTCGTGTAGCTTCGGCAGCAGCTTCACGACGAGCTGCCAGCCGGTCTCCGGATAGGCCGCGATTACCTCGTCGACCGCCGCCAACCGCTCGGTAAGCGGCGCGTTCGTTCCCGGACTCCAGGCGACGAAGATGTCGCGGAGGCTGGAGATTGGCCGGTTGCCGGACCGTCCGCCCGGATCGATCGACGCCAGCTTGGCCAGCAGCAGCGCGACCCGCCTGAGGTAGAGGGGATCCCAGGCCTGCAATTCCAAGGCCCACATCAGGTTGGGCAGCCTTGTGCGCGGAACGCCGTAGTCCGATGTCTCGGCGAAGGCCAGCGAGGCGAGTGGAGCTTCACCCTCGAGCAGGCGCTCGAGGGCCTCCAGCAAAGGGCGGGGGGACGCCTCCATCAGATAGGTGAGCTGTCGTTCGAGACCGAGGATCACCCGCGGGTCGTTGCGCAGGCCGGGCAGGTCGGCCACCACGCTCTCGACGAAACTCGCGGGATCGGCGATGGATTCCAGACCGACCTCTTCGTGCATGGCCGCCAGAATGAGGAGCGTCGTTGCAAGTCCCTCCCGCAGCGTGCTGCTGTATGGGGCGTCGGACGTTCCGAGCCGCTCCGCGCCAATATTCGGCGGGTCGTCGGTCGTGAACACCGCCGTTGTCGCCGTGGCGAGCGACGCCAGGTGCTTGCGCGTCACCAGATGTGACAGGTTCACGAAGGCATCGACGGGAGCCCGCAACTTCCACAGGCCCGACCGCTGGTCGAGCGGTGCGTCAAGCCGGCTCAGGTATGCGCGCACCGCTGCCTCGAAGTCGTCGTAGTCCAGGCCGCTCAGGTCCGACAGGATGCGCTGGTCGCCCTCGTGCCGACTGTCCCAGCCGCCGGCGAGCAGGGCGGGGACCAGCGAGGCCGCGTCGTCGGCCCAGTCGGGCCGCTTGGCCCCGGCGGCGGGCGCGTGCCGCTCGAGGATGGTCAGGCTGCGGCCCGACTTCCGGGCGAGCGCCTCCGCCTCCTCCTCGCTGAGGCTCATGGTCTGCAGCGCCTCGCTCATCTCGCGCGTCGAGGGCCGCTCAAGGCGGGGATGGCGGCTGGCGGGTGGAAGAAAGTCGACTGTCGCCACGACCGGCCCGTAGCTGCCGAGCGTTCCCGTAACCTTCTGGACGGAGGGGGACACGACGTAGCCGTAGCGGTCGGCGACGGCGACCTCCCGACCTGCCTCGTCGGTATCGACGATGAGCGTGCGGGCCTCCAGGAAGTTTCGATCGGCTTCCGGGGCCGTGCGAATCGCGGCGACGGCGACGGCGCTCACCTCGTCGGGCCCGTCTCCGACGAATATCATCTGGCCGCCCTTGCCCATCAGGTGGCTGACGATGCTCGCCGCCTGTTCCTTCCGCGCGCACAGCGCTACCGCTTCGGTGAGCCGCGGGTGGAAGCGGGCGGAATATTCCGCCCAGAACTCGTCGGTGCTGCGCGCCCCCTTCTGCGGCACGCGTTCGAGCACCGTCCGGGCGTACTTGGCGCCGACCGCGCCGTGCATCCCGAGCCAGGTCTCCAGCGCCGCGCCGTCCACGAAGCGGACGTCCTTGAACTCCTTCTTGTTCTGGAACTCCTTGACGTAATCCGGCAGCTTCTTCTTGGGATTGTCCCAATTGCGCGGGGTGACGAAAACAAAGGTGGTCTGCGCGCGCTCCTTCTTGGCCATTGACTTGGCGCGCTTGTCGTAGTCGCCCTCGAACTTGTCGACGGCGTCGGTGCCGACGCCGAACTCCCAGATCGACCGACCCGCAGGCACATAGGTTGTGCCAACGGCGATCGTCAGATCGCCGTCATAGCCGCGCACCTGGCTCGATTCCCCGCCGGGGAAGCGCATATGCTTGATGTCGCCGATGTCGCGTGCCGAAGCGAAGATGAGGTCGCGGACCATCACGGGGAAGTCTTCGCGAGCGCCGATGCGACCAGCCCAGTTCTTCAGGTCCGCTTGGTTGATCCAAATCATGCTCGTCTTTCTCAGTGTGGCTCATCGAGGTTGGCGGGCTTTGGTTCTGCTATATGCATAAGCAAGCTACAAGCTGCCTGGCTGCTCACGGCCCCTTTCCGTCATTCTGTGATGTCCCTGAGGCGAGTGGTGAATGGCGGCTGCTGGCAAGAGCTACCGTCCGACTTATCTCTGTGCAACGGCAGCAACGTCCCATTTCTCCGGGTTCCCGGCGGAGGCAGGTGGCGACCAGGTACGGTCGGTATCAGCCTGTATTGAAAATGGCAGCTCCGAATAAGACCTGCCGATCACGTCGCTACAAATCGGCGGTATCAAGAATGTCGCGTCGGCGATGCGGTCAATTTCGATAGCCAGTCGGTCAACACGCTTTCAAACTTGCGCGGCTGTTCAAGCGGGATCAGATGTCCCGAGCGTTCAATGACGGCTAGCGTCGAGCTATTAATCCCACGATGAAGGGCTGCGCTTTCCGCAACCGAGCGTAGCGCGTCCTGATCGGCCGCCACGATTAAGGTCGGGCATGCGATGCAACCAAGCTGATCGGTATCGCCTTGGCGCGACAATTCTGACTGCCGCGCGTAAACCGCACCGCCCAGCCTTCGGCTCATGGCCTGGACGCGCTCGATCAGCGCATCAGTCTGATGATCGGGGTGGAGCGAGCGTGCAACGGCAGCACGGCCAAGCTGACGGAAGCGGGCGGGATCGATACTGGCCGATGGACCTGACTTCGCCCGCGATGAGGTCGCGACCAGCACTAAGGCCGACACTTTAGCTGGCTGCTGATAAAGCATTTCTCGTGCGATATAGCCGCCCATCGAGAAGCCAATCACCAGTGCGGGACCGTCGAGTTGGTCGAGCGCGCGAGCAGCCATAGCAGCGATCGTGTCGTCGCGGGTCGTGTCCGCATCGATCACCCGGCCCATGCGGTCAACGGCGGGCCGAACCTCGCGCCAGAGATCAGCGTCGAGCATGAAGCCAGGGATCAGCAGAACATCCATCAGGCAGCGCATCTCGTTGCAGGTGCCCACGGCCAAAGCCGTGCGGGGCGGTTCAGGGTAAAATAGACGATCCCGCTCGCAGCCATGCTGGCGAGTGTTGCCGCTCCATAGCTGGCGAGCATGGGCCATGATGGCAGCGTCGCGGCGGCAATGGCAAAGAAGGCCGTGAATGACAGCGACCCCATCGCCACGCCGCGCATCATTGATCCGGCAGCCTCGCCGCCTTCATGCCGATGGCACATAACCCCCAAGATTAGAACAAACACTGGGAATGGAGCCAGAAGGCCGCTCAATTGGGGGCCAAGATGTCCGGTCGCACTGGAGAGCGCCAACACAAAGCCCGCTGAGACCAGCATGCGCAGCGGCACGTCCCACCACCACGGCGCGTTCCGCTCCAGGCGCGTCTGTGCGAGCGACGGCATCGCGCGAGCGAGAAACATCAGCGTTGCGAGGAGTAGCGCGATTGCCGACAGCAAGGTCCAGCGGACCTCGCTCCACAGCAAGGTTGCAACGAGGAAAGCGATGATGCCGCCCCCTGCGCTGGGCCACGCACCCGCACGACGGGCAGCACGCGCGTAGGCGAAACAAAATATGCAGGTCGATACCTGCCCCACGAGGCTGGCTATCGCCGCCTGCGCGGCAAATGCACGGCCCTGTTCGATGGCGGTGAAGATCGAGATTGGTCCGGTAACGAGCGGCACACCCATGGCTAGACCGCCCACCGCTGGTCCGAAGCGCCGCACCAACAATGTCAGCACAGCGATCAAAAAAGGCGTTGTCGCAAGCTTGAAGAGAAGGATCATGGTCATTGGCCGCGCGTTCGAACATGAGGCAGCAGCCGCGAGAAGCTGACCGCAGACCCGAAAAAGGCGGTCGCAGCCCCCAGCCAGATCGCCACTGACAAACCATTTGTCGGCAGGAATGTCAGGCAGATGGCAACGCTTGCCGCGCCCAGCGATTGGCCGAACAGTCGGGACGTCGCAAGGATACCGCTTGCCCCGCCGCTGCGATCGGCGGGCGCGCTGCTCATCAGAGCAAGCATGTTGGGCGACTGAAAAAAGCCGAACCCGATACCGCACAGGGCGAGGCGAATAATGATTGCCACCGCGCCGGCATTTGCCGGCAGCAGCGCGATCGAGGCAAGGCTACCGGCGATGAGGGTGAGACCAAGACCGCCCAAAAGCCCCGGCGGGATGCGGTCGGCAAGCGCGGCAGCAATCAGTGTCATAACGGCAAGCGCAGCAGGCCAGGCCGTCAACAGTAGCCCAGCCTCGACCTGACTGTACCCCATGACGGTATGGAAAAGGAATGGCAGCGCCACGAATGCCAGCCCTTGAATGGTGAAGGCGCACATCGATGTAATGGCCGACAGGCTGAACAACGGGATGCGGAACAGGTCGATGGCCAGGATCGGCGCGCGCTGGCCTGCCTCACGCTCGCGAAGCGCAAAACCGCACCCGATCCCGATAGCCAGTGCCATGCACACCCATGGTGTTCCGATCCGGCCTATGCCGGCAATGCCCAGCAGCAACAGCGCAAACGTCGCCGCACAGAGCAGCGCGGAGCCAGCGTCGAAGCGGCGCGGGTTGGCTAATGTGTCGGGCAACGAACGCATAGCCAGGAAGCCCGCCAAAATCGCAAGCGGCGCCCCCATCAGAAACAGCCATGGCCAGTCCGCAATCGACAAAATGGCAGAGGTGACAGTCGGCCCCGCTGTAAAGGCAAGCCCGACGACCAGCGCATAGATGCCAAGGCCCCGGCCAAGGCGTTGCGGTGGAAATATGGCGCGGATGAGCGCGGGCGTCGTCGCCGAGACGGCGGCAGAGCCAAGGCCGAGGACGGCGCGAGCCATCATCAGGGCCGGCAGAGAATGGGAAAAGCCACAAGCTGCGGTGCCGAGCGCATAGACGGTCAGGCCAGCGAGGAAGATGCGGCGATGCCCGTGGATCTCGCCGAGCGCCGCGAGTGGCAGCAACGCCGCCACGACCGCGATATAGTAAGCGTTCACCACCCAGATCGTGCTCGCGGCACTGGCGCCGATCCGCGCCGCGATCGCCGGTAAGGCCGTGCTGGTCAGCGATATGTCGATAGTCGTGATCGACACGCCGACCAGCACTGCGATCACGGCGGCAACACTTATGCCAATCGCTGGTGGTGCATGTCCCGTCGCTGCCGTCATAGCGATACGATGGTTGGCACACAGCCGATATGCGGGAGGAAACGCTCTACAACATCGCTGGTGCGCAGCTTGAGGTAGCTGGTGGTCGTGCCGTCGCTGCACCCATAATATTCGTCCCCGACGACATCGACATCGAGCGCGAGCTGAATGGCATTGTCGGGATCAAGCATCTTAGAGAAGATCGTCGCAGCGCCGATCTCGACGCCCAGGCGTGCCTCGAACTCCTCGCGCGGCGCAAATGATACGCGCGAAGAGCCGGTAGCCTGACTGAACGCCTTGGATTGGAAAGCCTTGTCCCCTCTCGACACGAACAGGTAGAAACGGCTGCGCTGCGCATTGGTGAGGAAGAGCGTCTTCACCATGTTCATGTTCAGGCGGTCGTTGATCGCCGCGCAATCTTCCATCGTAATGACCGTATCGGTGTCCACCCGCTCGAACGGTATCTTGAGCGCCGACAGCGTGTCGTACACCTTGCCCTGCAAGGGGGAAATGAACGAAGCTGGCGGCAACTGGGTGATTTCACTCACGAACATGGGTCACCTCGGGTTCGGATTTTAGAGAGGCGATCGACGCAGCGCGCGATCAGACTGAATTCAGGCGGCGCACGAACGGCAAGCGCCATCCGAGCTTCACGCCCAATGTGCTGACAAGGATCAAAACGAGTCCGGCCCCCTGGGCAAGGCCAAGGACGCGGCCGAAGAACAGCCAGTCCGTGGTGATGGCGGTGAGCGGATTGACGAAGCTCAGCACGGCGATCAGGGGCGTCGATACACGCGGCAAGGCTGAGTATATCAGCACCCAGGCGATGCCCGTCTGGACGACACCAATCACCGCGAGCCAGCCCCAGCCCGGCAAGGCGATAGCTTGATGAAAATTGACGAACGGCGCGAAGATCACGACACCAACGACAGTCTGGCACAAGGTCGTGATCTCACCGCGCTGGTCTTTCAGCGCTTTTCCCGCGACCGCCGTAACGGCATAGAGCATCGCTCCGCCGAAGGTTATGGCCACGCCTGTCATCCAGCGATGATCGATAGCACCAGCGGACAGCGACAATCCGCTCGCCAGCACAACGCCGACGAAGGCCGCAGTCAGCCATAGCAGCTGGTCGCGCGTCACGGTCTCTTTCCACAGCAGCGCACCCAGCAGCAGGATGAAAAAGGGCTGGATGTGCATGATGATCGTCGCGGTGGTGATCGTCGTGAGGATGATCCCGGCGAAAAAGGCGGCCCAGCTCAGAACCAGGCTGGCGCCCGCGATCAGGCCGACGAGCAGATTGCGCTTCGTGATGCTGCGATCTGGCAGAATTCCTGTTGCAAAGCACCAGACCAGCAGGAAAACCGTCGCGATTGTGCTGCGCCAGAAAACGATGGCGATGGGGTCGAGACCTGATTTCAGCACGGCCACACCCACTGTGCCGATGAGGATCAGGCCCAGCGTCAGGTTGAAGATGCTTCGACCAGAATTCTGCGCCTCGTTCACTGTTACTCTCATTTCCTACTGACGAATAACGGCTACCGGCAGCGGTTCTATTTAACAAACGAATTTACCTGATCCCTGCTATTCGATATGATGATACAATGACCCCACTTCTCGATCTCGATCTGCTTCGTACATTGGTGGCTGTTGCCGAGACCGGCAGCTTCTCCCATGCCGGTGCGCGGATAGGCCGAAGCCAGTCGGCTGTGAGCATGCAGATCCAGAAGCTGGAAACGATGGTCGGCAAGGAATTGCTGATAAGGGGCGGACGTTCGGTCGTCCCCAATCGCGCCGGTAACGATCTCATCACCTACGCCCGCAGACTGTTGCGGCTATCGGATGAAGCCCTGGCCAATCTGACCCATCCCGGTGTCACGGGCACGGTTCGTCTTGGCACGCCCGAGGATTACTCGGCTTCTCTCCTGCCCGGCATCCTTGAGAGGTTCGGACGGGAGTTTCCCCGCGTGACCGTCGAACTGGTGTGCGAACCGACAGTGGAGCTGACCGCTGGGATCGAGAAGAACAACATCGATCTGGCGATCGTCACACGCTTCAGCGATCAGCCCATGGAAGTGCTGCGCCGCGAACCGATGGTATGGGTGGCCTCGTCCACACATACCGCATGGCGGACCGATCCATTGCCTGTCGCCCTGTTTCAGACCTGCGCGGCGCGGGCCAACATCATCAAGGCGCTGGCAGAAACCGAGCGGGACTATCGCTGCACCTATTCGAGTTCCAGCCTCGCAGGCATGGTGACGATCGTCCAGGCGGGTCTGGCAGTCGCCGGGCTCGCCAAATGCAGCGTCCCGCCTGAACTGGCGATCGTCGGGCAGGCGGAAGGTCTGCCACCTTTGCAGGATCTGGAAATCGGTATGCTGCGCAGTGCGGCCAGCGATAGTGCGGCGATTGAGAAACTTCAGGATATGATCCGTCGGGACTTGTCGCTAGCCGGCAGCTTCAGGCCATTGGAGCTGGCTCAAGACCAGCGTTCTTGATTCTCGATGGCTTTGTCGTTTTTTTGCACATTCTCCCATTAGCGGTGTGCCCGTCAGGGTTGCGCATATCCAACCGTAGCCTGCGCCACGAGGCGGTTCTCGCTCCCCTGCCAAATCCTGACGTCGATCGTCGACAGCCTGCGGCCAAGCTTGAGAAGACACGCATCGGCATAAATCGGTTCGAACTGGCAGGCACGGAGAAAGGAGATTGTAAGGCCATGCGTCACCGCCATGGGTTCTGGACCATGGTGCGCTGCGATCACAGCATAAGCGGCGACATCCGCCAGAGCCATAAGCGAAGGCCCAGATACAATCCCTCCGGGTCTCGCCATCGCCGGGGTCGGCTCAAGCAGCATTCGAACGCGGCCCGGAGCGATCTCCACCAGCGAACCTAAACTGGCACGGGCTTCGGTTGGGAAAGCCGCGTCGAGAAAGGCGCCAAGGGCTTCGAGGTCAAGTTGAAGTGGATGAAAGTCTTTGCTCATTGGGCTTATCCTTATCGACCGAAGCCGGTCTCCATAATGAGGAACAGCGCAAGGCCGATCATGACCGCACCTGACACCCGACCCACAACCCTGGCTGCTTGTGGGCGCGTGCGCAGAACTGCTTTCGACCCATGGGCTACTGCCAGATAGACGACCCCACAGTTGAGAATGTGCATGCCGCCCAGTCCGACGATTTGCATCGGGACCGGCCAGGCGGCGCGAGCGTCCACAAATTGCGGCAAAAGCGCGAGAAACAGCAGGATGACCTTGGGGTTGAGACCGCTAACCCCGAACCCCTTCATGGCCCAGCGATGCCAGGAGACATCCTGCGAGATCGCCGCGCTGTGAAGAACGGGCGGATTGGCAATCAGCCCGAGGCCCAGCCAAAGCAAATAGGCAGAGCCGATCAGGGTCAGTGCCGTCAGCGCAAAGGGGATCGCCGCAATCATGCCCGCGATCCCGGCGGCAACCACCAGTGTCGCCAGCAGATGGCCCAGCAAGAGCCCGCCGATCGCCGGGATAATGGCGCGATCACGCAGCCCCGCCGAGATGGCATAGGCCCAATCCGCACCAGGCGTGATGACGAACATCATCGATATCGCCCAAAAGGCTGCTAACAGAGCCAGGTTCACGACTTTGGCTCCCGGGGAGACGACACGCTGCCAGGTGTCTGTGTCCGTTCAACGGCGTCGCGTGGCGGAAATGCTCTATCGCACGGAAAGCCGCAGCTCATTTGCCCGGTTTCAGGCGATATTCTTCCGCTTCCGCAGGAAACGCTCCCGACCTGACATCCTGCGCGTACCCCCCGACTGCATCCATCACGGTGGTGCGCAAATCAGCGTAGCGCCGGACGAATTTGGGGGTCCAGTCGAACATGCCCAGCATGTCTTCCGTCACGAGAATTTGCCCGTCGCATACGGCGGACGCGCCGATGCCAATCGTCGGGCAGGAAACCGAGCGGGTGATCTCTGCGGCGAGTTCCGGCGTCACGCCTTCGACGACCATCGCGATGGCGCCTGCGGCGTCGGTCGCGCGGGCTTCTTCCAGCACGCGCTGGCGTTCTTCCTCGTTGCGGCCGCGTGCTTTGAAGCCGCCGTCGAGATGCACGGCCTGCGGGCGCAACCCGACATGACCGATGACGGGAATCCCTCTCCCCGTAAGAAAGGCGATGCTGTCGGCTACGCCGCTGGCCGCTTCCACTTTGACGGCTTGAGCGCCTGTTTCGCAAAGGATGCGGGACGCCGTATCGAAAGCCTGCTCGGGCGACCTTTCATAGGAGCCGAAGGGCATATCGACAGCCACGAACGCATGTGCGCTGCCCCGGACCACCGCTTGGCCATGCAGGATCATCATCTCCACCGTGACGCCAACCGTAGTGGGCAACCCATGGACTACCATGCCGAGGCTGTCGCCGACGAGGAGCAGATCGCAATGTGTATCGAGCAACTGTGCCATGGGGGCGGTATAGGCCGTCAGGCACACGATCTTTTCACCGCGCTGCTTGCGCAACCGCAAAAAAGGCGCGGTAACCCGTTGGGAGAGTGACTGCTTCGACATGGAAGATTCCTCATTGCCGCCAAGCCGTTGGCGGGTTTTCATACCGAGCAATCTTTAGCTGATAATATACGCAATGTGATTGCGATATTCATGCTATCGAACCTATAATTTGGCATATAATTGGAACATTGAGCGAATGAGAAGCATATCATGCCACCTGATTTAGACCCCACCGATCGCCGAATTCTCCGAACCCTCCAGCAAGATGGGCGTCTTCCGAACAACGAGCTTGCTAAAAGGGTTGGTCTCTCTCCGTCGCCGTGCCTGCGCCGTGTCCGCCTGTTGGAAGAGAATGGCGTAATCGAACGCTACACCGCCGTGATCAATCCCGCGAAGGTCGGCTTGGGCATGACGGTTTTCGCGCGCGTCTGGCTCACAGGGCAGGACGAAGATCAGGTCGATCGCTTCATTCAGGAAGTCGGCAAGCTGAATCAGATCGTGGAATGCCACCTTATGGCGGGCGATTGCGATTTTCTGCTTCGTATCGTGGCCGAAGATCTGGAAGGCGTCCGCCGGTTCCAGAGCCAGCATCTCGCGCGCATCAAGGGCGTGCAGAGCATCAAGACCGACATCCCCATGCAGCGGGTCAAAGAACAGCGGGAGATACCGCTTACGCCGGACTCTCGCGCTACTTCATGAGGGACACGAAATCGCCAAGGGTGGGTATCCATGAATGACAGGTTTCGCCAAACCCTGTCATTCAAGGTTACGCTCGGGAACGGCAGAATTGTCCCAGCCCTCGCCTTCCGCAGTCGCCCCATATGAGACATTCAGCCTTAAATCTCTGAGGCCTAAGACCGGACGGTCAGGTTTCAGGTCGTGGTCCTGCAGATCAAGTCAAATGGGCGCGGCTGCTCAGCCACGCCCATCATCAATCACTTCAACTTGTGGTCCGCCGACACGAAGGTGCCATCCGGCTTCAACGCAACGTACAGCAGCTTGCGGGTTTCAGGCTCTGCATCGTTGCGGAAGATCACCACGTCCTGGCGTGCCCCCTGAACAGTGCGCGACTTGGTTTCCACGAACTTGGCCTTCGACCAGCTCGCGGGCAATGTCCCCTTCGTGATCAGCTTGATGACATTGTCTTTAGCCACCTGCTGAACGGGACGATCCTGTTCCTCTTCGTCATGGTTGCCATGTGCCATCAGCGGCGAAATTGGGGCAAGAACAATGGCTGCTGCAATGATGAACTTACGCATCAGATTTTCCTTCTCTTGGTGAATGGTGTCAGGGCTTTGCGGCAAAGCTGGAAAAGCTGCCGGTTGCGGTCGCGGTGATGGTCACAGGCTCGCTGGTCTTGTTCTTCCAGTACCAGCCATGCGTCCCATCGAAGGGAGCCGTGAAGGATCCGCTTTCACCGGCGGACGTGCCCTTCTCGTAGCTGGTATATTCGCCCTCAGCTGCGTTCAATTCCTCGCCATGCAATTCGTAGCGGATCTTCGCGCCATCGGTTTTCCAATCATAGCGCATCGCGTTCCCGGCGGTCATAGATGCCTTGATCTCGCGCCCTTCGTTGGGCTTGAGCGTAATGACGACCCGGACCGGTTCACCCGGGGCCGCCGCAGCAGGCTTGGATTCCGTTGACGCGACAGGCGCTGACGATGCCACTGGCGCGGAATCATGTTCAGCCTGCTTCATCTCGCCCATCGGGGTGAGACCCAGCGCACCACCGACGCCGGTGGGATCGATACCATATTCTGCCGGCAGCACAGTGGTCACCAGGATAACCGCAGCGGCGCCGAAGGCGATGAGTGTCGCCCGATTAAGTTGACCAAGGGTCGGAAGTTCGCCCGGCAAAGGCGAGTGGGGTCGGGTCATGAGGGGTCTCCCAGGAACAGCCCGGCGAGTTGATAGCCGGTGAGAACGAAGCCGGCGGTCATCAGCACGACGTTCGCGGTGAAGGCATGTTTGGCGAAGCTGCGCGTGCGCCGCCAATATCCCATGATGATGAGGATGGCTGACAGAGCCAGGATTTGGCCCATCTCGACGCCGACGTTGAAGGCGATAAGATTGGTAATCAGGCCATCAGACGACAACGCGAAGTCCTGCAGCTTCGTTGCCAGGCCAAAGCCGTGGAAAAAGCCGAAGATCAACACGGCCGCCTTTGTATTCGGCTGGAATCCGAACCAACGCTGGAACGCCCCGAGATTGTCGAGCGCCTTGTAGACGACCGACAAGCCGATGATCGCATCGACGAGGTAGGCGCTTACATTGGTGCCCAGCAGCACTCCCGCGATCAGGGTCGTGCTGTGGCCGATGGCAAACAGCGTTACGTAGGACGCTACTTCGCGCATCCGGTAGAGAAAGAAGATGACGCCGAACAGGAACAGTAAATGGTCGTATCCGGTGACCATGTGCTTGGCGCCCAGATAGAGAAATGCCCCTATCTGAGGGCCGGTCGTTTCTTCGATATAGCCTTTGTCGCCTTCTGCGACGCCGTGGGCCAAGGCCACATCAACGACGCAAAACGCCAAGGCTGTAAAGACCGCAGCATAACATGCCCACGGTCGAGCCAGTCTGAGTTTCATATAGATATCCGTATGGTCGCCAGCGCCTTTGACGCCGGCAGATCAGCACCATGTGCGAGAGCAACACCTCGCACTGCCATGCTTCAAGATATCGATGGCGGCTCGAGCAGCGGAGCCATGTTGAACGGCGCCATAAAGGGTTGGCGATGCGCGCCGCTATGGATAGCCTTTCCTGCCGGAGCTTGCTTCAGGCCATTATGGTCGGGAACGCGATCCCCAACGAGATGGGTGTGGCCACCCCCGGCGGTCCCGCTCTGCTCATCATGAGCATCGGAAAAATGGTCGTGTTCAACCGAGACCTCGCCTGCATGGCCCATGCCTGGATGGAAATGCTGTGACACGGTCAACAACGAGCCATGCGAGATCATCATTGCGATCACGAGCAGCACAGAGAGAAGAGGATATGTACGCATTTGCCGCTCCTTCCCTCCATCATCCTGCAGGGGGTTGCCAAATAGGTGCCAAAGTGCACGCACAATAGCTTAACGAGAATGATTCTCAACAAAATTGCGGGCGTTATCAGGCGCATTCTCGGCACGATCTAAATCATCGGCTGGTTCAGCAGGACTTAGGCCCAGCGGCTTGCCGGAGGTGCAGGTGCGCTTCGGCCGGTCTGTTTCGTTGATACGCAGCACACGGTTGGTGATCGTGGCGGTGATGCCTTCCCCGACATAGGTCAGCCCTTGTGCTGGAGCCGTCAGACGCACGGGCTGCGGTTGAGCAGGACCACTCAGGATCATCACCAGTCCTTCATCGCGGTATGCCGCGTGAAGGAGGGAGCCATCATTGCACTCAAATTCGTGATGCGCTTCGCGGTCTCTGAGCAACGCCTGGTCATCGGGACTGAGCTGGCCATTGCCATCACCAGAGGAGCATGCACTAGCCGACAGTGCCGCCAGCACCACGGCAACTGACCGGCATAGCCAAAGAGAGAATGGAGAGCGTCCGTCGAGGAACATGGCAGTTTCCAATCCGTAAAGGGCTGGCATTGAAAAATTTGCACTGTGGCAGGGGGCGGCATAGCCGCCCCCTGCCTGCGCTCATGCAGTCGCCGGTTCGGGATTTCCCGACGGCTCGCGTGCCTGCTTTTTCTTGAGGCGGCCCATGAGCGCCGTGATTGCTGGCAGCACGAGCAACGTCAGTGCCGTCGAGGTGATCAGGCCCCCGATCACCACCGTGGCGAGCGGTCGCTGCACCTCGGCACCCGTCCCTGTCGCAAGGGCCATCGGCACGAAGCCGAGGCTCGCCACGAGCGCGGTCATCAACACCGGCCGCACACGTTCCATAGCACCGCCGATGATAGCCTGATCCTCTTCAGCTCCATCCTCCCGATATTTGCGGATGGCGCTCATCATGACGAGGCCATTCAAAACCGCGACACCGGATAGGGCGATGAAGCCCACCGCCGCTGTGATCGAGAAAGGTATCCCGCGCAGCAGCAAAGCGAACACGCCGCCTGCCAGCGCCATCGGCACGGCACTGAACACGATGGCTGCCGGAACGGCCCCACCCAGCGCCATGTAGAGGAGCGCAAAGATTGCCGCGAAGCAGATCGGCACCACGATCAGCAGTCTCAGACGAGCCGACTGGAGGCTTTCGAACGTGCCCCCCCAATCGGTGTACATGCCGGCAGGGAGTTGGAGTTCGCCCACCTTCTGCTGTGCCTCGGTAACGAAGCCACCGAGATCGCGACCACGCACATTGACCTGTACGATCACCATGCGCTTGCCGTTTTCACGGCTGATCTGATTCAGTCCCGAAGTGAAGCTGAACCGCGCCACTTCACGAAGCGGGATGGAACGCGCCACCTGCCCGTCCGCCGCCGGAAGCATCACAGGGATGGAGCCCAGCGTTTCCAGATCGTCACGCTGCGCATCAGGCAGGCGAACCACGACCGAGAAACGGCGATCGCCCTCGAACAGTAGCCCTGCCTCGCGGCCGCCAAGTGCCGCAGCCACAGTGTTGGCCACCTCTTCGACCGACAGGCCATAGCGAGCTGCCGCCTGACGATCGATCTTCACGTCGAACGTCGGTGCACCAGATGTCTGCTCTGCGCTGACGTCACCGGCGCCGGGAATCTTCCGGACGACGGCAGCGATGCGCTGTGCCTGCTGGCTCATCTGATCGCGATCGTCGCCAAAGAGCATGATCGGAACAACAGCACGCACACCTGCGATCAGTTCGTTGAAGCGCATCTGGATCGGCTGTTGGATTTCGGTCCGATTGCCGATCAGAGGCTTCATCTTCGCTTCGATGCGCTTGAGGATATCCTCCTTGCTCTTCACATCCGCAGGCCACTCGCTCTCGGGCTTGGGGATGACATAGGTGTCCGATGCGTTTGGCGGCATCGGGTCGGTTCCCAAATCCGCGTTGCCGTTCTTCGAGAAGACCAACGCCACTTCCGGCAGCGTCTTGAGAGTATTCTCGATCCGCAGCTGAATTTCGGTCGACTGGTCGATCGAAGCCGAAGGCACGCGGAAGTTGGTGACCGTGATATCCTTCTCGTCGAGCTGCGGCATGAACTCTTCGCCCAGAAGGCCGAAGCACAGCACAGCCGCCAGGAACACGCCGCCACCGGCGGCAAGGAATGGCAGAGGATGCGCAACCGCCTTGGTCAGCAGTGGCTCATATTTCTCCTTGAACCAGCGGATCGGCTTTACTTCCGTCTCGCTGACCTTGCCCTTGATCACGATGGCGATCATGGCGGGGACAAAGGTGATCGACAGAACGAAGGCCGAGGCCAGAGCGATCATGAGCGTGACCGCCATCGGCGAGAAGGTCTTACCCTCGACACCCTGGAAAGTCAGCAGCGGAACGAACACAAGGAAGATGATGAGCTGACCATAGACAGTGGGCCGAACCATCTCGACCGCAGCCTCCATGGTTTCACCCATCCGTTCCGACAGCGTCAGCAGGCGCCCTTCATGCTCCTGCCTTTCGGCAAGGCGCCGAAGCGCATTTTCCACGATGATAACGGCGCCATCGACGATCAGGCCGAAATCGAGTGCGCCGAGGCTCATGAGGTTGCCGGACTCGCCGATGGCGTTCATGCCGGACGCCGTCATCAACATGGTGACGGGAATGACCGCTGCCGTGATCAACGCTGCCCGGATGTTGCCGAGCAACAGGAACAGCACGACAATGACAAGCAGTGCGCCTTCGGTCAGATTCTTCTCGACCGTCGAGATGGTCGCATTGACGAGCTTCGAACGGTTGTAGACGGGTTCCGCAAAGACGTCTGGCGGCAGCCCCTTGTTGATCTGCTCGAGCTTCTCAGCCGCGCTCATCGCAACGATACGGCTATTGTCACCGACCAGCATCAGGACGGTGGAGATGACGGCTTCGGAACCCATGCGGCTGCCCGAACCGGTGCAGACCGCACCGCCGATGACGACTTCGCCGACATCGCGCACGCGCACAGGGACGCCCGCACGCGTTGCAACCACCGCGTCTTCGATCTCGTCGATGGACTTCAGGCGCGCGTCGGCACGGACCAGAAAGCTCTCCCCGGCACGCTTGATATAGTTGGATCCTGCCGACAGGTTCGACCGCTGGAGGGCGTCGGCCAATTCGGTCACGGACAAGCCATAGGTGGCCAGTGCGTTGAGGTTGGGTTGGACCAGATACTGCTTCACATAGCCGCCGTTGGAATCGACGCCGGCGACCCCTTTGACGTTGCGCATCTGGGGACGGATGATCCAGTCCTGCACGGTACGAAGATAAGCCGCCTTGGCCAGTTCGGTCGTCAGCCGTTCCCCCTCAGGGGTGAGATAGCTACCATCCGACTGCCAGCCTGGCTGACCGTCCACGATCTTGACGTTCTTGCCATCGGGATGACGGAACGCCACCGAATAGAAGAAGATCTCGCCGAGGCCGGTGCTGAGCGGCGCCAGAACGGGCTGGACGCCGGCGGGCAGGCTGTCCTTGGCCTGCGCCAGCCGCTCGGTCACCTGCTGACGAGCAAAGAAGATGTCCGTGCTGTCAGTGAAGACCGCCGTCACCTGGCTGAACCCGTTGCGCGTCAGCGAGCGGGTCAGGTTGAGCCCGGGGATCCCGGCAAGCGCCGTCTCGACCGGATAGGTCACCTGCTTTTCCATGTCGACGGGGCCGAGCGTGGGGTTGAAGGTGTTGACCTGAACCTGACGGTTGGTGATGTCCGGGACGGCATCGATCGGGAGCTTGGTGATCTGCCAACCACCAAAGGCCACGACCACCAGCGTCAGGAACAGCACCGCCCATCTCATCCGGACGGATAGACTGAGGATGCGCGCAATCATTCCGCCGACTCCTTCTCAAGTTCCGCCTTGAGGAGAAAGGCATTGGTGGTGGCGATCTGCTGACCGGCCTTGAGGCCCGCCGCAATGCCGACCATGCCGCCGCTACGGCTGGCGATCTGAACCGTCTGAGCCTTGAAGCCCTTGGGCGTTCGGACGAATACGACCGTGCGGTCACCGACCGTCTGCACCGCATCCTGAGGCACGGCCACCCCGCTGGTGCTCTGACCACCGCTGGCAAAAATACGCGCCTGCACAAGCTGGCCGGGGGCGATGACGCTGCCGCCACCGCTCGGGGTGATGACAACCGTGGCCTGCCGCGTCTGCGCATCGACGACGCCGGTGGCAGACCGCACCCGACCTTCGATCTTCTGCCCATCGCTCGTCGACAGTTCTACCCGATCGCCTGCCTTCACACGTCCTGCGTCGGATGCAGGAACGGACGCTTCGATCTGGAGACTGCGCGGATCGGCAACCCGGAACAGTTCGGTTTCCGCCTGGACGAACGATCCCAGACTCGCCGTCGCCGAGGTGATCCGTCCAGAAACCGAACTCACCACGGATACGGACCGCCCGTCGCCAGCAACCCGCGCTGCCCGCGCGGCCGCTTCGGCCTGACGCGCTTCGGCGCGAGCCACGGCAAGATTGGCTTCGGCTGTCTCGTAGTCAGCGCGTGCGGAGACACCTTGTGAAAGCAAGCCTTTTTCGCGGGCAAGCTGCCGTGAAGCGAGGGTTGCACGTGCCGCCGCTGCGCCACGGTCTGCAGCGATCGTCGATGCCTCACGGCTTTCGACCAAAGCGATCGTTTCGCCTGCTCGTACGCTGTCGCCGATCCGCTTGAAGATGCGCGTCACCGTGCCCGGTGCGCGGGCCGTCAGAACGGCTTCGGCATCAGGCGTGGCTTCGACCGTGGCGCTGGCCATGACGATACCGGAAAGGCTCGAACCGGAGACAGCTTCAACCGCGATCGCCGACGTCTTCATACCCTCGGGTGTGATTTCGACAGTGTCGGTGACCTGTGGCTCGGCAGCGGGGCTTTCTTCGGCAATCGGAGCGCTCGGTCCGGTCATGCGCGCGACGCCAAATCCGGCGAGAGCAGCGAGAATGAGGCCGACCGCAGCGCCGGCATAGAGTTTGTTGTCGGACTTCATTGGACGGGTTCTCCGGTAATGGTGCGGCCCTCGAGCCGCGCAAGGCTGGCGCGCGCTTCAAACTGCGCCGTGCGGGCATCAAGGACCACGCCGCGGGCAGCGCCCAAGCCATGCCGCGCAGCCAGCAGTTCGATCAGGGGTGCTTTGCCCGCTTCATAGGCAATGCGGGCAAGGCGATAGCTCTCTTCGGCCGTTTGCAACGTGCGATCGGCGGCTGCCGCGCGCGCATCTGCCGCGTCGTTCAGGGCAAGCGAGGCCTGTATCGCGGCTTCCGCATCCAATCTGGTGGCCGCCTCGCGTGCCTGTGCTCCTCTTAGCTCAGCCTGAGCAGCATCGATGTTGCCCCTATTCCTGTCAAACAGCGGGAAAGGCACGCTCACCGCAGCGAGAAGGGCGTTGGCGTTGTCGACCTCCAGGCGTCGGACGCCAATCGACACGGTCACATCCGGGATGGCCTGTCGCTTGGCGGCGGTCACCCGCCGCGCCGCAGCCTCTGCGTCGGCTTTCGCAGCGAGATAGGGCGTAGTCTGCAGAGGGTCGATTGGCCCCTGACCCTTCATCGGTTCGAGCCGGTCGAGCATCGGCTCAGCCAGGCTGGAGAAGGAGGTCGACTGTCCGCTCAGGGCTGACAGGCGCGAATAGGCCCCAATACGTTCAGCCTTGGCCGTATCCAGGATTGCCCGGAGCGAGTTGACTTCGGTCTCAGCCTGAAGGCCGCGAAGTCGTGGCTCCTTGCCTGCTTCGACAAGGGCACGAGCCGCCTTGAGATCCGCTTCCGCTTCCTCAAGCTCGTCCTCCGCAAGGCCAATCCTGCGATCGGCAATCTCTGCGCCGGCATAGGCACGCGCCAGATCATATGCATAGGCAAGACGTCCATCCCGCGTACGCGCCTGGGCCGCAAGGACCCCGGCTTTACCCGCCTCGATGCGGGCCGACCGCTTGCCGAACAGTTCCAGTGGCTGATTGACCTGGAGCGTGTTTTCCGCGCGGCCAAATCCACCATAGGGCCTCTGGCCGCCGACATTTTCGGTCATGACGCTGACCGTCGGATTGGGATAGGCGCGAGCCTGCCGGGCCAATCCTTCGGCACGGTCGACTTCTGCTTCAAGCTCCAACTGACGTGGCGCTTCGTTGGTCTGCCGAAAAAGCTCGGCAAAAGGCGGCGCAACCTGCGCGCTTGCAGCCATGCCACCCGCCAAGAGGCAGGTCGCAACGACTGCGCCGGACACCGCGATGCGCGGCAGCCGGCCTCGAAAGGCTTTCATTTTGATATTCCCCTAATGGACTGATCTCAAATCGCGCGCCTCTGCGCGCAAGAGATCAGGCCTGGGGAGGTCGGAGCAGGGAGGTTGGAGCAGCCGATTGCATCGCCGATGCCTTGAACAACTCCCAGCGGCCGACAACCGGCGTCACATCTGCCTCAATGACAGGCTGTGCCGGAATGTCCGTCGACTGGTGCGCTGCATGCGCCGCGATATGCATCATGTCCGCCAGATCAGGCTGATCCTTCGAATCATGATGATCGTGATCGGCTGCGCTCATCTCGACCTGATCGAACGCATGCGCCTGAGGCAGCGTATCATGCCAGGTCGTCAGCAAAGCGACGCCCAACAGAGCAACCAGGCCGCAAAGCGTTGCCACGCGCCGACGCCATGTAAGCGTCAGGCAAGGCCGCCTGGATGAAGCCGATGCTCGCATGGCGCGCACGCTATCTTTCTCACATGCGCTCGGCAAGCGGGATTGACCGAAAGAACGAGTCATTGCCTTGGCCAATGCTGGTGAAGATCATCGATCACGAAGCTGTGCTCTGCATCACGTCCGTGCATTTCGCGGACGTGCGGATGGTCTTTGCCAAGATCCGCATGATCGTGCGGCAGCACATCGGGATCGCTGCTCGGCCAGAGAAAATAGGCCGCAGCCACGCCAGCATGCGCGACGAGGGAAAGAACAACGAACGCGATCATCTGATCACCGACCGCCCCTAGCTGGCCGGCCAAAGGATAGCAGACGAGCCATGCACCGTGGCTCAGCGCAAACTGCGCCGCAAAAAGCGCCGGTCGATCTTCTGCATTGGCGGACCGCTTGAGCAGTCGTCCCGATGGCGTGACGCTCATGGAATAGGCGATGCCCAGCAAGAACCAGCCTGCCAACAGGATATGCCAATAGCCAGGCGTGCTCCCCAGCCAGTGGGTGAAGGCTGCCATCATCGCCAGCCCCCATGCCAGTGCGGTTGCCGCACCCATCATGATGGCGCGGTCCGAAATGCGATCGAGGATCTTTGGCAGGCTCAGGGCTGCCAGAATTGATCCCCCACCAAATGCGGCCAATGTGAAGGCAACGTCCTGCTGACCAAGGCCAAGCTGGTTCCGAACTATCACGACTGTATTGACGATCACCATCGAACTGGCAGCCGCAGAGGCAAAGGTCAGCGCCAGAAGCCCGCGCAGCCGCGGCGTCTTCAGATAGATGCGCATGCCCCGTGTCGTCTTGGCATAGATGCTGGTGCGCACCTCTGTTTTCCGAAATGCGAGCGGCAGCGTTGTCGACAGCACGAGAATGGCCGAACCGACGAAGCCCACCACCGTGCCCGAAAACAGCCAGTGGAAGTTGATCACGGTCAGCAGCGCAGCCGCAAGCATGGGGCTGGTCAGGCTTTCCATATCATAGGCCAAGCGCGACAGGGCAAGCGCCTTCGTATAATCCCGCTCCTCCGGCAGGACATCGGGGATAGTCGCCTGGAAGGTCGGCGTGAATGCGGCCGAAGCAGACTGAAGCACGAAGATCAGCACGTAGATCTGCCAGATTTCGCTGACGAAGGGCAGGCAGATAGCGACTGCGGCCCGCAGAGCGTCCATCGACACCAGAAACGCACGACGGGGCAGCCGATCTGCGAATGCCCCCACCACGGGAGCAACGCCGATATAGGCGATCATCTTGATGGCGAGCGCGGTGCCAAGCACCGCACCTGCCGAACCACCAGCGATGTCATAGGCCAGCAATCCCAAGGCAACTGTAGCCAGTCCGGTTCCAACCAGCGCGACGACCTGAGCCAAGAAAAGATGGCGATATGTACGATTGCTCAGGACCGACAGCATTACACGACCTCGCGACGAATCATCCTCCCCGGGGGGATATGAATGGCGCTTGCAGTATCCCCCCAGGGAGGATATGGCAAGGCCCATATTTGGAGTAGATTCCTCATGGCTGAGCATCAGCACGACACGCATCCCGCGATCATCAAGAGACTGAACCGGGCAGGCGGACATCTCCGCAGCATCGTGACGATGATCGAGGAAGGACGGCCTTGCGTTGAGCTCGCTCAACAATTGCAGGCCGTCGAAAGTGCGATCGCGAACGCCAAGAAGACACTCATCAACGACCATATCGACCACTGCCTGAGCCACAGCCAAGAGAGTGGTGGTGTGTCAAAGGCGGTCGAAGAATTTCGGGCGATATCACGCTATCTGTGACGCTCTTTCCACCCGCTACAAGCGCCAACCGACTCAGATTTTCCTTCTGTCGTCGACCCTTGCCGGACGCTCAGTCGCAAATTTCCGTCCCCTAGGTGCAGACCGGCAGCTTACAATCGACGGTTCGGATTCCCAACCATTTAAAAGGCAGATTTGGAGGGGCGCATGAGAAAATTATCACTTCATGCGGCCCCCGGTTGTCACTCCGATGGGATGCTCATCGCATATTGCCCATCAGCGATCGCTGAATTTCCGAATCTCGGGTCGCCCGTAATCTCGTTGCCGACCCAATCTGGTCGGTCGAAGACGGTATCGACGGTTGGCAATTCGATTTCAGCGAGGACCAATCCTGCCGCGCGCCCTCCAAAAACATCGACTTCCCAGATACGCTCCTGGAAGCAAATGCTGTAGCGGGTCTTCTCGATGACGTGTCCAATACGCAACTTGTCGAGCATATCTTCAGCTTCGCTAAGCGGGATAGGATATTCGAACTCTTCGCGAGCGATGCCGGCACGCGCTCCCTTCAGCGTAAGCCAGGCCGCGTTATCGGTCAGCCGAATACGTAGCCCCGCATGCTTGTCACGCAGGATATATCCCTGACGAATGCGCAGGCCCTTGCCTGCGCTATTTTGCCATGAGTCGCTGATGACCAGAAATCTGCGTTCAATTTCAATGGACATAGTCGGCCATGCATAGGATCACCGGCAGAGGGCGAACGGCAGATTGTCTAACCTACGGCATGCGGGATGGCCAATCTCTGAATTGTGCCTCTTCCAATTAAGGACCGCCTGAGCCGAGCTTGGCGGGCTGTTGCGGCTACGATATCTTCGATCATCGAGCGATCGAGTCGATGGCAACAGCCACCTATCGCTTAAAAGCCGGGGGCGCATATGGCTGTTGCAGATCAGATTGAAGGGCTCGTTCGCACACAATCAGGGCTGACCGATCGACAAATCTCTGAACGGATTTTTGGAGCACCGGATTATCATCAATTCGTCAGCAGGACCTGCGATCGCTTGATCAGGCAGGGCCGATTGAAGCGAAACGCTCGATCCGAACACAAGCAAAATTACACCTACAGCCAAGCTCCGTCTGACCATCCCGATCGTTCAGTCTAAAATTGTTCATTCTCATGTCGGGCAAACCTGCTGCCTGCACGTTCCCATTTATTCGGCTATCTGGATTTGAGCGCCGGGTACAGAGGGGGGCTTCCCGGATAAGACAGGCCTTCGGCAAATTGGTTAGTGTCCGTAAGTGCGGCGCCTTTCCACGCTCTAGCCAAGCCCCGGAAGTATGGAGAAGGAGTAGCCACGGATCTGTCATCTGACGTCCCTAACACTTCCGGTCGGTCTGACTAACGCGAATCGCAAGCCCTTGGGATGGCTTGGGAAGTCCGGGTCATTTTGTGGGGATATTACGGATCATGGCGTCGAACGTCTTCATCAACGAAATCCATTATGACAATGCCGGGACCGATGCCGGCGAGTTTGTGGAGATTGCCGGCCTGGCCGGCACCGACGTCACCGGCTGGAGTATCGTGCTCTATAATGGCAATCCGGCGCAGCGGAGCAGCTACAGCACCCAGACATTGAGCGGCGTCATCGGCGACCAGCAAAATGGCTATGGCACGATCCGCATCGCCTATCCCGCCAACGGCATCCAGAATGGCGGATCGGGCGCCAATGGCGAGCCGGACGGGATCGCGCTGGTCGATGCGCAGGGCAATGTCATCCAGTTCCTGAGTTGGGAAGGCAGCTTCACCGCCGCCAGCGGTCCGGCCGCGGGCATGACCAGCACCAATATCGGCGTCTATGAGGACGGGACCCAGACCGGCACGTCGATCGGCCTGGTCGGTAGCGGCAGCAGCGCCGGGGATTTCCAGTGGGCGCTGATCAACGGCGCGACCGCCGGTGGCGTCAACGCCGGCCAGAGCTTTGGCGGCGGCACGCCGACCCCGCTCCCCGGCACGCTCGCCATCGCCGACACCAGCATCGTCGAAGGCGACAGCGGCACGCGCGAGATCGTCTTTACCGTCAGCCGCACCGATGGCAGCACCGGCGCGGTGTCCGCCAGTTGGGCTCTGGACCTCGGCGCGACCGATGCCACCGACTTCATCGCCGGTCAGGTGACCAGCGGCAGCGTCAGCTTTGCCGATGGCGCGACCACGGCGGAAATCCGCCTGACCGTCCAGGGCGACACCAGCTTCGAGGCGAACGAGGCCTTCACCCTGACGCTGAGCGACGCCACCGGCGGCGCCATCATCGGCCGCGCGACCGCCACCGGCACGATCGGCAATGATGATGCCGCCCCGCCGGCACCCGCCGCCAATGTCTTCGTCAACGAAGTCCATTACGACAATGTCGGCACCGATGCCGGCGAGGCGATCGAGATTGCCGGGGTCGCGGGTACCGACCTCACCGGCTACAAGCTGGTCTTCTACAATGGCACCAACACGCCCGACGCGGCGCCGGTCTATGACACGCTGAACCTCAGCGGCGTGATCGACGATGAAGGCACCGGCTTTGGCGCCCTGTCCTTCGCCCGCGCGGGCATCCAGAATGGCAGCGCCGACGGCTTTGCCCTGGTCGCGCCCGACGGCACGGTGATCCAGCTTCTGTCCTATGAAGGCAACTTCACCGCCGCACCCGGTACGCCCGCCGCCGGCATGACCAGCACCGACATCGGCGTCGCGCAGGAACCCGCACCCGCCGCCGGCATCTCGCTGCAACTGACTGGCGCTGGTTCCAGCGCCGCCGATTTCAGCTGGACCAGTGGGACCGCCCAGAGCTTCGGCGCACTCAACGCCGGCCAGTCCTTCCTGCCCGCCGATGGCCCCAGCCATCTGCGTATCGATGATGCGCAGGTGGTCGAGGGCGATGACGGCGTCGCCAACATGGTCTTCACCGTCCATCGTGCCGGTGGCCAGGCCAATGCCGTCAGTGTCGATTATGCGCTGGCGCTGGACGGCAGCGCCAATGCCGCCGACCTGACCGACGATGCCCAACTGAGCGGCACGATCAGCTTTGCCGTCGGCGAATTCACCAAGCAGATCGTCGTTCCGATCAAGGGCGACACGCTGAGCGAGAATAACGAAACGCTCTCGGTCCAGCTGGGCACCGCCACCGGCGACGTCGTGATCGACCGCGCCAGCGCCACCGGCACCATCGTCAATGACGATCCGATCGCGCTCGCCATCGCTCAGATCCAGGGCGAAGGCCATATGTCCGACTATGTCGGCCAGACCGTCATCACCGACGGCATCGTCACGGCGGTGGCCAGCAACGGCTTCTATCTCCAGTCGGCGGTCGGCGATGGCAATGATCGCACCTCGGACGGCATTTTCGTCTTCACCTCTGCGGCGCCCGGCGTCGCGGTCGGCGACGCCGCCAGCGTGCGCGGCACCGTGGCCGAATATGCCGCCGATGCGCAGAGCCTGTCGCTGACCGAGATCGTGTCGCCCACGGTCAATGTCACCAGCCATGGCAATGCGCTGCCCGACGCGGTGCTGATCGGCCAGGGCGGCCTCACCCCGCCGACCCAGGCGATCGACCATGATCCGCTGACCAGCTTCGACCCCGCCAATGACGGCATCGACTTCTGGGAATCACTGGAAGGGATGCGCGTCACCATCGACGCACCCCAGGTGGTGTCCAACACCAATGCCTATGGCGAGACCGACGTGGTCGCATCGCTGGGCGTCGGCGCCACCGGCATGAACGATCGCGGCGGCATCACCATCTCGCCCAATGGCGACGGCACGGTCGACTATAATCCCGAGAAGATCCAGATCGATGCCGACAGCGTGATCCTGCCCGGCTATGATCCGGCCCACAGCATCGGCGACCAGCTCGCCAGCGTGACCGGCGTCGTCAATTACAGCTTCGACAATTATGAGGTGCTGGCGACCGAAGCGGTCACCGTCACCAAGGATGTCACACTGGAGCGCGAGGTCACCACGCTGCAGGGCGACGCCAATCATCTGTCGATCGCGACCTACAACCTCGAAAATCTGGATGTCGGCGACCATAAGTTCGACCTGCTGGCCGGCAATATCGTCTATAATCTCAACGCGCCCGACATCATCGCCGTCCAGGAAATCCAGGATGCCGACGGCGCGGGCAGCGGCAGCGACCTGTCGGGCACGGTGACGGCCCAGGGCCTGATCGACGCGATCTATGCCCAGTCCGGCAAACATTATGCCTATATCGAGATCGCACCTGAAACCGCAAACTCGACCGGCGGCGAGCCTGGCGGCAATATCCGCAACGGTTTCCTCTACAATGTCGACCGCGTCTCCTATGTCGAAGGCAGCGCGGAGCTGATTACCGGCGGCGCCTATATCGGCAGCCGCAATCCGCTGGCGGCCCAGTTCAACTTTGCCGGCGAGACGATCACCGCGATCGACGTCCATTTCACCTCGCGCGGGGGCAGCGAACCCAATTGGGGCAATGGCCAGCCGGCCGATGCCGCCGGCGACGCGGCCCGCACCGCCCAGGCGGCCGGGGTCAAGGCCTATATCCAGGAGCATCTGGCCGACGACCCGTCGCTCAACATCGCGGTCCTTGGCGACTGGAACGGCTTCTATTTCGAGGACGCCCAGACCCAGCTGACCGACCCGGCGCAGGGCGGCATGCTGACCAACCTCAACACGCTGCTGCCGGCCGAGGAACGCTATAGCTACATGTTCGAGGGCAATGCCCAGCAACTCGACAATATCCTGGTCAGCGGCGGGCTGGTGCAGAATGCGCAATATGACGCGGTGCACATCAATGCCCAGTTCGACGGCGACCGGCCGACCGACCATGATCCGCAGCTTGCGCTGCTGATGCTCGGCGCGGCGCCGACTGACCTGGTGCTCAGCAACGCGGCGATCGCTGAAAATCTGCCGGCAGGCAGCGTCGTCGGCACGCTGGCGGCGACCGACACCGCCAATGACGTGCTGAGCTACAGCCTGATCGACGATGCGGGTGGCCTGTTCCTGGTCGATGCCCGCACCGGCATCGTCACCACCACCGCCGCGTTCGACCATGAAGCCGTCGCTTCTTATGCCATCATCGCGCAGGCGACCGACAGCGGCGGCCTCAGCACGCAGAATGACTTCACCATCGCCGTCAGTGACGTGAACGAAGCCCCGACCGCAGTGAAGGACATGATCGCGGTCAACGAGGATGCGACCAGCGCCAATCTCTGGTCCACCCTGATCGGCAATGACAGCGATCCCGATGCCGGCCAGACATTGTCGATCAGCGCGGTCGACAGCAGCAATATGCTGGGCAGCCTGATCTTCGACGCGGCGGCCAAGGAATTGCGCTATGTCGCCGATAATGACGCGTTCGATGCACTGGCGACCGGGGCCAAGCAGAGCGACAGCTTCACCTATACGGTGACCGACGGCCATGGCCTGACCAGCACGGCGACGGTGGACGTGTCGGTCACCGGCATTGCCGACGGCATCACCCGCACCGGCTCGATCTTCGCCGACACGCTCAACGGCACGGCCGGTGAAGACAAGCTGTCGGGCAACTGGGGCAATGACACGCTGAGCGGCCTTGACGGCCATGACATTCTCGATGGCGGCCTGGGCAATGACAGGCTGAATGGCGGGGCAGGCAATGACGTGCTGTTCGGTGGATTGGGCAATGACACGCTCAATGGCGGGGATGGCCGCGACATCCTGTTCGGCGGGCTGGGCGACGACATATTGACCGGCGGCAAGGGCGCGGACGTCTTCCATTTCGGCCGCCTCGAAGGCAGCGACAAGATTACCGATTTCGACGTCACACAGGACAGCATCGTGCTGGACGACAATGTCTCGGTGCTCCGCTCCAAGGTGGCCGATGTCGATCGCGACGGCGTCAAGGATCTGACCCTGACGCTCAGCCTGGGTACCACCGTCACGCTGTTGGGCGTCAGCGACGCCAAGGCGGTTCAGTTTGCCGGCACCGACTATTGGTCGGATCATCAGCCGGGAACGGGTGGTTTGCTCGATGGCATTGGCGACTTCATCCTCGACCGGTTCGACCTTGGCCATTGGCTGTAATATAACGCCCGAAATTCCGGGTGAATGTGGCGATCGCCGCGCGATGGACCTCCATCGCGCGGCTTCGCGCTGATAGTGAAGATGACATGATGGGCGACAGACAGGGGCCGCTGCGCGCGGCAATGGCCGGATGCCGGCGGCATTTCATGACCGCGGCGGGGTTCAGCGCGCTGGTCAACCTCCTCTACATCGCGCCCACGCTCTACATGCTGCAGGTCTATGACCGGGTGGTGCCGACGCAAGGGCTGCAGACCTTGTTGTTCCTGACCCTGGTGCTGCTGTTTGCGCTGCTGACGCTCGCCTGTCTCGATCGGGTGCGCCAACGGCTGCTGACCCGCGCCGGTGTCCAGATGGATGCCGTACTGGCGCCAATGATCCTCGATGCGACGATCGGCCGACCGGACCTGCCGGTCGCACGCCAGGCCCTGTGCGAATTCGATCAGATGCGCGGGACACTGACCGGTCCCGGCATCATCGCACTGTTCGATGCGCCCTGGATTCCGATCTATCTGCTCGTCTGCTTCCTGGTCCATCCCTGGATCGGCGCGCTGGCGCTGCTGGGCTGCGCGGTCATGCCGCTGCTCGCCTGGGCCAATGCGCGGGCGACACGCCGCCAGCTGGACCTGGCCCAGAAGGTCGCGGGCGACAGCTATGCGCATCAGGATGCGCTGCTGTCCTCGGCGGACAGCATACGCGCGCTCGGCATGCGCGCGGCGATGGTCTCCCGTCAGCTCCGCCAGCGCGACACGATGCTGCTCGCCCAGACCGAGGCCGGCTTTGCCGCCGGCAATTTCCTGACCCTGACCAAATTCGTGCGGATGGCGTTGCAATCGCTGGCGCTGGGCCTGGGCGCCCTGCTGGCGGTCGACAATCTGATTTCGGGCGGCGCGATCTTTGCCTCCTCCTTCCTCATCGCCCGCGCGCTCCAGCCGATCGAGCAATTGATCGCCACCTGGAAGCCGATCATCCAGGCGCGACAAAGCTATGCGGCGATCGACGCCCTGCTCGCCAGTGCCCCGGCGACGCATGCACAGACGCAATTGCCCGCGCCGCGCGGCCGGCTGACGCTGGAGGGGCTCACGGTGCTGAACGACAGCCGTGACGGCGCGATCATCCAGGGCGTCTCCCTACAGATCGAGCCCGGCGAGGTAATCGCGGTGATCGGGCCCAGCGGCGCGGGCAAATCCACACTTGTGCGCACGATCGCCGGCGCCATCCCGCCCGATCGCGGCACGGTCCGCTTCGATGGTGCCGATGCGCGCGACTGGGACCCCGAACGGCTGGCCCGGCATATCGGCTATCTGCCGCAGGACAGCGCGCTGTTCGCCGGCACGGTCGCCGAAAATATCGCCCGTTTCTCGGCCGAGCTAGGCGGCGATCGCACGGCAATCGACGCAGCCCTGGTCGCGGCGGCGGACAAGGTCGGCGCCGCCGGCCTCATCGCCCGGCTGCCCGGCGGCTATGACCATCAGCTGAAGCTGGGCGGACGCGGCGTGTCGGCGGGACAGGCCCAGCGCATTGCCCTGGCCCGCGCCGTCTATGGCGACCCGGCGCTGCTGATCCTCGACGAACCCAATGCCCATCTGGACAGCGAAGGCGACACGGCACTGATCCATGCCCTGTCGGCGCTGAAGGCGGAAGGCCGCACCATCATGATCGTTTCGCACAAGCTCGGCATCCTGCCGGTGGTCGACAAGATATTGGTGCTGCGCGACGGCCGGGCCGAATTGTTCGGCCCGCGCGACGAGATATTGCCCAAGGTCGCGCCGGCCAATATCCGCCATATGCCGGCCGCGCCGGCGGCCGGTGCCGCATGAACCAGCCTGTTGTCCTGCCCGCGCCGGCCGCGCCATCGCCCATGCCTGCCCTCGCCGATCCCGGCCGCGACATCCGGGTCGGCCTGATCGTTGCGGCCCTCTTCTTCATCGGCTTCCTTGGCTGGGCCGCCTTTGCCCGGCTTGATGCGGCCGCCTATGCCCCCGGCACGCTCGTCGTCTCCGGCCAGCGCCAGGCGGTGCAGCATCGCGACGGCGGCGTTGTCGGCACCATCCATGTCCGTGAGGGGCAGCGGGTCGAGCGCGGCCAGTTGCTGATGACGCTGGCTGCGGCCGAAGTCCATGCCCAGGAACGCGCCCTTGCCGCCCAGGCGATCCGCCTGCTCGCCCAGCGCGCCCGGCTGGAGGCCGAGCAACTGGGTGCCGGACGGGTGACGCCACCGCGCGAATTTGCAACACTCGCGCCCGAGGATCGGGCCGAGGCGGAGCTGGCGATGAAGCTGCAGCAGACCGAACTTACCGTCCGCACCTCCGTATTGGCGGCGCAACGCGACGCACTGGGCCAGCGTGCAGCCCAGTCGGGCGAACAGGGCCGCGGCTATAATGAGCAGACGCTGGCCGCGCGCGAACAGTTGCGTATCCTGGATGAACAGATCGCCGCGCTCAGGCCGGTGGCAGACAAGGGCTTTGTCTCCAAGACGCGGATGCGCGAGCTGGAACGGGCCCGGGCCGAGCTGGAGGGGCAGCGCGGCCAATATGCCGCCAGCGTCGCCCAGACGCGTGGCGCCGCGCGTGAAAGCCAGATCGAGGCGCTGGAGGCGCAGCGCAGCTTCCACGAACGCACCGCATCGGACCTGCGTGATGTCGAGGCGCGCCTGGGCGAGATATTGCCCAAATGGACGGCGGCGCGCGATCAGCTGGAACGCACCGCGATCCGGGCGCCGGCCACCGGCGCGGTCGTCGGCCTCAGCATCTTCACGCCAGGCGGCGTGATCGCGCCGGGGCAGAAGTTGATGGACATCGTACCCGAGAATGAGCCGCTGCTGATCCAGGCGCGGATCGGGCCGGACGATGCCGACGACTTGTCCCTTGGCCAGCAAACTCTGGTGAAGTTCACCGGCCTGCACGAACGGCAATTGCCCAATCTGGAAGGCCGGCTGCAACGCCTGTCGGCCGACAGCTTCACCGATGAAAAGACGGGACAAAGCTATTTCACCGGCGACATCATGGTGCCGCGCAGCCAGCTGGCGCTGATCCGTGACGTGCGCGGCAAGGATTTTTCGCTGCGCGCCGGCATGCCGGTGCAGATATTGATTCCGCTGCGCAAGCGCACCGCGCTCGACTATGCGCTGGAACCGCTGATCGGCAGCTTCTGGGCTTCCTTCCGGGAGCACTGAGAATGTCGCCCCATTGTCGCCATTCGAGCCACATATCAACGCCCCCCTTGAGGCGGGCATAGCGGGTCCCGCCTCAATCTGGCTATTCAGGGCTTGCGTAATATGACTTCGTCCAAAGGCGCGCCCGTCGCGGTATAGGCATGATAATGTAGCTGGTTTCGGCTGACGTCGATGACCTGATAGGCCTGCGTGCGCGAGGCCGACTTGCGTGCCCATGTCAGGCTGCCGACATCGTACATTTTCGGCCCCGCCACCGACACGGCATAGGTCGATCCAGCGTCATCGCTGGTCGGGCCGTCCGGCCCGATCGCGCCACGGGCATAGCCATGATCATGGCCCTGGAGCACAAGATCGACCTTATATTTGTCGACCAGCGGCTTGAGCGCAGCCCGCACCTTGGGATTGTCCCGACCCGGCTCGCTGGAGAAGAGCGGGAAGTGCAGGAACATCACCGTCCAACGGCTGGGATTGTGCGCCAGCACGCCGTCGAGCCATTTGATGATCGACGCACACGCCTTTTCGTCACGGTCGACCTGCATGGAATCGATCGAGATCAGCCTTAACCCCTGATAGTCGGTATACCAGTTGGTCTCGCGACTGGCGGGCACGTCCGCCGGGCCATCGTCCGGCAGGGTGAACTGCCGCCGCCACTGCCCGGTGATTGAGGAGCCGGCGCGTGCCGCCTCGTCCCTCACATATTCATGATTGCCCGGCGTCGGCATCTGCGGCGTCTGTGCGTAAAGGAAGCCGCCGGCGGCAAACCATTCGCCCCATTCGGCGTCGCTGTCATGCCGGTTGACCAGATCGCCGGCATGGATGGTGAAGGCCGCGTCGCCCGCCTGGCGGAAGGCCATGCGCAACGTGCGCGAGGCTTCCGACAATATCTGGTTCTGCATGTCGCCCATATAGATGAAGCGGAACGGCTTCATCGCCTTGGCGGCGGTACGGAACTGGAACCATTCGGACCAGTGCGTGCCGTCGC
>ERZ1292623.623-Hain-H51-01um-R1-623-length-37441-cov-8_pt1 | contig 37441 bp, 45 predicted proteins | sample MGYA00564398_ERZ1292623 | MGnify/ENA primary metagenome ERZ1292623 (study PRJEB36523, sample SAMEA6512633) | groundwater metagenome | collected 2019-01-07 | study: AquaDiva: Metagenomics assemblies of 32 groundwater samples
CTACCCTTACCAATATTCTTCGCGTTCCAGTAGGAGACCATAGGGAACGAGTCGCCGTCTGCTGACGTTGCGGCTGTGGTTGCTGGAGCTCCGTCCACATACGCAGCAATAGTCACGGTGTGCGTCTCTACCGCTCCTGCCGCAAAGGGAAGAAGCGCCAGTGGAGCCAGAAGCGCCATTCGTACAAGTTTATTCATAGCTATTCAGAATTCTTAACTTCCGGTAAATCTGATTGTCTGCATAAGCATTGCTAGCATCGTTACGCTAGAAGTGCCTCTACGATATAGCGTAGCATCGGTAAGACTAGGGCAGAGTGAATGAGGTGCGTATGAAGCTTATGCACACCCGCATTCGTCGGATGTGGCTCTATACTCAGTTCATATGGCTACTTACGTTGATGGATTCGTGCTCACAGTTAAAAAGGACCAGCTCGCTGCATACAAGAAGATGGCAACCGAGGCTCGGGACGTGTGGAAGAAGTTCGGTGCCCTTGATTATAAAGAGTGCGTTGCTGACGACATGACGCCGAAGCAGGTGAAGCTACCATTCCCGAAGATGATTGGTGCAAAGCCTGACGAGGTCGTGTTCTTCTCGTACATCGTCTTTAACTCAAAGGTGGAGAGGAATAAAATCAATAAGCAGGTGATGGCGTATTTCGATGAGAAATACGCTGAACAGAAGATGCCGGTTGAGATGCGTCGCTTCTCGTACGGCGGGTTCAAGACGGTGGTGGAGTAGCATCTACTGTAAATGTGAAAGGCCGCCAGCTTCTGCTGGCGGCCTTTTCTCATGCGACTGCAAAAGTACTTTCAAGGTGTCGACGCGCACGGCTAATGCGCGATCGGATCGTACCAATCTCGACATCAAAGCGTACGGCGAGTTTGCGATAGGATTCGCCCCTGAATGTAAATGAAACGAGCGTATCCTGTTGGACTTCCGGAAGTGCTTCGAGCGCCTCGAACATCTCGCGCAATTCTATGCATTCGTGCTGTCCGCCAGAAACGCCCGCGCACATCCCTTCTTCAAGTTCGCAGGTGGATATACGTCTGCTTTGTGCGCGGTGCATGGTGCTCCGGCAATTCCGAATGATCCCAGCTAACCAGTACTTCATTGGTAGTTCGGGCTTGTAATGCTGTCGCGAGTTCCAGGCGCACATAAGCGCAGTCTGTACGAGATCCTCTGCATCGCAGGGATCCTGTGTTCTTTCTCGCGCACAGGTATGCATGTACGGGATCAGACTAATTAACTCTTGAGCAAACAGATCCATGATTCCCTCCCAGTTCTCGAAATAGCCTACGCCATGAAGTACTAAAAGAGAAGGTGATGTAAACGTATAGATATACCAGCAGTCGGTATCCGGTGGGCGACACAGGATTCGAACCTGTGACCTTTCGCGTGTGAAGCGAACGCTCTAACCAACTGAGCTAGTCGCCCTGAATTTGCACGATACCAAACGGGCGGGCTTTTTGTCACGGTATACTATCCGGGTATGAAAAACGTCCTCAAACTCGCTGCACTCATCATCCCAACCCTCCTGATTCTCGATCTTATCTGGATCGGAGTCGTGGCGCAGGGAATCTATCAGGACCAGATCGGCTACCTGCTTTCGCCGACCGTGGTGTGGTGGGCAGCGATTCTCTTCTACATCATCTACTCGCTCGTGCTTGCATATCTGGTGGTACTTCCTGCAATCCGCAATAACAACTTCAAGCAGGCTCTCTACAACGGTCTCCTGTTTGGTCTTGCCGCGTTTGCAACCTATGACCTCACCAATCTAGCGACCACGCGTGACTGGCCGATTGCCATTGCCTTCATCGACATGGCATACGGAACGATTGTTGCGGGTGCGACCAGTGCAACTGCCTTCGTGCTTGGAAAGAAACTCATACGCTAATGAGCTCTCTTCGATCAATTGGCCCGTTCGTTTTCTTCATCGCGCTCTCGCTTGCGGCAGGCGCGATAGGATCAGTCTTTACGATCGATCAGATTAACTCGTGGTACGCGTCCCTGGTTAAGCCATCCTGGACTCCTCCAGGGGCGGTCTTTGGTCCGATCTGGAACATTCTCTATGTGCTTATGGGTAGTGCTGCCGCCTTGGTATGGACGAAAGGGAAGTTCGGACGCTTCTTTGCCATCTGGGTATTTGTCGCGCATCTGGTAGTGAATGCGCTTTGGTCTATTGTCTTCTTTGCACTCCATGAGGTGCTGCTCGCACTTCTTATCATTGCGCTTCTATGGGTGATGATCGTGATACTCATCGTACTGTTTGCTCGGCACTCACGTCTTGCGGCGTGGCTGCTGGTTCCGTACCTGCTGTGGGTGTCGTACGCGTCAACGCTTAACGCAGGGATTCTCTTTCTGAATTAAACCCGGAAGGACGGTTCTCTGTGTTGATCATTGACTTTATTCCTAATAAATGTATATTAATTTCAGTACGCGTCCCTTTTAGTTAGAGGAGGTACCTATGGTTCGTAAGAGTCACACGCCGCATAATCCGAAAAAGCCACACATGAGAGGTTCTCAGCTGATTATGTTCACTCGACCACTGCATCCCAATGATCGATTCACCCCGACGCTCTATCCACACGAGTCGCTTTTATCCTTCTACAACGATAGACATCATGTCTACTACCGGACAGGTCGTGGACCGTGGCATCATCTGCGCTATCGTGATTTCGATCGGTCGGGTAATTGGATCAATTGCATGCATGTTACGCATCGCGGTCATCGTTTCGATGGTACGGCGTATGTCAAAGTACATGATTCCTTCTGGGAGTGGCACTTGAGCCTCAAGCCCCATCACTACTTCAATCTCATTGACGTTGGTCTTGAACGGGCCTTATTCCGTTCGCGTAGGAAGCAATATTCACCGGCTGTTCCCTCAGTGTAATATCCTCCCGTGTAATGCAATTCCTGAACTACTGTTCACGGAAATGCACTCGATTACTGATAGATAGTGCTGTGCATAATTGAGTATGCACACATGTACTATCTTTCATTGAAAAAGCCGCACTATGATGCGGCTTTTCCCATTACTTCCCCTGCCCGTATTTCTGCTTCAGCATCTTCACGTGTCCTTCGTAGGTTGGTGAGCAGTGGAAGCCGCCGTACTTGTCATGGAAATAGAAGAGACAATCGGTCTCCTTCGGATTGAGTGCAGCAAGCACTGCCTCTGTTGAAGGGTTTGCAATGGGTCCTGGCGGCAAGCCTTTATTCTTGTACGTGTTGTATGCCGACTTGATGTACTTGTCGCTGGGGACGACTTTCGGCCACCAGCTTGCGGTGTTGGTCTGTGTTGCCTTTGCGTACTGCAGTGTCGCATCGATCTGCAGATTCATACCGACAAAGAGACGGTTCCAGATGATGCCGGAGATCATACGCATCTCAGCAGGGTCACGGGTCTCGCGCTCAAGCATGGACGCAATCGTGAGTGCGTCATCAAGTGGGACGAGCTCTGCGGTCGTGGTGCTGTAGCGCGCGAGTATGTCGCTCGAGAAGCGTTCGTTCAAGATTGCCTGCACGTCGTCACGGTCCGCGTTGGTCGGGATTGCATAGGTGCCAGGGACAAGCTCGCCTTCTCGAAGTGTGGGTGGTGTGGAATGGATATCGGCAATAAAGGCGCGGCGCTCAGCTGCTGACCATCCAAGGCTCTTACCGAATGCGGCGGCAACTTCCTCTTCGCGGTATCCCGGAAGTATGGTGACGAAGGTGGTGTCAGCGCCAATGGCTCCGGCGATTGTGCGGTATGCTCCCGTGTTCGCTATTGCTCCCGCAAGCCAGGCGAATAGATCCTCGGCGTGTCCGGCTGCTGCGACGAGTTCCGGATTATCCTCTTCGAGGAGCTTCTCAACCTCAGGGTCCTCCGTGATGGTGCGGGCAAGGGGATTAACGGTGACCGGGAAGGCGGTCTTTGGTTCATTCGCTTCCAGTGCGAGATCCACTGCAAGGATTGACGGGAGGGAGAAGAACCCGACGACGAGAACGGCAGTCGCTGTTGCGACTGGACCGATCGCCTTTGCTTTAACGGTCAGCTTTTTAAGAACGCCGCGAGGCGTCCTTTTTGGAGTCGGTGCCGGATGCGGCATCAGGCCTTTGGATATATTGCCTGGCACGTAGATAGCGTAGCGTTTTTTAGCTGATCTGGAAACTCTTTCATCCGTGCACAACCGTGGATCTCTCCATGCAAAGTATGGTAGGGTCCATGCATGCAGAAGATCAAAGACATGCAGTACACCGGCGTTGATCGCATGGTCGCCGCAATCGGCTCAGTGCCATCCTTGATCATTCACTCATTCGCGTTTGCAGGTTTCTTCATGGTAGGGCTTACCGGCATCGTGTCCTTTGAACTCGTGCTTCTGGTCTTGACCACCCTTGTCTCCCTTGAGGCGATCTATCTCGCCATCTTCATTCAGATCACGGTCAACCGACACACTAAGTCCCTCCAGGAGGTTGAGGAGGATATTGATGAGATTCAGGAAGACGTTGAGGAGCTTGGAGAGGATGTTGAGGACATTCAGGAGGACATCGAGGAGATCTCGGAAGATATCGATGAGATTCAGGAGGATTTTGAGGAAATGAGTGAGGAGGAGCAGGGGGTGCATCTTGCTAAGGAGGCTAAAAAGAAGAAAGAGGTGAGTGATGCCGAGGCGCTGGAGCGGCTTTCAAAAGACATCGCGCGTGTGCTGGCTGATCTTGAGGCACTGAAAAAGGTACGTGGGGATAAGGTTGGCGGATAGGGTGTCCACCACCTACACTAGAGGATATGAAAATCCGTCCTCTAATCCTCGCCCTCGTGCTTATGTGTGCGTCAGTAGGTGTGCCACTATCCGCAAATGCCGTAACGCTTACTTCCGATCTATCGATCGGCTCGCGTGGCGCTGAGGTCACTCAGCTCCAGCTCACCCTCTTCCAGTTCGGGTATTCAACGGCTGCACCAAGCGGAGTGTTTTCAGAGACGACTGCTGCCGGTGTTCGTGCACTCCAGAAGAAGTATGGTCTTGAGCAAACAGGCACCGTTGGTGCGGGTACGCGGGCAATCTTGAATCCATTTATCGCACGTAACCCAACTGCCGGCGCTTCGCGTCCCGCATCGGTTGCGCCCGTTGCCACGTATACTCCAACGACCGCACCGCTTGGTGTCGGTGCACGTGGCGCTGCTGTGCTTGAAGTTCAGCAGAAACTTCTCGTACTCGGATTCTTCGGCGACACCCCAACGGGCTACTTTGGTCCTATCACCCGCGCTGCTGTCGCGGCGTTCCAGGCAGCCAAGGGGCTTGAGCAGGTTGGCTTCGTAGGTCCACGAACGCGAGCTCTGCTTGCAACGGTCTCCACAACTGCACCGTCATCATCGGGCTCAACAAGCACTGACCTAGGCACTACGACCGGGTCTTCAGAAGACTCTCCCTCGCTCTCGTTCCGTGTAAATAAGCGGAGCGCTCCTGCCGGTGACACTATCCGCCTTACCTGGTCGGCAAAGGATGCAACGACCTGTACTGCAGGAAATGGATGGTCGGGAGAGAAATCTGCAAGCGGTAGTGAGTCGCTAACGTTCTCGGCTGACAGTACTTACGCACTTGTGTGTGCAGGTGCTGGCGGAAGCGTCAGTAAATCAGTATCAGTCAAGATCTCTGCAACTGCGGAAGAGGCTGAAGAGGAAATCGATGCGCCAACTCTCACTTTCTCGGCTGACAAAACAACGGTTGCTTCCGGCGGAAGCGTCAAACTCTCATGGAGGGCTACCGATGCAGACTCCTGCACCGCAACAGGTGATTGGTCGGGTCAGAAGGATGGGCGTGATACGGAAACGATTGCAAACATAACTTCTGCGAAGACATTCACTCTTTCTTGTGTTGGTGCCGGTGGCTCTATCACTCGATCGGTACCGGTATCACTTGAGGCGGTAGTGACTCCAACACCTACCCCTACTCCTACGCCACTCCCAACTCCACTTCCAGGACCATCCAAGAGTTATGAAGTGTATGCAGGTTGTGAGGCACCTGCACAGAGCTACGCACGTGTGATCTACATCGATCCAAGGGGTGGATCAGACACGGGTGATGGTTCTGCTGCTGCGCCACTACGAACCCTTGCAGCTGCCTTTACGGCAAAGAAGCTTCGGGCGGGTGACCACATTGTTCTCATGCCGGGTGATCACGGAGCTGTCACGACGGACTCGAAGTATGAACAGAAGGGCTTCTTCTATCCTGATGCCGCAAACTGGACCTGGTTTGACTTCCAGGAGGGTGCAACCGTTGGGAATCTTGAATTGCGTAGCTTCTCACGTGTTCTCGTTACTAATCCAGAAGTAACGCCGGGCGGAATTATGATGAGCTCAGGTACTCAATTCGTTGTTGCTGATGGAGAATTCTATCTCTCCAAGAACACCTCGAACTGGTCAGCGGCTGATTGGCTTGGAAAAGGTAAGGGCGCTGCGCTCGCGAGCCGTAACGCACGCTGCGTGTCATTCATTGATAACGACTTCGAGAATGTTGCGTTCGGTATTAACACGAGTGCCGACGGACTCCCGATTACCGATAATAGTGTCTATGCACTGATTGCTCGCAATACCATCTCTCGATTCTCTGGTGACGGTATTCGTCCAAACGGTTCCGATGTCTTCGTGAAGGATAATCGCATCATCGATGCAATGGTCGGCGCTGAGGACGGTGACGGAAACCATGATGATGGTATTCAGATCTTCGCACTCAACGGTCACGAGCATAAGAATGTGCGCATTGAAAACAACTGGGTTCAGGAAACGACCGACATGTCGCGACCTCTCATTGGTCATATGCAGGGCATTAGCAACTTCGACGGTCTGTTAAGAAATATTACGGTGCGGAATAACGTAGTGCTCATCACCGTGTATCACGGCATGAACTTCGTAGCAGATGGAGGTGTCGTCGAGAACAACACGATCGTGAATATAGGGGACTCGACACGAAACACATGGATAAGTCTTGATGATGTAGGAAAGAAGGGAGAGATCGGAAAAAATGTGATACTCCGTAATAACATAGCTCGCGTGTTCATCTACCCAGCGAGTGATGGAAGTAGAACGGTGGTTCGCTATCCAAATAGCGATACCGCACGCAATAACCTCACGATCATGGGTAATGAAGCCGATGTCTTCACAACCTTCAATCCAGCAAATGGCCAGTTTGATCTGAGGCCAAAGTCGGGTGGTCTGCTTGAGGGTAAGGGGGCAGGAGCCTCCGGGCTTTCCTCAGGACTCGGATCTGTTGCCGGTGCAAGCCTTGGCGTTCCAGCACTCGACGAGCTCATGCGCCAGCTTGAAATTCTGCTCCGATCGCTTAAATAGGCCGTTTATCGACTGTTGGGGAAAGAGGTCCACATTGGACCTCTTTCTCGTTACACTAGGGGTATGAAACTCCGTCCATTACTTCTCGCCCTTACTATTTTATTCGTTTCAGCACATGTTCCTCTTCCGGTACATGCGGTAACGCTTACGTCCGATCTTTCAATCGGCTCGCGTGGCGCTGAGGTCACTCAGCTCCAGCTCACCCTCTTCCAGTTCGGGTATTCAACGGCTGCCCCCAATGGGGTGTACTCAGAGACCACTGCAGCGGGAGTCCGCGCGCTTCAAAAGAAGTATGGACTTCCTGAGACAGGTACACTCGGAGCGCAGACGCGTGCCATCTTGAATCCATTCATTGCGCGCAATCCAACTACGAGTGCTGCACGTCCTTCAGTCGCCCCTGTTATCTCTTCAGTCCCTTCAGTCTCTGCGACTGCACCGCTTGCCGTTGGTGCGCGGGGTACTGCCGTACTCGAGCTTCAGCAGAAGCTGCTGGTGCTCGGATTTTTCGGCGATACTCCAACAGGCTACTTCGGTCCGATCACTCGCGCTGCGGTTATGGCGTTCCAGGCAGCAAAGGGTCTTGAGCAGGTTGGGTTTGTGGGGCCCCGGACGCGTGCTCTCCTTGCAACGGTTTCGACCACAGCGCCAACAGCCACTGATTCAACGAGCGCCGATGCTGCCCGTGTGGCGAGCGCCTTGTCGGAGGACTCCCCAACGCTTTCGTTCCGTTCGAGTAAGCGGAGCGCTCCTGCCGGTGACACCATCCGTCTTACCTGGTCAGCAAAGAATGCGACGACGTGTACAGCTGGGAACGGATGGTCAGGAGAGAAGGCGGTGAGTGGCAGCGAGACACTGACATTTTCTGCAGACAGTACCTATGCGCTCGTGTGTACGGGTTCTGGCGGAAGTATAAGTAAGTCAGTATCAGTTGAGGTCTCCGCAACGGTAGTGGAGCCAGAGGAAGAAATCGAAGCACCAACGCTTACCTTCTCTGCAGACAAGTCGGTTGTTGATGCCGGCGGGAGCGTCAAGCTTTCCTGGAGATCAAGCGATGCAGATTCCTGTACTGCAACAGGGGATTGGACAGGACAGAAAGACAAGCGAGATACTGAAACAATTTCCGGTATCGTTGCTGCGAAGACCTTTACCCTCTCATGTGTGGGCGCCGGAGGTTCAATCACGCGATCGGTACCGGTGACACTCGAGGTAGTAGCACCAACGCCTACGCCAACCCCGACTCCGCTCCCAACACCACTCCCAGGACCTTCCAAGAGCTACGAGGTGTATGCGGGTTGTGAGGCACCTGCACAGAGTTATGTGCGCGTGATCTACATCGATCCAAAGGGAGGATCAGATACGGGCGACGGTTCCGCTATTGCTCCACTTCGCACACTGCAGGCTGCGTTCAGCGCAAAGAAGCTTCGTGCCGGTGATCACATTGTGCTCATGCCGGGACGTCATGGTTCGATCACTGCGGATGCGGAATTCGCGCAGAAGGGGTACTTCAATGCTGACGCTGCAAACTGGACCTGGTTTGATTTCCAGGAGGGCGCAGAGGTTGGCCGGCTGGAGCTGCGAGACTTCTCGCGCGTGCTGATCACCAATCCAGAAGTAACCCCGCAGGGCATCATGCTGAGTGGCGGTAAGCAGTTCATTGTTGCTGATGGTGAGTTCTATATGTCGAAGAGCACCTCGAACTGGTCGGCGTCCGATTGGCTCGCGCAAGGCAAGGGTCAAACAATCGGTAGCCGCAACGCGCGCTGTGTGTCGATCATCGATAACGATCTCGAGAACATCGCACTCGGCATCAACATAAGCGTTGATGGTCTCCCGATTACCGATAACAGTGTGCGTGCGCTCATTGCTCGCAACACGATCTCCCGCTTCTCAGTTGATGGTATCCGTCCGAACGGCTCCGATATAACAGTGCTTGATAACCGCATCATCGACAGCATGCTGGGTATCGATGATGGAGACACAAACCATGACGATGGTATGCAGATCTTCGCGCACAATGGTCACGTGTATAACAACATCCGAATCGAGAATAACTGGGTTCAGGAGACGACCGATAGGACGCGTCCACTCATCGGAGAAATGCAGGGCATCAGCAACTTCGACGGCCTCATGCAGAATCTGACTGTCCGCAACAACGTCGTGCTTATCAGCGCGTACCATGGCATGCACTTCGTTGCAGATGGAGGTCTGGTTGAGAACAACACGGTCTTGTATGTCGGTGATGGAAGTAGAAATACCTGGATCAGCATCGATCCCGAAGGAAAGAAGGGAGAGATAACGAAGAACGTGACTCTCCGTAATAATGTAGCGCGCATGTTTATCTATCCTTCAAGTACTGGTAGTGCTGTTACTGTCCGCTATCCAAATATTGATGTTGCTGGCAACAACATTACGGTCTCGGGAAATGAGGAGGATGCATTCTCACTCTTTAATCCGGTAGGTGGACAGTTTGATCTCCGCCCTAAGTCTGGAGGTCCGCTTAGCGGTAAAGGCGCTGGTGCCTCAGGGCTTTCTTCGGGCCTAGGATCGGTTGCTGGCGCAAGCACTGCGGTCCCGACCCTAGATCAGCTCATGAAGCAGCTCGAAGCGCTGTTTGACGAGCTCAGGAGACAGCAGTAGTTGCAGATTCGTGTCCTGTTGCAAGAACACCCTCCCTATGCCGGGGAGGGCGTTCTTTGTTTGGTCGTTTGTACGAGCTCTGCTAAACTGGTGAGTATTATGGTAGGGGTACTGGCCCAGGCAGGGTCTTTTTTACATATGCTTCTTGGCGGCAGCGTTGCGCGTGCTGCTGAGGAGGTGCCGCATGCAGCCGAGGAGGCGGCACATGGTTCGGGTATTCACGTAGTCCTAAAGGCAGAAGAGGTGTTCAATGTCCTCGGCTTCCCGATCACCAACTCGCTTTTGATGACCTGGATCACCATGGCGGTGCTTATCATTTTTGCGCTTCTGTTCCGCAGGAAGCTCGCCATGATCCCGGGGAAACTCCAGGCGGGAGTGGAGTGGCTTTTTGAGGGAATCATGAACTACATGACCGAGATTCTCGAGAGCGAGAAGCTTGCACGCCGGTTCTTCCCGCTCATCATGACCATCTTTCTGTTTGTGCTCGTTGCAAACGAACTCGCATTCCTTCCCGGTATCGGATCGATTGGTGTTGATAATGGACACGGGGGACTCACCCCACTTCTACGTGCCCCGTCTGCAGACTTGAATCTCACCCTTGCCCTTGCGATCATCTCCTTCCTTACGATTGAGATTGCGGGTGTGGTGGCGCTTGGCTTTTTCAAGTACTGGGGCCGATATGTTAACTTTACTTCACCGGTCAATTTCGTGGTCGGCATCATCGAGCTCCTGTCGAACGTCGGCCGCCTCATCTCGTTCTCGTTCCGTCTGTTTGGAAACGTGTTTGCAGGTGAAGTGATGATCGTGGTGGCGATGTTCTTTGTGGCATACCTCCTGCCGGTGCCCCTCATGGCCTTTGAGGTCTTTGTTGGGTTTATCCAGGCGGTGGTGTTCGCGATGCTGACCCTGTTCTTCATCAAGCTATCGATCACTGATCCACACGAGAGCCACTAGATAGTGGCTTTGGTGTGGCTCCGGGATGGAGCAATTAATTATTTCTTTCAACAGATATGGAAACTGAATCAGCGCAGCTCATCGCTATGGCGATCGCAGCGGGTCTAGGTGTCTTGGGCCCGGGTATTGGTATCGGACTCATTGGCGGTAAGGCGATGGAAGCTATTGGCCGCAATCCAGAAGCATCCGGCAAGATCGTGTCGAACATGATTCTCGCAATCGTGTTCGCCGAGGCGCTTGGTATTCTTGCGCTCGTCGTTTCGTTCATCATCCGCTTCGTCGGATAAGTAAGAGAAAGTAACGCGCTATGGAACAGCTCTTCTCCGCATTCGGCATCGACTGGAAGCTCCTCATCGCACAGGCGGTGAACTTCGGGGTGCTTTTCGTGGCGCTTACCTATCTTCTCTATAAGCCAACCATGCGCACGCTCGATGAGCGTCGTGCAAAGGTGGCTAAGGGTGTTGAGGATGCGATTGCTGCCGAGAAGAAACTCGCGGAAGCAGACGAGGAGGTTGGCGAGAAACTTAAGGGAGCTGAAACCGAAGCTGAAGGCATCGTTGCGTCAGCTCGTGAAGCTGCCACCGGAGAGAAAGCACGCATTGTGAAGGAGGCTGAAGGGCGTGCAGCTTCAATTGAGGCTGAGTCTGAGGCTCGTGCTCGTGAGGCAGCGTCTCGTGCACTTCGTGAGAGCGAGAAGGAGATTGCTCGTCTTGCGATTCTTGCGGCTGAAAAGGCCATGCGCAAATAGCTATGGAGAAGGTGTACGCCGATGCGCTTACGAGTGCGCTTACTAAAGGGGAAGACGAGCAGTCGCTTGTCGCAAACCTTATGAAGCACCTTGAAGCCAAAGGACGACTTAAGCTTCTTCCGGGTATTCTTCGAGAGCTTAAGAGTCGTCAGGTACGCGTACGCAAGAATGCGCCGGTGCTTGAGGTTGCAAGCGAATCAGCGATGCCTGAGGCAAAAAAAGAAGCTGAGGCTGCAGGTATCCAGGTATCAGAGGTGGTCGTGAATGATCGCCTCATTAGCGGCTGGAGGGTGCGAAGTGGCGGAAGTGTTGTGGATCGATCAGGAAAGACGGCACTCGTCGAAATTTATAGGAACATCGTTACAAAATAATATGGAGAGCATCATCAAGCGGATAGAGCAGGAGATCGCAGGGTACGCACCCAAGCAGGGCTCGGAAGAGACCGGCGTTGTGCGTGCAACGGGCGACGGCATTGCGGAGATCGACGGCCTCGAAGGCGCGATCATGACAGAGATGGTGCTCTTCGATCCCACCTTCGATCGAAGTCTTGAGGATGCGCTCAAGGATTCAGCACCGATCTACGGTCTTGTGCTGAACCTCGAAGAGGACGGCGTGCGTGCCGTGATTCTTGGAGATGCGTCTAGGGTGTTCGAGGGTATGCTCGTGCGTCGTGTGGGTCGCCTCCTATCCATCCCGGTAGGTGACTCGCTCGTTGGTCGTGTGGTGAATCCGCTCGGTGAAGCGGTTGATGGTAAGGGTCCAACTGGCGCCAATGATCTTCGTCCGATTGAGCGCGAGGCGTATGGCGTTATGGATCGCTCACCGGTGAACACACCACTCCACACCGGCATTAAGGTGATTGACGCGATGACCCCGATTGGTCGTGGTCAGCGCCAGCTCATCATTGGTGACCGCGGTACGGGAAAGACGACGATTGCAGTCGACACTATTTTGAACCAGAAGTCAGAGGATAAGGCGACTCGTCCGATCTGTGTGTATGTCGCCATTGGTCAGAAGGAATCGAAGACCGCAAAGATCGTCGCACAGCTCGCAGAAGCAGGAGCGATGGACTACACGATCGTGGTCACCGCTCCCGCATCAAGTCCTGCCGCGTTCCAGTTCCTTGCACCATTTGCAGGAGCTACGATTGCTGAGCACTTTATGGAGCAGGGCAAGGATGCACTTGTTATCTACGACGATCTTTCAAAGCAGGCCGTTGCCTACCGTCAGATGTCACTCCTCCTTCGCCGCCCACCAGGCCGCGAAGCGTACCCGGGAGACATCTTCTATCTGCACTCGCGTCTCTTGGAGCGCGCGGCAAAGCTCTCAAAGGAAAAGGGTGGTGGCTCGATCACCGCGCTTCCAATCATCGAGACGCAGGAGAACGACGTATCAGCGTACATTCCAACGAACGTGATTTCGATCACCGACGGTCAGATCTTCCTTGAGACCGATCTCTTCAACAAGGGTCTTCGTCCGGCCATGAACGTGGGTATTTCTGTCTCTCGTGTGGGTTCTGCCGCACAAACCAAGGCCATGAAGAAGGTGTCCGGCAAGATCAAGCTTGAGCTCGCTCAGTTCCGTGAGCTTGAAGCCTTCATGCAGTTCTCTTCTGACCTTGATGCAGACACCAAGAAGCGCATTGATTCAGGTCAGCGCATGACGGAAATGCTCAAGCAGCCTAACGGCAAGCCGCTTCCGTTTGAGGTGCAGGCAGCAGTTATCTTCGCCGCCACGAACGGATACTTTGATTCGTTTACTCCAGCAGAGACTTCTGCGGCAGAGCAGCGTCTCCAGGAGTTCTTGAATCGTGAGGCGCCGAAGGTGCTTGAGACGACCAAGTCCTCACGTGAGATTGCAGAGGGAACCGAGAAGGAGCTTCGTGCGGCACTCGATAAGTTCGTTGAGCGTTCGGTATAGATAGTTATGAAGATCGTGGTCGGCTCTAAAAACCCAGCAAAAGTTGAAGCAGTACAGGAAATACTGCAGGACTATCCGCACCTTAAAGATGCGGAGGTTGTTGGTGTTGAGGTGTCGTCGGGAGTTTCCGATCAGCCAACCTCACTTACTGAAGTAACGACCGGAGCAATGAATCGTGCGAAGGCGAGCTTTGTAGATTGCACCTACGCTATCGGGCTTGAAGCAGGATTCATGGAGGTACCAAACGCTAAGAGCGGTCACATGAATGTCACTGCCTGCGCGATTTATGACGGAACGGATACGCACTTCGGACTTTCTTCTGCGTTTGAGACTCCTGATAAGGAAACGATGCGACTCGTGCTTGAGGAGGGTATGAATTTGAGTGACGCTGCGGTCCAGACCGGCTGGGTTGAAACCGTAGATGAGGCACGTAAGCATAATGGCGTTATCGCGAAACTCACCAAGGGAAAACTCGATCGCAAGGAATACGTGAAGCAGTCGATTCGCGTCGCGCTCGTGCATATCGACGAACACAACTAACGTATGGCACTCAAAGACATCAAGACGAAGATCAAGGCGACCGAGCGCATGAACAAGGTGACACGCGCTATGGAAGCCGTGTCTGCGGTGAAGATGCGTAAGACGCAGTCAGCGGCGCTTGCGGGGCGTCCCTATGCTCGTGCGGCAGTTTCGATTCTTTCGCGTCTCTCGGCAACGCGTCATATTGCCGGACACTCACTCGCTGAGCATCGTGACGTCAAAAAGGTCGCCCTGATTATCATCACCAGTGATAAGGGGCTCGCGGGAGCACTTAACTCAGGAGTGCTTAAGAAGGCTGTGGAGGCACTTGAGAACCGTCCTAAGGAAGAGGTGGTGGTGTACGCATACGGAAGGAAAGGTGAGGAGTTCTTCGCTCGACGCGGGTACGAGATCCGTAAGGCGTTTGAGAACAAGCGTGACGATGTGCCGCTTTCGGTCATGGAAGAACTTTCAGCTGAGGTGACCGCAGGATTCGTTGCAAAGGACTTTGATCGCGTGATCGCGGTATACAGCGCATTCAAGTCCACCTTTGAGCAGGTGCCGTATTGGAGGCGTATCCTCCCGCTTTCACTTGGTGCCCTCAGTGACATCGTTGATGACATTACGCCAGACAAGGGTAAGTGGAGTGAGCAGGCACCAGCGGCAGCTCCGGCTTCGTATGAGGTAGAGCCGTCAGAGGAAGAAGTTCTTAATATCCTGGTGCCTCGCCTCACTGCCATCGCGCTGTACCATATGTTGCTTGAGGCAAAGGCATCCGAGCATTCGGCGCGTATGGTGGCGATGAAGAATGCGTCGGATAACTCAAAGGAGGTGGTGCATGACCTGAATCGCGTCTATAACAAGGTGCGACAGGCGGCCATCACCCGCGAGGTGTCGGAGATTGTGGGCGGAAGGGAGGCATTAGCGTCATAAACCTATGAAAAAACTTACTAAAATCGTTCTGCAGGCACTAGCAGCTGACCTCACCGCCGTCATCATAGGCTTCGGTGTCGTCTATGTCTTGAATCCGTTCTACACCGGCGACATTATATGGCTATACATGATCGGATTAGTCGTTGGTTTGGGTGTGTGGATCGCCGGGCATGCCATGGCGGCATCGTTTATGGATAAGAAGTAATTATATGAACACAGGAACTATCACAGAAATCATCGGGCCAGTCGTCGACGTGCATTTCCCAAAGGATCGCCCAATGATCCAGGAGGCACTCGTTATCGAGGCACAAGGAGAGCACAAGCGCATTGTGCTTGAGGTTGCGTCACACGTCGGTCTCGACCGTGTGCGCACCATTGCGATGTCCGACACTGCAGGACTTTCTCGTGGCGAGACGGTGAACGCGACCGGTGCACCGATTTCAGTTCCTGTGGGTACCGAGGCACTCGGACGCTTGTTCAATGTGCTTGGTGAAGCAATCGACGGAAAGGGTGCCATCAGTGCAGACACAAAGCGTCTCCCAATCCACCGTCAGCCACCAACCTTTGAGGAGCAGACCACCAAGGCTGAGGTGTTTGAGACTGGTATCAAAGCGATCGATCTCATGATCCCGTTTATTAAGGGAGGAAAGGTGGGACTCTTTGGTGGAGCGGGTGTGGGAAAGACCGTCACCATCCAGGAGCTCATCCGTAACGTTGCGCAGGAGCACGGCGGATACTCGGTGTTCGCCGGTGTGGGTGAGCGCGTACGTGAAGGTAACGACCTGTACTACGAAATGGAGGAGTCGGGTGTGCTTGATAAGACCGCGCTTGTGTTCGGTCAGATGAACGAGGTGCCAGGAGCGCGTGCTCGCGTTGCGCTCACCGGTCTTACCCAGGCGGAATACTTCCGCGATGAAGGTGGTAAGGATGTTCTCTTCTTTATGGACAACGTCTTCCGCTTCATTCAGGCGGGTTCTGAGGTGTCCTCACTTCTCGGTCGTGTGCCTTCGGCCGTGGGGTACCAGCCAACCTTGGCTGAGGAAATGGGTAAGCTCCAGGAGCGCATCACTTCTACGAAGAAGGGTTCCATCACCTCGATCCAGGCGGTGTACGTACCAGCTGACGACCTTACGGACCCAGCACCGGCTACGACGTTCGCGCACCTCGACGGTACGGTAGTGCTCTCTCGTCAGCTCGCCTCACTTGGTATCTATCCTGCCATCGATCCACTTCTTTCAACCTCGACCGCGCTTTCACCTGAGATCGTAGGTCAGGAACACTATGACGTTGCGAACAAGGTGAAGCTCGTCTTGCAGCGATACAAGGATCTTCAGGACATCATCGCGATTCTCGGTATTGAAGAGCTCTCTGATGAGGATAGGACGGTGGTTGCTCGTGCTCGTAAGCTTGAGCGCTTCCTCTCACAGCCATTCTTCGTGGGTGAAGCATTCACCGGTACGCCGGGTCAGTACGTGACGCGCGATGAGACCGTGCGTGGCTTCAAGGAGATCGTCGAAGGAAAGCATGACGATAAGCCGGAGCAGGCCTTCTACATGAAGGGTACGATCGATCAGGTATCTGCATAGTATGGCAAAGACCTTCCATCTCACCATCGCGAAGGTCGGCGCAAACCTCTATGACGGGGAGGCGCTTTCAGTGACGCTTCCTGGTACGGATGGAGTGTTCACGGTCTATGCAGAGCATGAGGCATTTGTAACACCCCTTAAGGAAGGGGAGGCGAAAGTTAAAAGTGTCGATGGGAAAGAGGAGACCTTCGCGATTGAAAGAGGTATTGCTGAGGTATCCAGCAATCAGGTGACGGTGCTTCTCTAGCTTCACAGATACTTAATCCTGCATTGTATATATTTGTGCTCGGAGGGGCGCGATCTATCTCCTTGGAGGAGTGGATGTTAGATCAGCTGGGCTGGTACAGTGAGCAGATAGTGGAGGACGAACCGCGCTACGGCGCACTCCTATCGATTACTCACCGGGGACCCCAGTATGCGACAAAGAACGGTCGAGCTCGCAACATTTGGTTTTATGTACACGTTGCTTGGCTCCCGTCCCCTCAGTAGAAATCGCCCGATACGTTCGGGCGATTTCTGGTATATACATGAATGTGTGCTAAAACGACTCTAGATAACCTAGGGAGGCGGCCATGAGCCGGCATTACGTTGACTGCGAGGTGTTCGATCGTGTGTATAAACGGGTACTCGATGCGTTCAGTGTTACGTTTTCTAGCGATCCGCGTTGGTTCGGTGGCTTGAAGCCAGCAGATCCTGAAGATGAGGCTGATTTTATTCTCGGAATGGATATTGGCGAGTTTCCGGTACTTCTCTGCACCTCTTCAGGTGGACTTAAGGACTTAATTCGCGATCTGCGATACGAAGATTACCTCTTTCTCTTAATTTGGCCTGATTTCTCTAAGGAGCGTATTCGCGACAAGAGTTTTCAGTTCTTTGAGAAAGAGCGTCGGATTCGAAAATCACAACGCAGGAATGGAAGATATGAGGTGGCCCGCAGATGATGCGGGCCACAGCTCTTTTGGTATACTGTCGATATATGGGTATGCAAGATTTCCTGCTTAAGCAGGCCATGAAGTGGAAGCTGAAAGACGTGCCGGAAGAGCAGCGTGAGCAGATTATGACGCTCGTGCAGAAGGATCCGGAACTCTTTAAAAAGATTGGTGAAGAGGTGGAGCGCCGGACCAAGGGAGGCGAGCCACAGATGAAGGCAACTATGGAGGTGATGAAGAAATATCGCTCCGAGCTCGCCGCTCTGATGCAGAGGTAATACACACGAGCACCTCCGGGTGCTCGTGCTACGTTTAACCCATGCGTAACAAAAAGATATTTATCCTCCTCGGGCACCCGGATTCAGGACCTGAACCACTATCACGCCAGCTTGCTGATGCGTATGAGGCGGGAGCACGTGCGGGAGGACACGACGTGCGTCGAATGAATATCTTCGATCTCTCCTTCGATCCTGTACTACACAAGGGATATCGGGCAATCCAGGAACTAGAGCCTGATCTAAAAACCGTACAGGAGAATCTCTCGTGGTGTGAGCATTTTGTACTCGTGTATCCGAATTGGTGGGGTGCAATGCCCGGGCAGTTGAAGGGAATGTGGGATCGCATGTTCCTGCCACGTTTTGCGTTTCGTATGTGGAAGAACCGGTTTGGCTGGGATGCGCTGCTGAAGGGTCGCACCGCACGCGTTGTTATCACCTGCGGAAATCCCGTCATTCTGGATCATCTCGCATTCGGCGACTTCACCGATACGATCAAGCGTTCGCTGCTTGAGTTTGCGGGACTTCGAACGAGTGTGACTGCTGTTGGACACTCAGAGCATCTCTCAGAAAACATGAAGAGATCACATTTAGGAAAGATGTCCACACTTGGGAGAAGCGGGAGGTAGAGTATAGTTAGTGAGTCGGGAGGAGCCGCACCTACGGTAGGACCACACGGGCATCAGCACCCCTTGCCAGGTCCTGAACAGCATCAGTCTCCTCTCGACACCCTTCTTTCTAGCGACCTCTGGTAGGTCGCTTAATCTTTTACTCATAGAGGTAATGTATGATTGAAAATGTCGGGGAGGCTGGGTCTGATCACTGGATGAGGCATACCCTGCTTCCATTTCCCGGACCTGACACGCACACCAGTCTTCCCGACACCCAAGGTCGCTTCGTGCGGCCTTTTCTTTTTGTACGGAAGCCCGTAAGGTGTACCAATGCTAAAGATCGGAATCGTAGGACTACCTAACGTCGGGAAATCGACGCTTTTTAATGCGCTCACCAAAGCAGCTGTTCCCGCAGAGAACTATCCCTTCTGTACCATCGATCCCTCGGTAGGGGTGGTTGGGGTGCCGGACGAGCGACTAGAAAGGCTTGCTGAGCTTTCTAAGAGTGAGAAGACTATCCCTGCTGCAATTGAGTTCGTGGATATTGCTGGACTCGTGAAGGGGGCGTCTGAGGGTGAGGGGCTCGGGAATCAGTTTCTCTCTAATATTCGTGAGGTGGATGCCATTTTGGAAATGGTGCGCTTCTTTGATGATCCTGATGTGACCCATGTGCATGGCGAGGTGGACCCGGTACGAGATATTGAGGTTATTAACCTTGAGCTTATTCTTGCGGACCGTGATCAGGTCACCAAGCGTCGCGAGAAGCTTGCGGGTGACATGCGTGCACAGAAGAAGGAGGCGGTAACTGAAGACGCAGTACTCGCGAAGGTGGAGCACGCACTTGGCGAGGGAACGCTTGCGATCAATTCCGGTATTAGTGCCGAGGAGGCGAAACTGATCCGCTCACTCAATCTCCTTACCATGAAGCCGATCCTCTACTCCTTTAACGGTAAGAGTGGGGGGCACAACCTTTCTGAGGTTAATGATGGGCGCGCAGATGCCGCATACAAGCTTGTGGAGTCACTTGGCTCCCGTTGGGTTGAGGTAGATGCGCGAACCGAGCATGAACTAAACGACGTGGCAGAAGATGATAAGGATATGTTCCGACAGGAGCTTGGCGTGCAGGTGGATGGGCTCGAGGCCTTGATTCGTGGCGCCTACGAAACACTCGGTCTTATCACCTTCTTTACGACCGGGCCCAAGGAGAGTCGTGCGTGGACGGTGAAGCATGGGGCCTCGGCGCCTGAGGCAGGAGCTGCGATCCATAACGACTTCAAGGATAAGTTTATCCGTGCAGAAGTTATTGGCTGGGACAAGCTTCTATCTGATGGGTCATGGAGTGCTGCACGTGAGAAGGGTGATATTCGCACCGAAGGGAAAGAATATATCGTTAAGGATGGGGAGGTGATGGTTTTTTTGCATAGTTAGGTTCGATACCTAGTCTGCCAGCAATATCTAATAAAAAACCGCAGGCGGAGGAATCGGACCTCATACCTGCGGTTTGCCATTACGGCTGTAGTTCTTTCATTGCTGCGTCTTCTGCCAACATCTCCTCAGCCATCGCCACCAGGTCTTCAGCAACGATTTTGGCGTCAATATCACTGGTTCGTCGCAGCACTTCGAGGGTAGAACTTTCCAAGACCTCGCGAATCCGAGCGGGGGATTGCCCTGCAAGAAGCTGTGCCGGCTTGGATAGGTCGATTCCCTCCGCAAGAGTCGAGCCACCGAATACATAAAGCATCCGTTCGACTGTCTCTGCGTCAGGCGGCACCACCTTCAGTATCTTATCGATTCGCTTCGGCCGTTTCATTGCCGCGTTGATGCTCTCGAGGTGGTTGGTGGTGAGAACGGTAATCATACGAGCGGTCTTGCTATCGACTCCGTCGAGTTGATTAAGGAGTTCGTTTACCTTGTCCGTGCGATCGATCCCGGCCACGCGGTCAATATCCTCAGCAAAGAGAACCACCGGTTGGTACCGTTCAGCAAATCGCAGAGCGTGCGGAAGATCAGCAGAATTCTTGACGTAGATGAACGTCCAGCCTGCATCAATTGCCATACGCCCCACATGGCTTGCTAGCATGGTCTTGCCGACACCGTACTGACCAGCAAAGAGGATGCCACGCTTGAGACGCGTACCGCGCTGGGCGAGTTCGTTTCCGTACATGATCGGAACGAGGATATTCCGCTCAACGGCATCGGTTAGTGCTTTCGTGAAGATCGGTGTCTCTTCGGTAAAAGCGAAGAACTCGGGTATTGCCATCGGAAGCAGTTCGCCCTCATCGTCCCGGAAGGCGATGCTGAAGGCCTGCTTGCGATGGATGGGTTCTCCGCCTGCGAGCGTACGAACTAGTCGGATGATTTCCTCGACGCGTCGTTCATACCGACGCACCACATAGAATCTCATCTGAAAGGCCATATGCCCCTTAATTTGAGTCGAGAGCATCTCCACCTGGCCGCTTAAGCCAGGCAGATCGAGAATGCCCCACGGAACCTGCAGGGTCTCGTCGATTGAGATGGGTATACGAAGCTGCTCACGCCGTTTCGATCTATCAGGCAGCTGACGCACCATGCCGAACAATTGCTTCACTGCCTGAGTAAGGGCGTGTGCGCCCTCCCAAGGAGGAATGGCAAGCGCTATCTCGATCTGCACGGATTCATTACTGCTCTGTCGGTCGGCCTGAATTGCATCAAGCTCGGAAATGATCTCCCCCAGGTCAGCACCATGTGGAATAAAGATTCCTTCGTCTTGGTGCTGAATAAGGGGCTGGTTTCCGGAGGTAGAGCGCTCCGCTATCTGAGCGGCGAAATCACGCCTATTCTGCCGTGAATCACGACGATTTCTGCTTGACATTGAAGTCTCCTGCGTTGTCTAGAATGTCCGTTTTCCAGCTACGATATACCATATACGCTGTTGAATAGCATTGTTTGTCCAGCAATCTCGCGTCATGCTAGCCCCAAAGGCCTATCCAGAAAGTAACTTGGTTCCAACATCGTCCCAGACCCCCAGCAATAAAACAGAAGCCGCCCAACAAGAGTCAGGCGACTCTGTGGGCGGCACGTCTCACCATTTTCTTTCAGGAACTCGCAGCAGGGCCATGCCGCGATACCAATGAAAGCCCATGCATTGTTCATTCAGGTCGTATACGTATTCTTCGCCTGAAAAATTGTTGAAGCCGGTCTGGACGATGTTGTTGACGTAAGTGAAACGATCGCCTCGTACGAAGTGCGGCCCACGACCACCATAGAACAGACGCTCCTTTACATATGCACGATGGAGACATTCCTTTAAAAAAGGTATGGCCTGCTTTGCATAACGGCCACCATACTGCATGGTCCATACCGGGATGCCACTTTCAGAGATGACTGTCATACCCGCACTGAAGCCATCTCCTCTGCGCGCCTCCTGCGGCGGAGACAGATATCCATCCACAACCTGATAGTCGCCGTCTGCGAACGAAATCAATTTCATATGCGGGAAATCGGTCCCCGCGGATTTCTCCGTGTCTTGAGCCCAACCGGCCGCCATGGCATTGAAGAAAGCCCGTTCAATGTCCTGCATCTGCGCGTCCATTTATTTAACTCCCTGTATATGTAGCTTCTGGACAGAAGCTATCATGGATTGCATAAGGGTTCCAACATCGTCCCAGACCCCCAGCAAAAATCAGATCGCCCAGTGTTACTATTTTCATATGACACTTCCGGAAGCTTCTCACAAACCTACGAATCGTTTACTTCTTATGCTGCTAAATATCGTAGCTATAGTAATTGCCGTGCCGCTCGTCCCTCTGAGTATGATGATGTCAGTATTTGCAAGCGACAGTGGCCCAAATCCTATTGCGTGGATTGCATTTCTACTAACTCTTGCTGTTATACCCGCAATGATTTACACCATTGCACGTTCTCAAGCAAAGCAGTCATTGAAATGGGCCGGTTATGCCATAGCAATACCGTTTCTCCCATTAGCATCAATCATCGTTCCAGGACCGATACTTGGTTTATTGGGCCTAATCGTAATGATGTTCTAGTGCGAATCATCACCAAAAGGTTCCAGCATCGTCCCATACCCCAGCAATAACAAAAGACCATCCGCTCGTGCGGATGGTCTTTAAGATCGAGCTAACTAAACAGCCTCGTCTACCTTGATTTCAGCAGAGTTCGTCCACTGCTGGACGCGACCTTTGAACTGATCCCAGTCTGCTGCAACCCAGTCCTTAGCTGCGTCTGCTTCGGCACTGAAGTTGTCCATCATGCTGGTGTGCATCAGGCGCTCCTCAGCCTCCATTTTCTCAGCTTTTGCTGCCTGTTCTTTCTTTACGCCCTCCCACCATTCGAGGTAGTCGTTAGTAGCGTCGTTGAGGTTTGGGTTGTCGGTATCCATATATTCGTTTCGGTTACGATGAGCCGTAAGCATAGACTCTAGTACCTGTAGGGGTCATGAATGCCTTCTGTAGAACCTTCATGCCAGACATAGACGGGCAGGGTATACTTATCTGCATATGAAATTCTTCGTCACCTTCCAGATGCCCCATACCGGTCTTGATGATTGGATGCAGCTCCCTGAGGAAACCCGCAAAGCACAGGAACAGCAGATGCAAAGTGAATGGAATGCCTGGATGGCAGAGCATAAGGATGCAATTACCGAAACCGCAGGAGTAGGGAAGCCTAAGCGTATTACCTCAACCGGTGTTGAGGACGCTCGCAATGACCTCATGATGTACTCGTTTGTAGAAGCTGAGTCCCTTGAGGCGGCAGCGGAGATGTTTAAGGGTCATCCGCACTTTGGCATTCCTGGTGGCGTGATCGAGGTTATGTCGGTGAATAAAGATATCGGGTAGAGCTTTCGTTTACTAACGGTTCACCTTGACCTCCCAGAGATGGGAGGTCTCCTTTTATGGTATAATCCTGCACATATGGAACAGACACCCGTGGCTTCCGGTTCTCGTACAACGCCGAAAGATTTCTTCCTCTGGTTGCTTGCAGTCGTCGCGCTCTACGGTTCGATCATCTCGTTCATTACCCTTCTCTTTGGATACATCAACTACGTATTCCCGGACGCACTCGCAGGATACGCTGATCCGTATGGCGGAGGCATTCGGTCCGCAATGGCCGCCCTCATCGTGCTTGTACCGACAACGGTTGTGGTGATGCAGCTACTTCGCAGCACAATTATTAAGGAACCGGGTAAGGAGAAGATATGGGTACGTCGCTGGGCAATCGGTCTTACGCTCTTCATTGCGACGATCACCATCCTCGTTGATATGGTGACGCTCATCAACACGTTCCTTGCAGGAGAGATCACGGTCCGTTTCGGTCTTAAGGTGCTCGTTGTACTCGCCGTTGCTCTGTTTATCTTCTTCCACACACTCCTTGATCAAAAGGGATACTGGATCAGGCATGGCGGACGAGCAAAGATGCTTGGTGCCTTCACCATTGTCGTATCGCTTGCTGCAGTCATTGCCGGTTTCTTTATCGTCGGTACGCCATCAGAGGCGCGTGATGTGCGCTTCGATATGCAGCGGGTGAGTGACCTGCAGATGATCCAGGGTCAGGTGGTTACGCACTACCAGCAGCGCGGTACTCTCCCAGCCTCGCTTTCAGAGCTTGCTGATCCCTTGTCGTACTTCAGCATCCCTGCAGATCCACAGACGAATGCGGACTACACCTATCGCAAGACAGATACCCTCTCCTTTGAACTCTGTGCGGTATTTGCACGTGAAGGAAAGGACCTACGAGGTCGTGGAGAATACGGTAGCAAGGATATTGGCGTCTCGTACCCGTACCCAGGACCTGATGCCGGACTTGAGAACTGGCAGCACGGAGAAGGGGAGCAGTGCTACGCACGCACCATAGATCCAGAGCGCTACCCACTGTTTGAGAAACCAGTTCTTCGATAAGCACCGTGGCAAAGGAGCGATTTAATCATGCGCAGATAGAGGCGGCCGCCCAGAAGAAATGGGAGGAGCTTGATCTGTACACAACCGATCTCGAGGATTCTTCAAAAGATCCGTACTATCTACTCTTTGAGTTCCCGTATCCCTCAGGAGATCTGCATATTGGTCACTGGTACGCGTTTGCGCTCACCGATATATACGCCAGGTACCTGCGCATGCAGGGAAAGAATGTGTTGTTCCCAATTGGTTTCGACGCATTCGGGCTTCCAGCGGAGAATGCCGCGATCAAGAACAAGGTAGACCCGAAGGAGTGGACGCTTGCGAACATGGAGCGCATGCGCGGGCAGATCCGCACCATGGGTACGTCGGTGGATTGGAGCAAGGAAGTTGTTACCTGTGATCCTTCGTACTACAAGTGGACGCAGTGGCTGTTTGCGAAGCTGTTTGAGCAGGGACTCGCAGAGCACCGCGAGGCACCCGTGAAGTGGTGCCCAAAGGACCAGACGGTGCTTGCTAACGAGCAGGTGTCAGACGGGAAGTGTGAGCGCTGTGGCACTGAGGTAGTTGAACGCACCCTTACGCAGTGGTTTCTTACCATCACCAAGTACGCTGATCGCCTTTTGCGCGATCTCGAACCACTTCCGTGGCGTGAGGACATTAAAGAGGCGCAGCGTGCGTGGATCGGAGAATCCGAAGGAGCGAAGCTTACCTTTGCGCTTGAACGCGAGACGACCGCAGAGTCACTTGCTTCTGCAACCGTGTTCACCACACGCCCCGATACGATCTTCGGCGCAACGTATCTTGTTCTGGCTCCCGAGCATCCGCTGGTGGAAGAGCTTCTAGCGTCTGCGCATAACGCGGAGGAGATACGAGCATATCGCGATACAACTGCACGCAAGACCGAACGAGAGCGTTCGGAGAATAAAGAGAAGACCGGAGTCGCGCTTGGTGGCGTTATTGCGGTAAACCCAGCAAGCGGAGAGCGTATTCCCGTTTATATCGCTGACTATGTCTTAGCGTCATACGGCACCGGTGCTGTTATGGCGGTACCAGCACATGACGAGCGGGATTTTGCGTTTGCGAAGAAGTTCAATCTTCCAATCAAACAAGTCGTCGTTCCCTGTGCGGTTGATCCAAAGAATCCGCCTCAGGAAGGATTTGTGGAGGTGAAGCGCGATACCGTTATCGTGCATCTGCGTGATGTGTCGACCGGAAAGTTCGCGCTTTTGGATTGGCATGGAACTTTGGAGGGCATCACGACCGCGATCATGGGCGGCGTTGAGGAGGGACAGACCCCCGAGGAAGCGGCACTTGCTGAGATTAAGGAGGAAGCCGGCCTTACGGGAGTCAGGATTGTGGAGCGCCTCCCGTGGATCACCGCTGCAAAGTACTGTGCTTCGCATAAGCAGGAGAACCGCTGTGCGCATACCTATGGCTTTATCGCAGAAGTTGATGACTTGAGTAGCCAGACCGCCGTTGATGCGTCAGAGAGTGATAAGCACACGCTTGTGTGGGTAGACGAGTCTGAGGTGGCAAAGCGCCTAACGCCCATACACCAGAAGCAGGTATGGCAGCTCCTGCATGCTGAGGAAGCTCTCACGGATGACGGATACCTCATTGCGTCAGGCTCGTTCACTGGTCGCGACAACCGCGAAGCGATGTGGGAGATGGTTGACTCAATTGGCGGCGAGCGCGTTAAAAACTATCGCATCCGTGACTGGCTTGTGTCCCGTCAGCGATACTGGGGCTGTCCGATCCCAGTTGTGTACGACCCGGAAGGGAACCCTCACGCAATCGCCTCAGAACATCTGCCCTGGCTCCTGCCTGAGGACGTGGACTTCTCACCGACCGGCGTGTCTCCGCTTGCAACCTCAAAGGAACTCAAGGAGCGTGTCACCCGCATCTATGGCGAAGGATGGACTCCTGAGTACGACACACTCGATACGTTTGTTGATTCTTCCTGGTATTTCCTTCGGTATCTCGATCCTAAAGACGAGCACGACTTCTCCGATCAGACTCTGATGAAGAAGTGGCTGCCGGTTGATCGGTACTCGGGTGGCTCAGAGCATACCACCATGCATCTTCTGTATGCCCGGTTCTTCCAGAAGGCACTTTATGACCTTGCGCTTGTGCCCACTGCAGAACCTTTTAATGAGCGCTTCAATCGCGGTCTCATTCTCGGACCTGATGGTGCAAAGATGTCGAAATCGAAGGGGAATGTGATCAATCCGGACGAGTTTGTGGCGAAGTACGGGGCTGACGCGGTTCGCATGTACCTCGCCTTCATCGGTCCGTACAACGAACCGGGAAGTTACCCATGGAATCTAGATGGCGTGGATGCCATGCGCCGGTTCCTTGACCGTGTGTATGCACTCAAGGACGCGCAGGTGGATTCCGAGGTGTCACCTGCGCTTAGTCAGGCTCTTGCACGCGCCGCGAAGAAGATTGGGGGCGAAAGCGAGCGCTTTAAGTTCAATACGGCGATCTCTGGACTCATGATCGCACTCAAAGAGCTCGAGGCAGCAGAAACACTTCCTCGTGAGGCCTTCCAGGAGTTCCTTCGACTGCTCGCTCCGTTTGCACCGCACCTTGCAGAGCACCTGTATGAGGGTGAGGGAAGTGTACATGCGGCTTCCTGGCCTGTCGGAGTCGTCGAAGAAACGGACGAAATAACCGTCATTGTGCAGGTCAACGGAAAGAAACGTGGTGAAATTACAGTACAAAAGACAGCCTCCGAAGAGGAGGTTGTGGCTCTTGCACGCGAATATGAAGCCGTCATTAAGGCAGTCGACGGTGCCTCGATTGCTAAAATTATCTATGTTCCAGGCCGTATTTTGAACCTCGTCACGGGAGGCCCGTAAGGCACAGGTTTGGGGCATTTGACGCTTTTATCCAGATCTGGTATAAGAAGACCACACATTTATATGGCAAAGAAATCAGCTACACCCGTTAAGAAGGCCGCAAAGGCAAAAGCACCTGCAAAGCGTGCTTCCGCTAAGCTTTCCTTCGACAGCACTATGCTCGTCAAGCGCCTTCTTATGGAAGTGCCTGAGCGTGCCCGTGAGGTTCTGGTCTATCGCTTTGGTCTTGGCACTTCTGCTGACCGTGAGACGCTTGAGGCGATCGGCGAGCGTTGGGGTATCACCCGTGAACGCGTCCGTCAGATCGAAGCGTCCGGCATCGAGGCAGTACGCAACTCGAAGTCCTTCCGTGAGGCATCGGGGGCGTTCGGTGAGCTTTCTGCATACATCGAGTCTCTTGGCGCGATTGTTCCTGAGGACACTCTTCTTAAGGACCTTGCTGCTGACGAGAAAGCAAAGAACCGACTGCGCTTCATGCTCGTGGTAGGGAGCGAGTTCTTCCGTGAGCGCGAGACTGATGATTTCTATGCTCGTTGGCACGTCGATCATCAGACCGCAGACGCCGTCCACTCGGCGCTCACCAAACTCTACTCATCACTTGATGACGAGGAGGTGCTTTCTGAGGGACAGATCATCAATAAGTTCCTCGAGGAACTGAAGGGGGTTAACTCTGCCTATCAGCAGGAGGAGATCCTGAAGCGTTGGCTTTCAATCTCAAAGACCATCTCGTCCAATCCGCTTGCGGAGTGGGGTAAGGCACATGCTCCTGCAATTCGCACCAAGGGTATTCGCGACTACGCATACCTCGTGATCAAGCAGAAGGGTGATCCGATGCACTTTGCTGATGTTGCTAAGTCTATTGTCGACGTATTCGGCAAGAAGGCGCATGTAGCAACCACCCACAACGAGCTCATCAAGGATTCTCGCTTCGTGCTTGTTGGTCGCGGTCTCTACGCACTTGCCGAGTGGGGCTACAGCCCGGGTGTCGTACGTGACGTGATCAAGGACGTGCTCAAGAAGAAGCCCCTTACTCGCGATGAGGTTATCGCCGAGGTGAAGAAGGTCCGCTACGTCAAAGACAATACGATCCTCGTGAATCTGAACGACTCTCGCTACTTCAAGCGACAGAAGGACGGAAAGTACGTCGCTGCGTAATTTTCTCTCTTACACAAATGGCCCGGAGAATATCCGGGCCATTTGTTTTTGCTTGCTATACTTGAGCCATGTCATCTGGTGGACACGGCGGCGGAGGACTCCCATTCCTCGATAAGATAGATGAGTTGTTTGGTGCCGCGCATGAGCAGGGTATTGCAGTTACCGCAAAGCCTTTCATTCTCGCGGGCATCATGGCACTCATTGCCTTCTTTTTCATTGCGCCCCTGCAGACGCTTGCGAATTTCGGGTTCCTCATCCTTACCGCCCCAATTTGGATGCCGATCATTCTCGTACGCTGGGCCGTGTATCGTTTTGTGGAGGCCAATCGCGTTGAGTGGCTTTCAAAGCAGGAGTATGTCCTGCTTGAGCTTAAGATTCCTCGAGACATTAAAAAAAGTCCCATGGCGATGGAAACGGTTCTCACGAACCTCAACGTCTCGCAGGGAGAGAGTACCTGGTACAAAAAGTATATTAACGGGTCCGTGCGTCCGTCTTGGACCTTTGAGATCGTCTCGCTTGGAGGAACGGTGCACTTCTATGTACGCACCCGCGTAAGCTACCGTCGTCCGGTAGAGAGCTTCTTCTATGCGCAGTATCCAGGCATTGAGATCACGGAGGCGATTGATTACAGTCTTCTCGTTGATCCAACGCATGAGCCATACGGTATGTGGGGGTGTGACTATAAAAAGAAGAAGCCTGATCCTATTCCAATTCGAACCTATGCAGAGTATTTGGATCCAGGCTCACCGCTTCCAAAGCCAGACGAGACTATTGATCCTCTTGCGCAGGTTATTGAGCTCTTAGGTTCTATTGGTCCGAAGGAGCAGTTCTGGGTGCAGATGAATGTACGCATTAGTGGAGGAGAGAAGTACGATCGGAAAAAGCTGGACGGGAAGGCATACACCTGGAAGGATGAAGCTGGAGAGCTGATCGAAGGTATACGAGCAGGCGCGATGAGGAAGCAGAAGAAGATTAATCAAGTATCGGGTGCGCTCGTTGAGGAAGAAGGATTTGGACCTCTTACCAAAGGTCAGCAGGAGGATATCTATGCGATTGAGCGCAATATCAACAAACCGGCATTTGATGTCGGTATGCGTGCTATCTATCTGGCGCCGGAGGATGCGTTCCAGGGTTCGATGATTACGTTCCTCATTAATCTTTGGAAGCCGATGAGTGCAGAGCAGGGAAACGGTATCGGCATTACGCGCTGGCTTGCGATCTTCAATGACTATCCATGGGAGGACCGAAGCGGGCACCACAAGGAACACCTGAAGCATCAGTTGGTTGATGCGTATCGTCGTCGTGCGTATTTCCATGAGCCGTACAAGCTTGGGTGGATGATTATGAGTTCTGAGGAGCTTGCGACCATATTCCACATTCCAAGCGCGTCTGTGACCGCACCATCGATGCCACGTATCCAGTCATCTACGTCTGAGGCTCCATCGAATCTCCCAACAGGGTAACGAAAAAGGACCGCGGTGCATGTATGCATTGCCGCGGCCCAAAGCCCATACAAGTCATCGTGGCGTCTCCTTAAAGGTCAGATCTTCCGTCCCATCATCCCGGATATCCCAGGCGGTGAGTTTCTTCTGCAGCCAGGCGTCGATGAGTGCCTCCGAATCGAGGCCAAAACCCCGATGTGAGGGGAAGATCACCCACCAATCGCCCTCAGGATCATCTGGCTCACACTTAATACCGGTAAGACGTACGGGGCCCCGCAGGGCAGTCCGTTCACGACCATGAGGGTTTTGCAGAGTAACAACGGCGCCTGCTGTTATTTCGATACGGAAGTTATGCGCAATGACTGATTTGTTCAAAGAACTCACCTCCTTCCGAGCATTCTGCTCTGTGGTGCTTTAAGCATTACAACTTTCAGGATTCTGTCAACGATGCTATGACTGAGAGATGAAGCGGGTATTTGTGGGACTTTCAGGTGGTGTTGATTCTGCGGTCACCGCCGCACTTCTGAAAAAGGAAGGCGCTGACGTGGTCGGTGTGTTTATTAAGGGGTGGTATCCGCCGGGAATGCCCTGTACGTGGGCCGCAGATCGTCGTGATGCGATGCGGGTGGCAGCGGCACTTGGTATTCCCTTCCACACACTCGATGCAAGCGAAGAGTATAAGCGTGGCGTTATCGACTACCTGCTTGCTGAATACAAGGCCGGACGTACCCCGAACCCCGACATCATGTGTAATCGGGAGGTTAAGTTCGGTGCCTTCTATCGCTTTGCGAAGGAGAAGGGAGCAGATCAGATTGCGACCGGACATTATGCGCAAACTAAGGATGGACATCTCTTCCGCGGGAAAGACGCATCGAAGGACCAAAGCTATTTTCTTTGGGCGGTGCCGCAGGAGGCGCTTGCGGATACGCTTTTTCCGCTTGGCGGCATGGAGAAGAGTGAGACACGACGACGTGCGGAGCAGTTCAAGCTTCCGGTAGCGACCAAGAAGGATAGTCAGGGGATCTGCTTCCTTGGATCGATCTCAGTGGAGGATTTCCTCCGTACTGAGTTTGGAAGCGAAGAAGGGAAAGCGGTTGATGAAAAGGGGGAGGAAATCGGAACACATGACGGGGTGCTTCTGCATACGCTTGGGTCACGTATCGCACTGAAGGATGCGCCTCCTGGTCCCTGGTATGTCGTTAGTAAGCACGTGGAGCGCAATCTACTCACGGTGTCTCACGCTCCCGCTACCACAGCGAGCGATCCACACATCAGACTTCGTGAGACGAATTGGTTCCAAGAACCAGCAGGAGAGCTTCTTGCACAGTATCGGTATCACGGACCAGTCATCGCTGGCACACTCTCTGCTGATCGAATGTATTTTATACCGACCGAGCCGCTCACCGAACCTATTGCTACCGGCCAGTCACTCGTTATCTACAATGATAGCGAGTGCATTGGAGGTGGTATCATCTCGTGAGTGACTCCTGACATTATCAAGGCGGACGGCACGATTGAACCGTTCGATGGAAACAAACTAGAGGCATCGCTGAGGAAGGCGGGTGCCACCGAAAAAACGGCAGAGCGCATCCGACATACGATTGAATCTACGATCGCGCCTGCAGCTGAATCAAACGAGGTATATCGTCGTGCTTTTCAAATGTTGCGTCGTGAGGCACGTCCGGCAGCAGCCAGGTACAGCCTCAGGCGAGCACTGTTTGAATTTGGCCCCTCGGGACACCCCTTTGAAGACTTCGTGGCAGAAATCTTCAAGAAGGAGGGATGGCTCGTTGAGGGGAGGCAGATGATTCCGGGAAAGTGTGTGCCGCATGAGGTGGATGTGTATGCAACACGTGGAAGTGAACGTATTGCGGCAGAACTTAAGTATCACAATGATCCCGGATACAAGACGGATGTGAAAATCGCACTCTATGTGAAGGCACGCTTCGATGATATTTGGCAGTGCGACCCGAAAACGCAGGTTTGTCCGGTTGATCGAGGATTCCTGATCACCAACACCAAGTTCACGAGTCATGCGGTGCAGTACGCCAAGTGTTCAGGACTTGGACTTCTTGGCTGGAGCTATCCGTCACAAGGGAATCTCTATGACCGCATAGTGGCGTCTGGTGTGTATCCCATTACCGCTCTCACCACCCTTAAAAAGGCCGAGAAGCGGCTTTTGATCGATCAGGGGACGGTAACCTGCGAGCAGGTGGTAGAGCGCAGGGATTCTCTGCGGGAGATCGGTATTACTCCAGAGCGCATTGGGAATATTCTGGCGGAAGCAAAAACACTCGGCGATACGCGGTAAATACAAAAGGGGCCGCGCAACAAGGCGGCCCCCTTTCACTCAGGCAGTTCGTCGCACCGTTCGATTCGTTAGGCCGGTCCAGATCATCACGAGTCCGGTACTGATCATGCCGCCGTACGCAAATAGTGGAATCAGGGACCTGACGGATAGGTCTGGTGGTGCAGAGACGGGATACCTAAGCATCACGATGATGCTGCAGAGACCGATCACAAGACCGTGTACCGGCCACCGATGCCCTGACTTAACAAGGAGCAGTAGATAATCCCCTAGCATGAGGATGCTGGCGATCGCGGTACCGCAGAACAACAGGACTCCGGCGGGTGATCGCTCAGAAATTAAGCGTATGGCGGTGTCCTGTGCGAATAGGTTGACGAGGCCGCACACGAGGGCTATGGCTCCGAGTGTGACAAGGCCGACACGCACTTTTACCAACATGATGAGCTCCTCTCACATTCTTCTCGGTGTAGAGAAACACTTGCATCGCTCGCTGTCAACGGAGATTCTCATTACGTTATACTGGCTGAACATATGGCCGACTTCAAGAAGAGTTATAACCCGAATCGCAGCCCCGATTGGAACTATGGCGGAGCTAAGTGGCGTCTGTCGCGCTCGAAAATCGAACTCTTTAATGAGTGTCCTCGCTGCTTCTATTTGGATAACAAACTAGGAACGAGTCGTCCTCGCGGCCCTGCGTTCACCATCAACATTGCCGTTGATGCGCTTTTGAAAAAGGAATTCGATGTGCACCGCGCAAACGGAAGCAAGCACCCTATCTGCGACAAGTATGGGGTGGATGCGGTGCCGTTTAAACACAAGGACATCAATACCTGGAGGGAGAACTTTGAGGGTGTTGAGTTTTTCCATGAACCAACCGGCTTCACCATCTCAGGAGCTGTTGACGATATTTGGGTGAATCCCAACGGAGAACTCATCGTTGTGGACTATAAGGCAACTTCGAAGATAGGTAAGATCGAATCACTCTCTGATTCCTCCTGGGAAGACTCGTACAAGCGCCAGATGGGTGTGTATCAGTGGCTGCTTCGCAATAACGGCTTTGCGGTGTCGTCGACCGGATACTTTGTATACGCCAATGCAGGAACGGACAAAGAAGCATTTGATGGTCAGCTTGAGTTTGAGGTCACGCTTGTGCCGTGTGAAGGAGATACCGCATGGATCGATGAGATCCTTCCGAAGATCAAGACAACACTTGATACTGACGCGATTCCACCAAGCGGGAAGAGTTGTGAGTACTGTCCGTATAGAGAGGCGGCGGGGAAAAAGCTCCTTGCGCTACATAAGGCGACTAAGAAATAACTATGGACGTGGCCATCGAGCCATCATGGAAAGAGAAGCTGATTGAAGAGTTCGGAAAGGAATACTTTACTGAACTCACCAGCTTCGTGAAGGAAGAGTACGAGTCCGCAACGGTGTACCCGCATCCGAAGAACATTTTTAAAGCCTTTGAGCTCACACCCTTTGATCAGGTGAAGGTCGTGATTCTGGGGCAGGATCCGTACCACGGCCAAGGTCAGGCCATCGGGCTCTCCTTTGCAGTCACCGAAGGTGTCCGTAATCCTCCATCACTCCAGAACATCTTCAAAGAGATCGAGAGTGATATGGGATATGCACCCAGTCCAAGCGGGGACCTTACGCGATGGGCGAAGCAGGGTGTATTGCTTTTGAATGCGACCTTAACGGTGCGTGGTGGTGCTGCAGGATCACATCAGGGACGTGGATGGGAGTTGTTTACCGATGCAGTAATTAAGACCATCTCTGATGGGAAGGAGAACGTAGTGTTCATACTCTGGGGTAACTATGCGCGCTTAAAAAAGGCATTTATCGATACTGATAAGCATTGTGTTATCGAGTCCCCGCATCCGTCTCCATTCTCGGCGCATAACGGATTCTTTGGGAGTAAGCCGTTTAGTAGGACGAATGGGTATTTGGAGGCGCAGGGCGAGGAGTCAATTGATTGGCGGTAGTTCGATACCTAGTCTGCCAGCAATAAGTGCTACAGTTTGGTAATGAGTAAAAAGAGGATCTTCGGACTAGCCCTACTAGTGTTTTTTGGTCTTCTGCTGTTGTATCCCACACTACGACAAACGCTCCCTTTTCTTTTCTATAGCATTCAGAGTCTTACAACGGAGAATGAGCATAGAACCGTTGCGAAATGTGAAGACGTGACCTGGTCAACAGCTACAAACGATTCTGCTTCATGGGGAATGCTTGGCATCATTGATAGCAGGCCGGTGCCAGCGCGACTGCGTCACTACGTTACCCTAACGGGATCGATTAAAAATCAGCCTTACATAAGTATTACTGCACGCGAATACGAACCGTATCCGCACTTTGGTGTAGAAAAGCACTCTGCGGAGATAGAGCTTCAAGTTTCTAAGTCCGGTACGGAAGACGCAGCCAATATTACTTTTGTTGATAGAGATCTTTACAGTCAAATGTACTCCGCTGGCGGCGGAATCGGCGGGTGGCTAGTAGTACTTCCCAAAACAAGTACATTGCCTCAAACCGAGTTCGATCAGCTCGCGAAATGTTATCGAGAACACAATGTAAAAATAGGAGAGGTATTCCCACTTCGGATTGCGGCATTCGTACGATTAAAGTAGGTTCCAACATCGTCCCAGACCCCAGCAATCAAAAGTGCCTGCCGAGTTGATCGCGGCAGGCACTTTCCTGAAGAACTACTATTTTGTTGAAGACGCGATCTTCCCTCCGATGACGTGCAATTCAAACTCTATACTTTCAACTCGCTTCAGATTCAATTCAGCGAGTCGATCAGCGATACTCGCAAGATACAAATTAAACGCGTGAAGCTGTGACGCCTTCAAGCGATCGCTGAGAATCAGTCGGAAATTGCCCTGAGGATAGTTCACAATCTCTACCACTATCCTCGCAGGACTTGAACGTCGACCTTCTTTCGTAATCCAAGGGAACCGCCGGAGGATGTGCTCTGTCGACGACTTTAGATTCTCTGTAGCGTCAAAACGTCCATATCGATCGATATGTATGAAGTCAATTAAGACCTCTATCCTGCAGCTCTGCATCCACTCGTTAACGCGATTGGTCTCCATGGGAGAACCTCCTTTTCCCGATGGCACCCTAGCATGGTTGGATAATGGTTCCAACATCGCCCCAGACCCCCAGCAATATTTAGACATGCAAAAGAAAACCGCCCCTTCGTACGAAACGAAGGGGTTTAGGTTTCGTTTCGCCGATGGGGCGGAGACTCGGAAAATTACCGGTTCTTGAGTTTAGAGTACTGTTCCCACAACAGATCGGCATTTTCGCGCAGCGCAATCGTGGGTTGAAGCATCTCGCCTGGCATTCCTGGAAGACCGAGGGCCGTAGGAATGGCATAGCCGAGAATTTCGCTCTTGTCCGTCAGCATGTCGAGCATGAACGCCAGACGCGAGTGGAATTCCGACCGTGATATTTCCCGAGTCCACTCCAACTCACCGGTTTCGGACAGGCGCGTTCTCTGCACGTAGTGGCAGATTGGAGAGATGCGCCCGCATGCAGCCGCTATCTCCTTCCATGAAGCGTTGTCAGCGTTAGGTGTGCCGACAGCATAAGCGAACGCAATCCGCGCACGCCGTTCCTGTTCTGTTTCTTCTGTTTTCCCTCCAAACCAACGGAGGATCAGACTTTTTAGCGACATATCAATCTCCGAGCTCGCGGCGATTCAGACGAGCTGAATCTAAGGGATCTGGAGTATATATACCATTATATACCAATATTGTCAATATATAGCAGCATTGACGACGTAAAACCTCACTCTGCCAATAAGGTTCCAACATCGTCCCAGACCCCCAGCAAAGTGCTATCTTTACGGTATGGAAAAATTCCCTAGTACGCCCACAAATAAAGCTGAGGAACTTCCCGAAAAGGTGCTCTCAAGCGAAGAAATATTAGAAGCTATCTCGACGCACGTGGAAGGCTATACGCCAGGTCGCGAGCTTTCAGACGAAAGAGGGACCTACCTTCAAGAAGTTGAGGTCAGGGGCGAGAAAGAGGGAGAAGTTACCGAGTATCAGTACATGAGGAAAGGGAAGCACGGCAATAATAACGAATCAGACGTGACGGCTATAAGTGTTATCTATTATCAGGATGGGATCCCTGTCGGAGGAGAAAGAATCGCTGTTTTCAACGACCGAACAGGTGCATGGATTAAGTCATAAAGGTTCCAACATCGTCCCAAACTCCCCAGCAATCTAGGGTGCACACCCTCCAAGCGGATTACAGAGACACTTCTTTTCATCAATACATTTTGCGCGACATTCTTCTACTTGTTTCTGCATTTGGTAGCCCGAATATAAATATGAGGTCCCATCGGCAAGAAATAATCCAAAAGCAATGACCGAAAGTACAAGGAGGATTTTTGAGTACTTATTAGATCGATATTTTCGATAGGCAAGGAAGGCAGCTAGAGAGACCGCAACCAGAGCAGTAAAGATATACAAGACTACCTTGCCTGAGCCTGAACATGCGTGCGCAATGCCAGGAATAAGAAGCACAACAACCGGAAACACGAACGCTTTCTTCATAGACAAACTATAACAGCTCAGCTTGCCTCATTTTAAATGGTTGAATAAAGGATATAAAAGTTCCAACATCGTCCCAACCCCCGCATATTCAGATAAAAGAGAAGCCGCCTGGCGAACCATGCGGCAAGTGTTAGTATCTATTTACTGAACGGTCGCACGTCTCTAGCTCAGTGGCATGAAATCGCTGCGGGGAATGAAGGCAATTGCGTCAGTGGTAGCCACCGGAATGGTTGCACACCACAGCCCGATATCGCTGTTCTTGATGCGAGTGTACGTTATTGCATCAACGCGACAGTGGTAGGTCGCAGCGAGCTGAAAATTTCGATCGCGAGCAAGTGCGTAGTAGACGCTCGGTGCTTCTTTCGGCAGGGCGGCGTTATATCGCTCATGGAATTCCTGGCGCTTCTGTTCATCAACGTGCAGGGAACAGAATTGGTGGACGATTGGCCGGTCTCGGTCATGAATAGACCATAGCTGGCATATCACCTCACCCCGTTCCTCGAGCCACGCCTTGTACTTCCGCCCTACCTCTTTCATCTCGGCGATGTGCTGCCGAGATTCCTCCTCGGAGATGGGTGGTCCGGGGTAGAACTCCTCTATCCACATGGCTAAGTCTCCTTCTGGACAAAACGTATCACACGTTGCAAAGAGGTGCCATCGTCGATTTAGTCTTTGTTTTTTGATTTGCCTCGCCCTGACTGGTATCTTTGAGCGATATGGTTAGTCGCGTATCCGTTCCTGGAATCTCCTTCGTTCGCGAGCTCGGTGGCATTAGCGAGTACGAACTGA
>ERZ1292623.491-Hain-H51-01um-R1-491-length-42980-cov-9_pt2 | contig 37428 bp, 66 predicted proteins | sample MGYA00564398_ERZ1292623 | MGnify/ENA primary metagenome ERZ1292623 (study PRJEB36523, sample SAMEA6512633) | groundwater metagenome | collected 2019-01-07 | study: AquaDiva: Metagenomics assemblies of 32 groundwater samples
TGGAAATGGACAAGTCTGTGGAAATGGAAGAGTTTATGGAAATGGACAAGTCTGTGGAAATGGAATAGTCTGTGGAAATGGAAGATTAACAACAGATATTGTTAATCTTACTGGACTATTATTCCCAATATCCATTGTTGACAACGGATTGTCAATAGGTTGTAGATGGTTTACATTTACACAAATTAAAAAATTAACAAATAAACAAATAGCAGAAATAGACAATAAGGCTTTGCAGTTTAAAAAACAATTTGGGCCAACCATTAAGCAACTTTTAAAAGCTCTTGGAAAGATATAAAATGAACTCAACAATTGATATCTTCAGTTTAGTAAGAATTGGCCAGCCTTTAATTTTACTGCAAACTTGGGAACCAAATCGAGCTATTGTTGAACTAACTCAGCAATTAGAAGAAAAAGCTAAAGCAACTAATAGAAAAACTATTGTTTTTGAGTGGAGAATAGCTGTTGGACTATTCCCGTTCAATGCTTTGGCACAAGAAATTGGTTTACCGTGTAAGCCGCTAACTCAAGAACAAAAAGAAGCGGCTAAACAATACGGAGAAAAAGTCGAGCAAAAACCAGAGACATTTCAAGAACCAAGTCAATTAACTGAAATGTTTATTTTTCTAAAATCTCTCGAAGCAGAAGAACAATTGCGGCAAATAATCGTATTTTATCGTTTAGACGCATTTGAAAATGCAAAAGAGCATTTTTGGAATAATCCAATCGTCATTGATCATCTTAAGCACAATGCTGAATTAATTGGTAGTTTTGGCTCAGTTGTATTTCTTTACCATGATCAATTTGTCCCACAAGCTTTGACGAAAGATATCATGGTAACAGAATTCAAATTGCCAAGTAAAGAAGAACGAGCTAAAATATTACAGCTTCAGAAGACAAATCTTGAAACTCAAACTAATATCAAAATAGAAATTGACAACGAACCTCTGTTGGTTGATAGATTAGCAGGAATGGGCAAACTTGAAGCAGAAAATGCTTTAAGATTAGCGTGGCAGAAAACTAACAATCACGCTGTTTTTGATGTAAATACGCTTGTAGAAATTAAATCAAAGATAATTTCTCAAGTGCCAGGCTTATCAATCTATGAAGGTGAAGAATCAGTTGATAACCTCATAGGGTTTGAAGGAGCTAAACAATATTGCAGAAAGTTGATTCAAAAAGTTAAATCATCAAATGTGCAACCTGGTTTAATTAAAGGAGCAATCCTGTTCGGCGGAGCCGGAGTTGGCAAAACTTTTTTTGCTAAAGCATTAGGTTCAGCAGAGAATTGGATTACGTTGTCTTGTAATTTTTCCGCTATGTTTGGTCAATATGTAGGACAATCAGAGACCAATGTAAGACGATTACAGTACACAATAGAAGAATTAAGCCCATGTATCGTAATGATTGATGAAATAGATAAGGCATTTGCTGGTCTTAATGGCGAAGGAGATTCTGGCGTTACCAAAAGAGTAGTTGGACAAATGCTTACTTGGTTTAATGACAGAAAAAATGATGCTTTTTTTATTGTCACAGCAAATCAAGTAACAGCATTATTAAATTCTATTCCAGAACTGTTTAGGGCAGGACGGTTTAATAAATTCTTCTATTGTCCATTTCCAAATAGGAAGGAAAAAGATAAGCTATGGGAACTATATATTAAAAAATATGAGCTTAATGAAAAACAAAAACTTCCAAATGATAATAAGTTTAGTGGCGCAGAAATCAGAGCGTGTTGCGAAGATGCATATTTGCTAGATATTTCGCTAGCAGAAGCAGCAAAGTCACAAAGTGTTATTTATGATATTGCTAGACCACAAATTGAGGCAATGGAAGAATGGGCAGAGTCTAAATGTTTAAGCTCCAGAACTGGATTACGTTTTTCAAGAACAGATAATGAATTAGATATTGAAGATTTATCGACTCAAAGAAAATTTGCAGGAGAATAAATTAAATGATAATAATTTATACAGTTGAAGATCTTATTGAGCCAATAAACACAATTAATGAATTTACTCCTAGGCTATTACGAAATAAAGAAAGTTTATTTGCAGCAAATATAGCAATATTTAAATTTAATTGTAGCATCATGATCATCAAAGATAGATATGCTAGCCGGAAAGACACAATAGATCATATAGAAAATATTGTCAGATATCTTATAAAACCTGAACGTAGGACAAAAATTGAAGGAGAATAAATATGTTCAATTATTATAACAACTCCGAATTTAAAACCACAAACTACAGCCACAAGTCACCTAAACTATCTTCTCAAGAAGTACCGTTTAAGTTTAATCACAGACCGCCGCCTTGGATTTACATAGGATGGATATGTCACAAAACTGATTATTCATACATTTCCGGCCACATCACCTTCGAATCGCTTGTGGAGCAGGCACAGAAATCTGACCACGGAGAAGAGCGAGCAGTTGATATCTATAAAGAAGGCGCAGTATGCTGGGTTAAAGATAAAGAATCAATATGAAGCACGTAATTAGATTTCAAAATGATGGGACAATAAAAGCAATTCATTCAGATAAACTGACCAATCAAATAGTTAGAATATTTCCAAATTCAAAACTCAAATGCCCAAGAGCATCAAATGTTCATTTCAATTCACGCTTACAGAAATGGAGAGTTAAACCAAAGAATCAGCCAACATTGAAACAAGTATTTAGCTCTAGAGAAGAAGCAATTAGGTTTGAAATTTCATGGTTAAATAAACATGTTATAGGGAAATAAAAATGAAATTCATTTTAGTATTAATTGTTTCACTTATACTTGGTGATTGTCTGTATAGGTTTTTTAACCATATTTTTGACAGAATACAAAAATGAACACGAAATATGTTGTTAGAATATATGAGATGTATTATCTCGATATTCCAGTAGAAGCTAAAAATGAAGAAGATGCAAAAGAGAAAGCAGAAAATATTATCACAAATGAAGACGTGAGCGATTACGATCAAAACTATTCACACACAACACCTAAAGATCAATGGAAAGTAGAAGAAATATGACACTCTGGTATGAACAAAAAAAAGAAGATTTACCTTACACTTATTTTATAGAACTTCACAAAACAACTATCCATTCGGCTGTTGAACAAATGCTAAATAAAGAAATCACAAAAAACTATTGCGTGACAGAATTAGTATGCGGTGAAAACGACCAATTTATCATTAAACTCACCAAAAATTTAGGCTAAAGGAGGAACAAATTGTCACAATTTCTAATTGTTCAAACAAATTTCACTAATTGGAAAGCTCTTCAACGAGCATTAGTCAATATGGGGTTTTCGTTAGATAAACAGGTATTTTCGATAACTCCAAAAAATCTTAAAGGATATTTAAACGATACCCGCCAGGACAAAGCACAGTTGATTCTGCCCAAGTGCTTTGTTGGCAGAAGTTCTAATGATCTTGGATTTTTAAAAGGAAAAAATGGTAAAATTAAAGCTATTGTTTCGGAATTTGATCAAAAAAATAACTATGGAAAAGAATGGCTTAATAAATTAAAGATGCATTACAATGCCCATGCTGTTCAAATGAAGTATTCTGAACAAGGTTGGCAATGTAAGAAATCGTTCGCTGCAAATGGTGAAATCGTAATGGAGATTTCTAAATGAAAAAGAAAACAGTTTGGGTTTTATTTAATTCGTATGAATACGGACAAAGCATTTATCTATTTACCACAAGACTAAAAACATTAAAATTTGCTTGCCAAATCATTAAAGAAACATCTAACATTGTAACTGACGACGATAAACAAACTCATTTACAACGTCTGCTTGACAACAAAGATTATAAAAAAATTGTTAATTATTGGAATAGTTTAAAACTAGATGATTACTTTGAAATTGAAGAAAAAGAGATTCTATGAAAAAGCTTAGATTTACCTTCAAATTAGATGGCAATGTAGATATGGATGCTGTTTCTGGCTTTGTTGGCCAGGAATGTAAAAAGGCCATGCAACCAGGATTAGAAGCATTAGAAGGAACACCACTAGAAGAAAAGAAAAAGCAAGAATATTGGCTCAGCGAACAAGTAAAAGATAAAGAAACTGTTTCTTAACATATTTAATTAATTAGAAAGACGATAGCTATGTCAGAAGAAATTCAAGTCAAACAAAGCGACAATCCATTTGCAGATTACATGTTAATTTCACTAAACAGATCTTTTTGGTCTGGTGAAATTACTGCAAAACTTAGGCCAGAATTAGATCCCGCTACAAGACGACAAATCCGAAAGTCATATAAGCTTAAGAAAGTGCTTGTTAACGACGACAACCCGTTGTTCAAAGCTCCAAAAGCTGAAATGAACACTTTCTATAGCTGGTTAGTTGGAGATCCCAATCATCTTGGAGAAGCATTGCCTTTTGCAATTGATGGCACGTATCTTCTTCATAAAGACAAGGTGACAAAGATAAATGAAGAATTTAAAGCATCAAAAGTAAAAATTAAACAAGCTGTAAATGCTCTAAAAGTTGGATATGCCGAATTGAAAAAAGACGCTAGAACTAAATTTGTTAATTTAAATGCTAGCCTATTTGCAGATTCTAAGATTCAACAATACTTTGTTGTTGAATACAATGAGACAGAATACCCAGATTATGACGAATTAGATTCCAGATATGATATGAATCTGCGAATTGTGGAAATGCTTAATACTCCACAAGATTTGCCACCAGAGATTAAAGCTGAACAAGAAGAAGAATTAAGACAAATGTTTGAAGAAGCAAAAGAAAAATGTGTTTTAATGCTTCTAGAAAAGTTTCGTAATTGCGTTGCTAATCTAGCAGAAAGAACTTCAACATCAGATGCCATTGTAAGATCGAAAAACGCTGCTATTGATAATCCACGAACTTTTTGCGAACAATTTGAACAAACTTTAAATCTACATAATAATAAAGAATTATCCGCCTTAGTGAATCAATGTAAGGCTTCTCTTGCCAAAGTAAAAGATATGCAAACATTAAAGAATCAGGATAACTTAAGAATGCAAGTTCATTCAGATATGGATAAAATCTGTAATTCTTTGGAAGGAATGATTACTGTTTCTAAAGGACGCAAATTTTTTGGAGAGTAATAATGAATGTACGAGATATAGCAAATCTTTATGGTGTTGATTACCACGTTGAAGATGCAAAAGTATTGTTACAAAATTCTCCAATAAGACTGCACAACGACAGAATTGAAGTTGATATTAATAATGAATGGATGCACCTATGTCGCACTGATTTAAAAGACGACGTTTGCACTTGGCGTCCAGATGAAATACCGAAAGATTTAGAACAAGTGCGTCAATTATATTTAAATAATATTAAATATGGTGCAAGAATACGACAATATGGAAATAGTGTTGTTTTTGCAATTATAGACTCTTATTCAGATGGATAAAAATAATGAATTTATTTACAAGAAGTGAGCGAGAAAGCCCATGTCTTTAGGCATGGGAGTATGTCAGAAGAAGCATTTAAGCAAATTGCACTATGTGAAACCATGGAACAACGAAGTGATATTTCCAACATGTATATTATGTTGTTAGTTATTATTGAGATTGCCGAAAGTAAAGATTTTGCTACTGTCGCATCTAATTGAATAATTAAATCATGATTCTTAAAGAAGCTACATTTGAAAGTGAGATCATTGGCGGTAAAAAGACAACAGATTTCAGAATCAATACAGATAGCGCCATCATCTTCGAAATTCTTAGAAGCAAAATGTATGCAAACCCAATTGCCGCTATTTGTCGTGAAATTCTAACCAATGCTAGAGATGCAAATATTGAAGCCGATAAGCGAGATGTTCCAATTGAAATTGAATTAGAAGAAGCAGATCCAAACATTACACCAGGCGGATGCAATTTACATATCAGAGATAGCGGATTAGGCATTCATCCAGATAGGATGTATGGCATCTTTATTGAATATGGAGCATCTTCTAAACGAGATACAAATGAACAAGCAGGGGCATTTGGTCTTGGTGCTAAAACTCCATTTGCCTATGCCGATCAATTTACAATTACAACTGTTTGTGATGTTGGTGAAAAGCGACAAAAGTTTGTCTACACTGCCTTAATTGATTCAAGTAAAAAAGGACAAATTACCCAGCTATCTAGAGCCAATACATCTTTACCAACTGGTACAACGATTGCCATTCCAATTAACCAAAAAGATAAACAAACATTTTTAAATGAATGTTTTACTGTAACCGGCTATTGGGGCGTAAAACCTAAGTTTGTTGGAGATGAAATTTATTTACCAGCCGTAAAAGAACGTGTTTTGGCTGTAAATAATTATACCATTTATAAATCAACACGATATATAGATAATGGCATAATTATTTTAATAGACGAAATTCCCTATAAGCTACAAGATAATCTATGTAAAAATGCAATTAGATTAGATAATTTTACCTTAACTTTGCCATTTAAAATCGGTGAGCTATCTATTTCTGCAAATAGAGAGCAATTACACTATGATGCAGATACTATTGCAAAGATTGATGCAAGGCTAGCCGAAGTGAGGCAAGATTTAAAAAAACAAATTTTTGACGATATTACCACATCGCCAACATACCTAGATGCTTGCATCCGATATTCACAATATAAATATGATTATCTAAATATTCTAACTGAATATTGTAAACTTAATGATGTTAAACTAACACAACTATTTAATGGAAAAGAATTAATTGACACACTGTGTCTTAACTGCCATTTTATAGCCACAGTCAACCAAAACGATCAATCACGTCGCCTGTCATGGCAAAGAAATAAAATACTAACTGATATATTTAAACACACATATTTTACCAACTTACAACGCCAATTACTCAGAAAAAATGAAGTTATTTATGATCAGCATAAAATTAAATCATTTATATTGATTGCACCAAAATCTTATATATGTACTCCAGAAGAAATAAAGAACTTTACACAAGAAGATCAAGCTAAGCACGAAGCAGCACAAACAACATTCTTAGATGAACAAGCAAAAGAATACGCAAATATTGTTAGTTTATTAGATCCAAAAAATTACGACATTATTCCAGTTGAACGAACGTCAAGACAAAAAACCGATAAAGCTGCAATTGACCCAAAAACAATACCGACCAAGATATTCTATCCACACAATATTACAATATCAGAAACTTATTATAGGCAATTAGACGACAAGCGTAAAATTGTTATCAATGGCATAGATAAAAAACAACAATTAATTATTATTCCTGTAGAAAACATTCGTAGTGATGTTGATGACGACACAGTAATTAAATCAAGGCTAATTAGTGGAGTCTACACAAACGTAACATTTTTACTGATCAATGACAGATTTATTAGATATCTTGAAAAACCGCTACTGCTCGATGATGTAGCTGCTTATTTAATAAAACACAAAAGAAGTAAATTACGTCGATTTATTGTCAACTTATATATTCATCAACAAGGAGAAACTACCTATGTAATCAGAAGATTAAAAGATAAAGGAATATGGGATATCGTTTTAAAACATCCCATAATTCCAGAAAAAACTAGAAAGCTATATAGTCTTTGCAACACCTTGTGGCAACAAAACGATAACAATGAACAATATACATATTCCTATGATGAACTGGCATCACTAGCCAAAATTCATCTTAATGGTAAATTTAACGCAGCATTAAAAAACGCTACACAGCAATTGAATGATTTCATGAACAATCATCCTTTATTTGAATTAGCATATCAACACGGCTATCACAAAACTGATAAACTATCACAAGAATTAACTCTTTATTTCGATTGCTTACTTCAAGGAATAAAAAATGATTAGTCAAGTTGTTAAGACTGAAAATACCATCATGTTGAAAATTGGCAAGAATAGCTGGCATTTGAATCGGCACGATAATATCAATTTGTTTGACAGTATTTCTGCCCTAATTAAACAAAAAGACTTCAAAACGATTGAAAAAGAATACGCCACGGTTATAAAAGAAATCTCAGTATTTAGCAATAAACATCTAATAGTTTCAAAAAATCGTTTACGCCTAAAAGGCGACAAAGACTATATGCCGCCAGTTTTAAGCGAAAAGCTTAGAGCAATGATGAAGGCTAAAACTGATCATATGCCTTTAATCCGATTCTGGAAAAAGCTCAAGAAAAATCCAAATCCAGAATCAATAAAGGAACTTTATACTTTCATGCAAGCAACGAAGATCCCCATTACCAACAATGGAGATTTACTTTGTGAAAAAGGCGTGATGGAGCGTGATGGCAAACTGTGGGATTTACATAGCGGCACTTACGATAATTCAATTGGCGCCACTGTTACATTTAAAGGAGAGATTGATTTAGATAGACACAAGACATGCGCTGATTCGGGGCTTCATGTTGCATCACCTGATCATGTTCGCAAATGGTATAATGAAAATAAAACTGTCCAAGTTGTCGTTAATCCAGCAGATGTGGCTAGTGTTCCCATTGAAGAAGACGCTGGGAAAATACGAGTTAGAGCATACACAGTAATTGGATTTGCCCCAACTGAACCAATTAAAGAACCTGTTGGAGAAATTATAGACATTGTTAATTATACCAAGCCAAACATATTGAAAAAACTCACCAGCAAAGAAATCATTAAGCTTGTTCAATATAAGTTTGGGATAACGATATCTGATAAATCGAAGAGCAAGAAACGTGTTTTGGCACAAGCTACGAAGATAATTAAAGAAGGAAAATAGCAATGACCCCACAATGGGAAATGGTAGGATTAATAGGTGTTGATTCCGGCATGTGCTGGATTGGCGATCCTGGATATGTATTTCATCATAAAGATGATGATTTAGGTTTCATCGGCAAAAATTGGAGTGAATTTTGCCTAATGGTGAAACACGATATCACTCAATTTGGTATAAATATCGGCGTATGCGCCTCTAATTTTGGTGGAGATGGAGCATATCTTGTTTATGCAAAAAGAACAAAAAATGGTACAATTAAAGAAATTAAAATAGTATTTGAAAGGAAATAAATGCCAAATGCACAAATCAAGCTATCAGAACATATACATCCAACAGATATCGTTCCATTCATAAATGTTGTTACTACCACCACCATTGAAAATTTTCAGACTATCATAGCATTAAGCCAATATTCGTTTGCAAATATGGCTAGTCTGCACGCAACTGCAACTGGTCATTTGGTTTTACTTATAAACAAAAAAGATAGCGATATTGTTTTATGTCGGCAATGCAATCAAAAAATAGTTCAATACTTTGAAGCAGATGGTGCAATTTCACAGTCAGGGAAGTGAATATCAACAAGTCATAGCTTTTCTAGTTAAACCATTAGGCAAAGTAGCAAAAACAAAATGTATCTACTGCGAAAAAAGCATAGCTGCCGTTGTAGATCGACATCATACTGGCAACGTAAACCTGTCTGAATTTTACTGTCCAGTATGTGATGAATCTTTTTTACTAAACGACGAAGAAACTAAATCAACAAGAAGTATAAAAGAATTACTGTGTAAATAATATGAGAGAACGAGATTCACAAAAAAGAAAATTTAATATTTCCTATCAAGAATTTTTAGCTGAACGGCCAATATGGACAAAGATAGGAAAAGATGTTCTATGTTCAGTAGTTGCCCATATCGTTAACACAAAATGGTTTAAAGAAAATAGCTTTAAACAACCAAATGTCACAGCAGTAGTTAACGATATCAATAAAATTTGCTGGCAACAAGAAGTTGATAGGATTTCTGTCTTACGCATACTGGCTTGGCATTCAATTTCAGATCATTGTGCCCTACATAGCAGAGAGTTTTGTAAACTATTCCTTTATCTAATTTACTGGTTTGACACAGTTCCAAATTTTAAAGTTCTAAGACGCAAATTAGCTAGACACAGAGTGCGCTATAGGACACGCCATGTTCAACCACAAAAACGCCCCATGCCGCAAGAAGCAATTGAAAAACTAAACGAATACAAACAAAGTAAAGGCATGAAGTTGATTAAAATTAGAAAAGAACGTAAACAGCTACCAGAAGTTAAAAACGCTCTAAGCCTGATTCGTAAATTCTCACCAGATTGATTTTCATCAAAATTCGTTTATCATTGCAGCACGTATCATTATCTAAAACGTATACAAAATAAAATGATAAACGAAGAATTAATAGATATCTTACTGCAAGAGGGCTTTGTCGAAGGTGATTCTGAAGATAGCGAAATCGTCTATGAATTAGAACACTCTTTAGATGATCGCATTGGTGTTTTAATCTATATTGGCTATTCTATAGATGATAAGCCGCTACACAGCAATACTGCTTGTAAAGTCGTATTGTTTGATTACGACAAGCAGCGAACAGTTGGCAGATCGACAAGAATCAAACTACAGTTAAACAATTGGCGAGAACGATTAAGATTTGAAATCAATAAATTTGTAGATATCGTAATCTTAAAGCGATGGAAAAAATGTGCCGAATGTGGTGAGCCGATGCGCTTTCTCCCAACATCATCAGGCGATTTTTGGGGATGCAATGGTTATATTTCATTAGGCGTAGGTTGCCAAAACAAAGAAGCTTATGATCCACCAGAAAGAGTTAAAGGAAATAGAAAGTTTACACATTCAGATCGAGAAATTGGAAGAATTAAAACAAGACCTAGATTGCAAAGAACAGTTGATTATTGAAAGACTTCTTCAAGATGAAGATGTAGAAATCGGAAAATTAAAATGTAGTGGACAAATTACCTACGAAGATCTAAGGATCCCATGGCGGAAAGTGCTTATTGATTACATAGAAAGCCCCATTGAAGGTTCTGTTGACCATGTAATAGGTCAAATTAGAAAACGATTTTTTGATCAAAATCCAACAAGTAAACAATTAATTATTATATATAAAGATGAATAAAGCAGAACAATTAACTATCTTACAACAAAATTATCTTTCATGCGGCAAATGTGATTTATGTCACACCAGAAATCAGGTTGTTTTCGGATTTGGCAATTTAGACGCTAAGTTAATGATTATTGGCCAGAGTCCGGGTGTAGAAGAGGACAAAGCAGGTCGCCCATTCGTCGGGATATCTGGCAAATTGTTAAATTATTTACTTACTCAGGCTAAATTAGATCGTTTACAAATCTACATTACAAACACATTGCTATGCTATGTGAAGCCAGGAATCAGCACTAAAGACGACCAAATAATGGCTTGTAGAAATAGACTACAAGAAGAGATAGGTATCATAAAGCCAAAAGTTATTGTTACACTAGGAGCACCAGCTTTATATGCTTTATGCTGGTCTAAAGATTCAATCTGGAGAAATAGAAAACCAAAACAATTAAGCAATGGAATCTGGCATGTAGCTACCTATCATCCTGCTGCGGCACTTTATCATGCCGACAAAAGAAAAGGAATAATTGATAACATCATAACCGATTTACGAAAAGCAAAATTGATTATTGACATTTTAGAAAAGAAAACTGACATACTCCCATGCCTAAAGACATAGGCTTTCTCGCTCACTCACGTAAATGAATAATAAATGGCTTATTGAATTTATAAATAAGCATTCTAGACATCCTGAAAATACCAAAATTGTTAATAGTGAATTAAGAACATCTTGCCCATTTCATAAACATGAAGATCGCCACCCATCATTTGCAATTAATTTAAAAACTTATAAATTTAACTGTAAAGGATGTGGGCTAGCAGGACAATCGCTAGATTTATTTGTCGCCATTATATTGCGAATAAATAGAGCTAAAGCAAAAGAAATAATTGGTGAAGCTAACCCCATTACACCAGAATTAATTTTAGAAGAAATTAAAGCTATTGATTTTTCACCTACTGAAGACAATGGACAAACAAACAATAAAGAAATAATACTGCCGCCTAAAGCAAGCTGCAATGAACCGATGCTAAATTATTTCTTCAGAGGCAGAACTTATAGATTTAATATTGAAGATACAAAAAGAATTATTAAAACTTTTAGACTGTATTATTGCGATTCCGGGTATTATCGTAATAGAATTATTTGTCCTATCTTGGATGGCAATCAAGATATTGTCTATTTTACTAACAGAGCAATAGACGATCATCCAAAGAAAACTTTATTTCCATCAAAAGAAGAATGCCCAAATGGGATTGGAGCACATTTTCTTGGTGAGCATTTACAACAAGATTCGCCTATTGTGGTAGAAGGGCCATTTGATTTGTTTAGGCTGGTATCATGGGGCTATCAGGTCATATCGCCGCTACACTGCTTATGCTCTGAAGAACAGCTAGTGAATATGGCATCTCGCTATACGTCGCTCACGCTTTGTTTAGATAACGATCAAGCTGGCCTAAAAGGAACAAGACAAATCCTTAAACGAGCTTATGATTTGTTGCCAATTGACATCATAATTTTACCAGAAGGGAAAGATCCAGATGATTTAACTAAAGAAGAATTTAATAGAGAATTTGAAAATAGAATTACTTTAACACCGCAAGAAATAAAAAAGATGAAACCATGACACAAATAGAATTAGACAAGGAAAACGAAATGAAAACACAATGGAAAAGATTTTGGTTTGAAGGTGATTTTGCTTTTAGATTTGTTAATAATAAAAAAGATTGGCAACAAATAAAAGACACCTACCGTAATTGCAACCAAGGATATGTTGATTTATTAAATGCACAACAACATTCTGACGGCAGCGATTCATTTGGCTTTTATACCGAATATAGTGGAAAACGAACTTTACGAGAATTCGCACAAGAAAATGGGATGGACTTAATATGAAACATAAAACAACAAAAATCAACACCTTAATTCAAAAGCTACAATCATGCAAAGATGTAGAATCAATTAATTTAAAAATAGAAATTAGCTTAGGAAAATGGATATGCTCATGTGTCATCAATTTCTATCGCTCTATGTCTATTATGGAAGCTGCACCTGGTATTGATTTATGCGTGCCAATTAAAGTTGCAATTAAACTAATGGAAAAACTTGACTTATTTGATAATAGGCCAATAGAAAAACTTAGCGATAAACTTGGTACACCAGTAGTTAAAGAATATTAAATGCTTATAATCAGAAGTCATAAGCCACAATATGCCTACCTAGATTTTAAACAAGCCACAGTTCAAGAACAAAGATTATGCCTTAATGTAAGTGTTTTCTATAACAAAAAAAATTTATTTGTCGTTCCAATTAGGCATGTTGACGAATTGGTAAAGATATGTAAACGACAAAATATCCAGTTCTACATAGAAAAACAAGTTGTCGAAGAATACAGGCAATGGCGATTATCTGAACAACCAATTTTAGAATTAAAAAAGCAAAAAGATTTAATTCTTCCACCAGAAGTAGAAAGCTGTTTTAAAGGCACGCTATATCCGTGGCAAAAAGTGGGCGTAGTATGGCTGTTACAGCGTAAAAAATCTATTCTGGCTGATTTCCTTGGAAGCGGAAAGACGGTCCAGATTTTAACTGTTCTCCAATATCTTAAATCAATTGGACAGATAACTAATGGACTAATTATTTGTCCAGCTTCATTGAAGCTGCAATGGCAATCAGAAGCTCATAAGTTTACTGATTTAAAGCCAATTGTTATTGATGAATCTAATAAAGAAGTGCGATGCTCACTATACGATGGACACTCTTTTGAAAAAAAGCATAAGCTCTGTGCTGGCTGCTATAAAAAAGAAGAATGTCTGTCAATTAAACAATTAAAATATGCAGATAGGCGAGCATATTACCTAACACAATATCCAGATGAAATATTTATTATAAATTACCATATTTTGAGAATTGATAATTTACTATTCACCAGCAAAGAATGGGGAATTATTGCAGCCGATGAGTGCGCATTTATAAAATCTAGTAATCAAACGACTAGATGCTTTAACAAATTACAATGCAAATATTTTATTGGTGCGTCGGCCACAGTTATAGAGAATAAACCACAAGATATTTTCAATGTCTGTAAAAAAGTAGACATAGATATCTTGGGCAATAAAAAAGATTTTGAACGTACCCATATTGTAAGAGGCGGATTATATAATCAAGTAATAGAATATCGTAAAATTGATTTACTTAAAGAAAAGCTTAAATACGTCTTGATTCGCCGCTCTGTTTCTGAAGTTAAACATTTATTGCCACCAATCACTTACGAAAATGTTCTGCTTGAATTGTTTCCAAAACAGAAACAAGTTTATAATGAAATCTATACCAAAGCACAAGAATTCGCAGAACAATTTGGCCCACAAGAATTACTAAAAACTGTAGTCATTCTGCGTGAAGCTTGTGATTCAGCCGCATTGGTAAGTTCAGAATGTGACGAATCGTCAAAATTAGCTTTTCTTCAAGACTTCGTAAGCAATACAGAACAACAAGTTTTAATTTTTACAGAATGGGTTAGGATGGCCAAATTAATAAAAGCCATTATTCCTAATTCTCAAATTATTTGCGGAGATAACACTACCCTACAAAGACAAACTTTAATTGATCAATTCAGAGACAAACAGTTTCGCATATTAATCGCAACAGATTGCTTAAAAGAAGGAGTTAATTTACAATTTTGTTCATGCTTAATCAATTTTGAGCTTCCATGGAACCCTGCCAAAGCGAAACAGAGAGTAGGCCGTGTATTTCGTTTGGGCCAAGTTAACCCGGTTTTCATTTACAACCTATTTACAGAAGGAACAATTGAACAGCGAGTAAGAAACGTATTGAATTCTAAAATAAATATTTTTAGAAACATAATTGAAGCTCTTGAAACCATACCGACACAAACAGCAGGGCTAAAACAGTTTATCTTTCCACACAATGACAATTCGTGACCTTAATCTAGCAAAAAAAGAACAACGATGTTTAGGTTGCAATAAACTACACAAGACTACAAGAGTTAAAAGATTTTGTCCAACATGCACAGATTTTATCAAAGGGAAAAGATTTCCTAAGAATAGAGTTCCATCATTATCTAATGATAACATATTATCGTGTAACAAGTTACCAAATAATCTAAGAAACGCTTGCCAAGAATTTTTAGATTTGGCTTAAAATAACTTGCAAAATCGTCAATTAGATATATTCTTTATCCGTCATGACAAAATGGAAGTTAAAATGAGGCCGCCTCCTGTGAGGCGTGGATTGAAACCGTTTGTGCGTGTTGCCAAACGGGAGTATTTGAGTCGCCCCCCGTGTGGGGCGTGGATTGAAACTAATAGGAGTTTGTATCATGTTCGAGACTATGGTGAATCGTTTGCGGGAATCCGTTGGCGAAGCGTTTATGGACGGCAAAGTTACTGTCACTGTTAATACCAATGACCTTTGTGCCTTGATTTTGTCAGTTCAAAATGGCGCAGCACCAGTGGAAGCTAAAAAGCGTGGTCGCAAGCCTGGAGTTACTGTTGCAGCTAAGCCTGCTGCTGAAGATGCTGCTGCTACGGTAGCTGCTTCTACTGGTCGGCGTGGTCGCCCCAAGGGCAGCAAGAACAAGCCCAAGGAAGATGGTGATGCGCCCGCTACTGATACTGCCGAACTAACGTCTGAAGGTGAGCAGAAACTTGATGACTCTGTGATTGCTGAAATCGAAAAGGCAACCGCAGGAACAACTGCATAATCACAGATAGTAGGAAGCGAAGCACGAAGAAGAGAGATGTGGTATAATTAAAGCCATGTCTCTCTTCTTTTTTATTTAATATATAACAAATGCCAACTGAAGACGGAAAACCAATTATATTATCATTTAATGGCGGATACCGTATTATTAGAAATGATACTTTAAATATTGCCCTACAAAAGAGAACATTCAGCGATCCAAATCATCAGCTATCAAAATCAGATATACCACAAGAAAGATGGTATGCTGTTGGCTACTACCCTGTTTCTATTAAAGGATTAGAATGGGCATTTGAAAAGACGCTGGCAATGAAAATCTTAGAAAAAGATCATGAAAATGTAAGGATATTGCTTGCCAATATCATTAAAGCAAGAGAAGAAATCAAAGTAGCGGCGAAAGCAGCAGTTAATTTACACCCACAATTGGTGAAAGAAACATGACCTCAGAACAATTCACACAATGGGTAATGGACTTTCAGCCCGGAAAAGAAATAAAACATCAAACCGACGATAAGCAAATAGCCGAACAATTCCGCACCAATTTCAATTGGCTATTAGAACAAATGGATAAGATTCATGACGCCCTGTGCCCAGAACAAAATGGCGCATGGCAACAACGTGCCGAACAAGCTGTTGAAGCTGCTAAATTAATTAATTTCAATAAACACTAAATAACCAGTTATACTTATAACTATAATTATGCTTACAGCACCAATATCAATTAGATATAAATGTGCTGTTTGTGGCAAAAGATTTGATGCAAACAGCACGCGCAAAACAAAAAGCTGGATTAGCAGATCACATTTAGATTGGCCAAGCGTAAGGCTAGGTTTGCCAATTTGTGATGATTGTGTCTTGTCAAGATTTCCTGAAGCAGCAATAGATAAGAAACCCAAATCAACTCCTAATTTAATTAGAAAGTTTTCAGAGAAATAACCATGCCTGGATTTCACGAAGATACATTTCCAGTTCCAAAGATTTTAGTTGATTGGTTGGGGTGGCTATCTACAAGTCAAATTGTTGTTCTATTGATTCTTTTAAAACATTATCAAGAAACCACGCCAGAGGCAAGGGGGCTAAGTGTTAGCAATCTCATGGAAACCACTGGCTTAACCCGTGGAACAATTCTTACTGCTCTTGAAGAATTGAAGAAACGCAAGATAGTAAAATCAGAAATCGTGTTTTCAAACAAGTCTCATTGGAAAAATAAAAAGCTATACTACTTGACGCATATCCTTTTAGGTAAAGAAGTTAAGATTGAACAAAATCCTGCTAATCCACCAGCTTAAGCCGTTGCGTCAAATTTTCTTTGCATTCTAGCAAAACCTTGGTATGCTTATAGGTGACAAAGGTGTAAGCTGGTTCTACCCTTGCTCTCATGTCTAAAGCTTCCAAGCATCAAGATACCAGCAAGAAAAAACTAGATGCAAATTAGTGAAGCTCCTAGAAATAGGAATAAGCCTTGTAGGCTAATTTAAGAGCTTTGTCCAATCCGAAAACTCAGTCATACCCACTTTACGATTTCAATATGCTAAACCCCGTAAAGAGAGTTTTCAGGACATTAAATAAGTCTTTTACTTTGAGAGTCTGAGCCGCTTGGCAATTGTTTATTTTGGTTTAAACAATTGCCAAGCATATTGCCTGGCTCCACTCTTGATTTAAGAGAAGATCTTATAGTTTTAGTAGTCTTAATAGCCTATATAGCTTTAATAGCAATATCAAAGATCTATATAGGATATAAAGAATATTAGAGTATATAAGATCAAAAAGTTAAGGGTGGTAACTGTAGTAATTGAAGCAGTTCCCTTCCCAAGGGGGTAGTTTAATTAAAGCTTAAAAAGGAGGCTATATGTCGGTCATAGTCAACAGGAAAGCTTGGCCAATAGACAGGAACAGACATCACAAAAAATTCAAACAAAGTCATGAATATAAAAAGCTTAAACGTCAATTAATTAAAAAACAAAAAAAAGAATATAGTCGCTATATTGGCTCACCAAAATGGACAAACATAAGAAATGAATTATCAAATGAAGACACGGCTTGTGAAGGATGTGGATCGAAAAGTAACTTAAACTTACATCATTTAACATATAAGCATTTAAAAAATGAAGTCCCTGAAGAACTAATGTGGCTATGTGATGAATGTCATAAAGCAGTTCATTGGTATCAAAAACACGGAAAGAAATCATTATTGATGGCAACTTCATTGGTAACAAATATTGACATAAAAGATTTAAAAGAACGGTTAAAAATAACAGAATTAAAATAAATTTAAATCAAACAAACTTAGAATTGCCAGTTTCAAAAGACGATTTGCCTTTTTAAACAAATAAATAACTAAAACAGAAAGATAAAATAAATCTTATGAAGTTTTTAGTATGTAAGAAACAGCATGGTGAAGGCTGCGATTATACAATCGGCTGTGGAATGAATTTTAATTTTATTGAAGCTAAATCTGCTGAAGACGCTGTTGAGAAAATAATTTATCCATACGGTCATGATGAAGCTTCGTCTCTTGAGGGTGAATCAGCTTTGAAAGAAATCTTCATTGTTCAAGCTGATTATGTAATATCCATTGATGTAAATAAAGTAGCACAAGAAGTTGCAAATCAAAGAAAGCAACAAGCATTAGGATTACAAAAACAAAAAGAAATTACTGAATTTAAAAAATTAAAAGCAAAATATAATTTATAAATAAAAATAAACAAATGAACGCAGAAGAATATATCGCTAAAATATTAACTGAACGTGACAACTCCCACGGATAAATCCGTGGGCTTTCTCACTCACTCACTCACTGTAAATGCATGTGATCCAAAATACACAGATGCAACAGATCATTTAGTTACTGTATTTGAAAATGGCAAAATGATGGTAAATGATAATCTTGAAACGATTAGAAAAAGGGTGCAAGTATGAAAAAGCATATAGTCTGGAAAGTTGTTAGAGTGATAGGTGAAAAATGGTATAGTGCGATAACTCCTACTCATTATAAAATAGGTAGCAAATGGGTTTTAGAATATAGGCCAGGTGTAAAGCAAGATAGATGGTGTCTTGCATTTCTCACAGAAGAATGCGCTGCAAGATTTAGAATGGACCATTATTCTGTGGATGCCGTGGTGAACCTAGAAATCAAAAAAGCTGTAACTGATAGAATAATAAAAATAGATTATTTACCGTCTGTCAATAGCAAACAAAAGCTTTTTAAATCTCTAAAAGAATATAAGAAATTCACTGTTAAAGATGTAATAAATGCACCGGCAGGAACATTGTTTTGCAAAGGATTAAAGATATGCAAATGAATAAAGAATTAACTTCAATTCAGCTAGCAAGCATTGTTGATTGCGTTTTTAAGCATGGCGAGCTATTTTCAGTGCCAACAGAAAAAGGTAAAGCTAAAAGTTTTGTTTTACATGAAGTGAGCGAGAAAGCCCATGTCTTTAGGCATGGGAGTATGTCAGATACCGACAATATGTCAGAAACTTTTCAAGATCTAAGAGATTTATTTAAAAAGTTTGTGAAAGAAAATGAATAAACTATTTATCTCAATCTTATTTGTTTGTCTGCCTGGTGTTGCCTTCGCTCGCATTGGCGAAACACTTGAGCAGTGCAAAGCCAGATATGGTGAACCCATAATTCAAGAAAATACCCATGGGATGTATGTATTTATTAAAAGTGGTTTTTGGATTATGGTTGGCTTTACTGCTGATGGCAAAGCTGGCTGTATCAGCTATCGCAAAATGGCTCTGGATACACTAGGGCAGCCACAGGAAATCACCAACGATGAGATCCAAACTGTACTCAAACTAAACAGCAATACGAAGTGGGAACGTGTAATTGAACTATCTTTCACTGGAAGAACGTGGACAAATGAAGATAAAAGCTATGCGGCTGTCTACAGCTTCTTAGAAAGAACGCTCATAATTTCAAATCATGAATTTGCTAAAAAATTCCAGGACAAAATGAAAGAAATAGACAAAGACAAAACAAATGGGCTATAAAGAGCCTGTTGAACCATCCTGAAGATGTGCGATAATACTAGATTCCGTGCGACAGTGCTTCTGCTTCCAGTCAATCTAAACGGAAGGTATATTTATGAATGGACTTTCTGATATTGGCGTAGAAAAACGCCTAATAGCAGGCTTGCTTAAATACCCAGAACTTTACACAAATATAAAAAGAAAATTGACAGAAAAGATGTTTAGCTCAGACAAAGTGTGCCTGATTTATCATCTTGTCTGTCAATTTTACGATGCAAATCCGTTAGTGACATTAAATACTGGAGTTGTTATCCAGTTGATAAAAAACAATAAGCCAAAAAACGAACGGCTAGTTTTTGAAATTGTAAAGCAAATTTATCAACATTTTAATCAAATTGATAAAGCTGAAACTTTAATTCTTGCAGACAAAATCAAATATCTTTATCGCTGGCGCATCTTAATTCAAGCTTGTGCAAATGTAACTCACGAAGCTACCAATGGAGCAGATTTAGATAAGGCAATTAACACAATAAGTCAAGCACATTCAGAAATCTTATTAGAAACAGCTTCAATTACGTCTGGAGAATGGGCAACCGATCTTAATCAGCGAATTGACGATATTATTCAGCGCAAAAAAAACCCACGGATCAATCGTGGTGTGCCTATCCCAATCAAAGAGTTAGATGAATTTATAGGTGGGTTAAAAAAACAAGAACTAATGGCAGTAACGCTCAAACCAGGACACGGGAAAACAGCTTACTTGTGCAATGCTGCCCTAAATGCCGCCCTACGTGGCTATAATGTGCTCTTCTTTACAATCGAATCTTCTAAATCACATATCCAATATAGGATTGATTCTGCCTTTACTCAAATAAATCATGAACAATTTAGATTGGCAACAATTGATTCAGATGGAATTAAAAAATGGGCTAGTGAAATATCATTACGCAAATCGCAATTAGGACGTATTGAGATTATAGATATTCCAGACAATGTAACCCCGGCAATCATTCAATCTTTAATAAGGGAGTATGAACCAAAATTTAAAATAGATCTAGTGTTAATTGATTACATGAACATCATGAGCACAAACATGAGCATTGGCGGTATGTATGACTGGAAGCTACAAACTTTAATTAGTCTTGAATTGAAAAGGGTAGCCCGCTTATGTGATATCCCGATTTTAACTGCAATTCAACAATCTGAAGATGGTGATGCTGCGTTTGCACGCTATATAAAACAGAATTTAGACTATCTGTTAACTACAACTGCACCTAATAATGTATTAGGCCAAATGGGATATGAAGAACTTAGTTTTTTGAAAGGACGTGAAGTAGATGCAACGAAACGATTTTGGATTCATAAGGATTTTTCGACAATGAGATTTGATACTGGCAAAAGACCAACAGCAATGGAAATAGAATCTGCTAAACAAGAACAAACTGTAGAAGAAGATAGTTAAATATAAATCAGAAATTGAAAAACAATAAATGCTAACCTTAATTCTAGCCTTTTTTAAAGGCATTGTATTTAATCCAGATCAAGTATCATCGTGGCTCTATTTGTTTACAATCCCAAGCGATATCTTAATTATCTTGTTCGGCATGTCTACTTATTATAAATACATTAGTCGTGATACAGGTTCACAAAAGAAAGATTGAACAATTAGATAGTCAGGGAATTCTTAGGTTTAAAGTATCTGGCACAACATTTGTTCAACCCGATATCTATAGACTAATTCTAATTCTACATCAAAAAAAACAAACTCCTAAAATCATATTAAGACCAGAACCAGAAAACAAATACGACTCTAATGCTGTTTTGGTGCTAGCAGAACTAAGACTTGGCACAAGCAATCCTAAATTATTTAAAATAGGCTACGTGCCAAGACAAGACGATTTCAATAAGAAGGTCAAACAATTATTGAAAGTAAAGAATTGTGCAGCTTGGCTTCATGATATTAAGATAATTGAAGAGCCAAACAATTCTTTAGATGTGCCTATAACATCAATAACCATTCAATTGGATTATGATTAATGTGGCTAATAAAATGTATACCCTCTCTGAAATTAGAAAACTATATCCAATTAACAATAATATCCCGAAGTCAATAGAAGCTAAAGAGAGGATAAGGGAATTTGTAAAAAGAATGAACAAATGGCAACGAATTAATAAACAGTTGAACGATGAAACTTTGTTGGCTAATGAACTTCTAAACGACGAAGGAAAGGAATGGTGGGAATAAGATGGTTAAATTCAAAATTTTCTTACATGATTCAAGTATATGCAGTATTGATACGCACACATTGTCTAGTAAAATTTTACCCAATAGTTCATTTATATTGAAAACAGAAGATGGCAATGAAGTAACTATAGAATATGGAACAATTAAGAGAATTTTAGCAATCATTAAAACTGAAAAAGAAAAACATGGAAGAAAATAAAACTATTGCTGATGGATATTTCTCTATTAAAGCAAGTTTACACTACGGCGTTATACTTTATGAATTAATAAATGGGAAAGAACAAGTAAATGTAACTGAAATAACGGATATAAACGAAAGACCAATAGGCAAATGGGATGATTTAATATTTGTTGGCAAAGTAAAAAGAAAGTTCAACGGAAAAAAATAACAATACTAACCATACAAATTGGAAAGACGTATCAGAAGGAATTAGTTGCTTTTTGATATGCGCTGGAATTGCTTTGATTGTTTCTTCTATTGGATTTATGATTCATATAATTAAGTTATGAACCCAACAGTTGTTTCTTATTATCTATTAGGCAATCATAATCTATATCTAGAAATATTGACTTATGGAATATGCATTGTCATTGCAAGCTTTATTGTTTATGAGCTGTCTAAAGATTAATTATGAGCTTTACTCACCTCCACGTCCATTCTCATTATTCGCTTAATGATTCTATCAACCCAATAGACAAGCTAGTTGAAAAAGCGAAGCAATTAAATGCAACTGCTCTTGCAGTATCTGAGCATGGAAGTCTAAGAAGTAGTTATGATTTTTGGAAAGAATGTAGCAAGCGAAATATTAAGCCCATCTTGGGAATTGAAGCCTATATTGTTGATGATCATACACAAAGAAATCCAGATGAGAAAAATAAACACATTTTGCTGCTAGCCCAAAATGAAGTCGGTTGGAATAATCTAAAAGAATTAAGTGCTATTGCAGCAATAGACGGGTTCTATCGTAATCCAAGAATTGACTTGGATTTATTGAAACGATTTAACCAAGGAATTATCTGCACAACTGCTTGTGTTGGTGGTGTTTTATCTTGGGAATTGTGTAAAGCAGATCCAGAACAAGAAACTACTAGGTGCGGTAGGGGGATGCAATGGGCTATTTATTATTTTAGAAAGCTATTGGAAATATTTGGAACAGATAGATTTTTTCTTGAGATTCAATTACTTGACATGGTAAATCAGCATTATGCAAATCAAATGATGCTGAGTTTATCTCAAAAATTTAATGTTCCCTTAGTGCTTACAACTGATTGCCATTATCTTAATGCTGAAGAAGCTAAAGTTCATGACATCTTGATTCGTTCGGCTAGAAGTAAGACGTTAGCTGATGGTGAAGGCTATTGTTATGGAACGGATCAAATTTGGATGAAATCGGAGCAAGAAATTTGGGATACATATTACAATCAACCATTTAGATACATATCACCAGATCAAATAAAATCTGCAATGGCCAATACAGTAGCTATAGCTGAGTCAGTAGAATCATATCGCCCATATAAAACAAAAGACACCTACCCTAAATTTACAACTGATAAATTTGAAGACGATACGTTTAAATTTCTATGCGCTCTTGCTTGGAAAGGATTTAAAGAAAAAGGATTAGATAAACAAAGTCTTGAAGAACAAAATGAAAAATACAAAGCTAGATTATTTAGCGAGTTAAAAGCAATTAAAGAGAGCGGCTTTACTGATTACTTTCTTATTGTGTGGGACATCATTAACTATGCTAGGCAAATTGACACCCTCATCGGTTGTGGTCGTGGCAGCATGTCTGGTTCCCTTGTATTTTATTGTCTTGGCTGTGTCACACTCGATCCAATTACTTATAATCTCCCATTTGAGCGATTCCTAAAGCCAGGACAAAGAGTTAGTCCACCAGATGCAGATTTAGATTTTGAAGCTGTAAAAGTTCCAGAAATTGTTGCTTATATAAAACAAAAATATGGAAAAGATAAAGTTTGTAACATTTCAACTTCTAACACTCTTCAATTAAGAGGAGCAGTTAAAGATGTAGCTCGTGTGTTTGGAATTGATTTTGCCGAAACAAATTCAGCAACAGAAAAAATTCCATTCAAAGCTCGCTCATTTAAAGAACTAGATGAAATAAAAGAATCAAAAGAAAAGACGATAATTCAAAGTTATTTTGATGCCCACCCAGAAGTAGAAAGAATAGCAAGACGACTTGAGGGAACACCTAAACACCCATCTGTCCATGCTGCTGGTATTCTCATTACACCTACAAAAACTCAAGATTGGATACCTGTTGGCTATGTTGCAACTTCAGAAACAAAAGTTTGCGAATGGGATATGTATGCAATTGAAGAAATAAATCTTTTAAAAGTAGATATTTTAAGATTAAATACGTTGGATATAATTAAGAAGATTTTAGGAATGATTAACTTTTAGGAGTTGATTAAATGACTGCGCAAGAAGCATTGAAGATATCGTTAAAAGCAAACGAATTATCGCTACACAATATATATATAGAAATTACCAAACTAGCTAAAACAAACGGTAGCACAGTCGTTATTTTAAATGGAATAATGAATAAGCATACTTATGAACAATTAATTTTAGATGCCTATAAAATTTCATTTACGCCCAAGACGGCAAAAGATATTAGATTCGGTTTGCCACACGAGTTATTTAAGTCGTCTGATTATGAAAGTGGAACATTTATAATTTCATGGTGCTAAACCCCTTATGACTTTCTTGTCAAAACAATAGAAGAGATTGAATCATGAAAGAAATAATTGGCAATATCTGGAACATACCGTGCGATGCTATTTGCATTCCAACAAATGGAAATGTAGATGGACGTGGTAGGGCAATCATGGGTGCTGGTTTGGCCAGACAAGCAGCAGATAGATTTCCAGACATTAAAGAATCGTTTGGGTTACAGATGTTTGAACAACCAAATCTTAAAGTCTGCATCATTCATAGATTCACTCATTTTGACAGACGATGCGTTCTTTTATCCTTTCAAACTAAATCTAGTTGGAAAGACCCATCTAATATTGGTCTAATTACAGAAAGTGCAGAAGAATTAGTAGATGCAATGAATTGGGAAAAATTTAGAACTATATTGCTTCCTCATGTTGGATGTGGGCTTGGCAAATTAGATTGGGAAGAAGAAGTAAAACCAATTCTATCTAAAATTTTAGACAACAGATTTATTGCAGTATCACAAAAATGATTAAACAAGATCTGCTTGAATATTATTTACAAATTGAAAATGCAGTTTGTTCATCTTGCGAAGAAGAACAAGGCTGGGCTGAGCTAGTAGATCGACAATTAATGGCCAAATATCCAAAAGAACATAAATTAATAAGAAAAGGATTGCCAGCAAATCATCCATTGTGGAAAACGTGGAATGAATGTTGGGCCGTGCATAAAACAAAATGCTTAGTTTTTGAATATGATAATTTAACTGTTAACATTTGTAAAAAACATTTTAAAGAAATATCTGAATTATTTTTAAATGATTGACATCTACGATCTCCCTCAAGAAGAAGCTGTCTATCAAAACATCTTTTGGAAAGGTAGAACCACAGGTGTTTTTCAATTTTCTTCAAATAACGCCAAGCACCTATGTCGTCAAATCAAACCTAAATCTATTTATGATTTAGCTGTAATCAATGCTCTAAATCGGCCAGCCATTTTAGATGCCGGTGTCGATCAAGACTACATCGCTTGCCGCCAAGGATTGCAACAACCTAAAAAGATTCATCCTATTGTCGATAAGATTAGTGCTCCTACCTATGGCCTAATGCCTTTTCAAGAACAGGTGATGGAAGTTTGTATCCAATTTGCAAACTTTACCTATCCTGAAGCAGATGCTTTGCGTAAAGCGATGAAGCACAAATCTGGTGAAGAGTTTGAAGCATATCGGACTAAATTTGTAGAAAATGCCATAAAAAAATCAAATCAATCAACAGCAGAATACGTCTGGAATTTGGTTGAAAAGTTTTCTGGGTATGGATTTTGTCTTGCTGGCGATACTCTATTTAAAACCCCATACGGAGACAAGGCATTAATTAATTTAAAACCAGATGATAAGATATTTTCATTAAATACGGATACCAATGAATCATTTGTTAATGAAATAGTTACAGTTCACGATAATGGAGAAAAAGATCTGTATGAAATTGAATTCGATAACGGCGAAATTATTAAAAGCACAATGGAACACACATTTTTATGTAAAGACAATCAGTATCATACCCTAAAAGACATTATCAAAAAATCACTTGACATAGTTGTTGCAGATGATATGATATAGCAATCATGATTAAACGTCGTAAAATCACTCCAGAAGATGAGAAGCTAATCATTGAAAAATATGATCAAGGAATGTCTGCAATGCAAATACATAAACAGTTTTTTACTAATAAAATTAAAACTTCTGGAACTATTAACGATGTTTTAATTCATAATGGAATACAATTAAGAAATCAAGGAAGCTATAAAATTGGTAAATGTCCACCAAATAAAAAATTAACCAGAGAAGATGAACAATTTATTGTTCAAAAATATAAAGACAACTGGTCTTGTGGCGATATCCTTAAAAGCTTTAATGGTAAATTTAAGACACAAAAAACTATATCAGATACGTTAAAAAGGTACGGCATAACACTGAGAGAAGGAATGGCTGATTATGCCGATCCTAATTTAAATCATAGCTATTTTGACAATATAGATAAGCCGGTTAAGGCATATATTTTAGGATTATTGCTTGGTGATGGCTGGGTTGATGCACAACGAAATCAAATAAACATTCAGCTACAAGAATGCGACAGACATATAATAGAGCTAATTAAAAAAGAATTTAATACGCATAATGAAATATTGGAAATAAAGTCAAATATTATATTTAATGAAAAATTAAATAAAACATATATCTGCAAACCAACATGCCGACTTACAGTAACCTCTTTCCCAATGATTGAAGCATTGGCCGCACACGGAATTGTGCAAAGAAAAACTGGCAAAGAGCGATTGCCGATTATACAACATGAACTGATGTCGCATTTAATTAGAGGATTTTTTGACGCTGATGGTTCTATTTATTTTAATAACAATACCAATATAATCGCTATTAGTTTTAGTAAAAGTGCAGGCATTTTGGCACAATTGTCGCTTTATCTATATTTATATTTAGGCATTACTTATACAAATATACACGCCACAAATGAAAGTAAAATTCTACATACGATAGCTTGGGGACGTGAAAATGACGTAGCACGATTAATATTATATATTTATAAAGATTCATTGGGCATAAGGTTGCACAGAAAATTTAATAAAACATGCGAACTATTAAAATTAAAACAATCAATTACTTAGGCAAACACCATGTTTATTGTCCTGAAGTAAAACAACCACATCATAACCTGATTACACACAGTGGTATCGTTGCGCATAATTCAATCGTACACGCTATTCCATATTCATATTTGGGATATACTTGTGCCTATTTAAAGTATCATTACGCCTCTGAATTTTACACGGCAAATCTAACTGAAGAGTGCAGCCAGCAAGACAGGGAACGGTTTGTTGATTTGATTCGAGAAGCGCAAGCTGGTGGAATTGAAATTTTATCGCCGCACATAAATCATAGCCATGTTGAATTTAATTTAGACAAAACTCAACATGGCAATTACTATGTTTATCCAATTCGATTTGGACTTTGTGGTGTTAAAGGGTTAGGCGAAAAGGGTTTAAATAAGATTCTTGAAAACAAGCCAAAAGATGGTTTTCTAAATCTAAATAGCCTAATTAAAGTTTGTGACGTTAAAACATTTGCTTGTCTACTTCGTGCTGGCGCTTTAGATGATTTATCATTTGAAAACTCAACATGTAGTGGTCGCCGTGAGAAGCTGACACTATTTAAAGAGTTAAAGAAATCAAAAGCTAAGGCCGAAGTTCACAATGCGCCATCTTTAGCCGACGAACAGGAAGCCTTGGGTTTAATTTTAAACCCTAAGTCATTGTTTGATAAATACATAAATAAATTTGAAGAATTAAAAGATGAAACCACTGACCCGTCTCTAAAAAAGCTAAACAAATTTGACTTAATCGGAATCGCCGGTATAATCATACAGAAGCAACATGCGGCAAACTACAAGACTTTACATGTTTTAGCCCAAACAGGATTTGTATTTAAGATTTACATTGGCGAAAAACATTTAGGCATTTGGAACTTATCTGTTGGCGATGGAATTGCGGGAATCGTCATGTTTCTTGAAGATGACCGTATCACAATCAACGATTCAAAAGGAAGATGCTATTTAAAAAGAATTGAAGATGTGAATAAATGAATATGATTAGTGATCAAGAAGAAGATTTTAATATAATTATTGCTGTATCTGGCAGAAAAATTACCTTACCTGATTTCCCAACTTTACAATGTTTTATTCATAAGAAATCATCACCTGATGATTATTTTAGTATATCAGAGATAACAACTGGATTCAGAATTTGTGCAACATGTAAAACTGAAGAAGAAGCCATAGGCTTAATGCTTTATAAAATTCAAGAAAACGGTGGTATCAAAGCTTTTGAAGAAATTGTAAATAATGTAAAAAAGTCATATCCGCTGTCATTAAAATCATTAGATAATTCAAATCGTAAATTTTGGGCTGATTGATTATTTTTCTTTCTATAAGGAGTTTATTTCATGGGTATTTCTTTGATAGTTAAAAAGAACGGTGAACTGGAAATTGAAGCTCATTTTTCCGATATTCAAATTGATCAAATTGGATCTTTAATTACACGGATTAAAAGTCAATTATCTGGTGATGCTTCAACAAAAGTTGCTGCCCCTAGCGAATTAAAGCCGCCAGTTCAAATCGCTGTTCCAGCGACTAAGCTATCTATTCCCACTGCCACTCCTAAGCCAGCCGCCACATCAACAGAGGAAGTCGTAGATCGAACTGGAATGCGTGGCCGCCATCCGCTCAATTGTGCATGTCCTAAATGCCAAGCAAAGCGAGTAGGTGCAATTAGTGTTCAACGACTAGCAGGAATGACTGTTTCAACAGCTCCTGCTTCAATTCCAGCTAAACCGTCTACTGTTCCTGCCAAGCCTATTGTTACTGCGCCTAAGCCTGCTATGGTGGCAAAGCCTGTTGTTCCACCAGCGCCCGTAGTAGAAACAACTGAAACTGTGTCAGAAATGACCAACAATGAAGAATGGGATAAGCTTCAAAAAGAAATAGAAGCACAAATAAATACTGCTTCTGATGAACAGTCTGGAGAAGAAGTAGCTGTTGAAGAGCCTGTTGCAGAAACAACCGAAACTGTTGAAGAAACTTCTGAAGAAACGGTAGAAGAAGCACCTAGCGAAGAAGCTGTAGTTGAAACTTCTGAAGAAACTATTGCAGAAGAATCATCAGAAAACTTGCCACCGTGCTATGGAAAGCATGAGCATCCGTTAGATACTCTTGAATGGGCACAAAAGACTGAAACAGGTAAGTTGAAGCGATATGCAACTTGTGCTGCTTGTCCTAATGAGGATATGTGCATCGAAAATAGTCCAGAAGAAGCTTAATAGTTTATGACAAACGAAAGACAACATTTCTTAGATATTCTTCAATTTCATAACGAAATCTCGCTTCCAGAATTAGCTGATGCTCTAAACAAACAAGCTTCTTTTGAAGCAAGAATCGGTTATGCTCTAGAAGATGAAAAAAGAAAACTTGATAAATTAGAACAAGAGTTTGCATTTTGGGTTGTTAAAAACATAACTAGTGAATTAAAAGCTAGACCAACTAGGGAGCAAAGATATGCACAAGCAGATTCTCATGGTGTGTTAAAAGAATTTATCCTATATGAATCAAAAATTTTAGAACAAACACATAAGGTAAATGAAAAAGAAGTAGAATATCGTTCTGCTCAAACAAGAGGCAAACTGCTTCAATCATTAAGAAATATAATCCAGGGAAACGAATGGCCTGGATTAGATGAGTCAAATCCACACATCACAAAAAAAGAAAGATACCCAGCCTATGGAAACGAATCTTAATCAAGAAGTTCAAAAGAAAAAGAAGAAGTTGCTTTTAAATGCGCCCGGATCACCTGGCCAATTTAAAACAATCCCAGATAAACGATGGTATCAAGTTGAATTTATTGACTTTACTGTAATTGAAGTAAATTCACAATACTCTCCAACTGGAAAAACAAACACCAACAAATTTAAATTCAAGATTATTGCCGAACCAATTAGATTAAATGAAGCTGGCAAGTTAATCGTTAACACAAAAAATGAATTTGTTGGGCGTACAATTACCCAATTGACAAAAGTATATGTAAAAACCCAAAGAGGCATCACCGATTTTGGTTCGCTATTGATGGCAATTTTTGATGTCGAAGAAATTGAAGAATTGCCAAATGAAATTGACGAAGACACGTTGGCTGGAAAAAAAGTGTTCGCTTATGTTGAAAACAGTGAACCTCATGAAAGAGAAGATGGTAATGTTGCCGTTTACACCAACATAGTTCAAACTAAATCATTTAGACGATTTGTAGCTGATTTAAGGGCTAAAGAAATGAAACCTGACGAATCCGCCGTGGTAGAAGACGCAGGTTAAAAATAAATCCTGTTAATAATAATTTTTAAGCATAAATACCGCTTAATATTAAATCCTTAACGGCTCGCCCGCTCCTTGGCCGATGTGCTACTGATGAAATCAATGGTCACTTTTTGAAAGTAACCAGTAGCACATTTTTTAATTTCTAACTACAAATGATAGAAGAACTTAAAAAAAAATATGGGCCAGCGATTCAAGTTGCTAGCGATAATAGGCGTATTGAAGTACCTCATTTTTCTACTGGCATTTTATCGCTAGATCATTATGCGTTAGGAATTGGTGGTATTCCTAAAAATAGATTGACCGTGTTTTACGGAGTTGAATCAGCGGGGAAGACTGTACTTTGTCTTCAAATAATTGCCGAAGCACAAAAACAACTTAAAGATCCAATAATTTTCGTAGATGTTGAACATTCTCTAGATATCAATTTCTGTCAGCAATTAGGAATTGATTTAAAGAAACTTGTCATATTTCCTTCTCAAGAACAAAAAGGAAAGAAGGAAGTAACCGGTGAAGAATTTGTTGATTTCGTGGTTGATGCCATAGAATCAAATGCTCCATTAATCATCATTGATTCGTTAGCCGCTTTGACACCAGAAGCCGCTTTAACTGATGAAGCTGGAACTAGCCACATGGGTAAACAAGCACAGCTTCAATCAGAACTATGCCGTAAAATCGCAGCAAGATTAAGAGCGTATGATTCAACAGTAATCGCTACTAACCATCAGTGTATTCCGTTTGGAACAACTGGTGGCTATATCCAATTTACGAAACAAAAAGGTGCAGATGCAATCAAGTATTATGCATCTACCGTGCTTAAATTTTCAAGTGGCAAAAAACTTGAAGATGGTGATGAAAAGATTGGAAAACTAACGAGAATTTATGTCGAGAAACACAAAGTTGCCCCACCATTTAGAGAAATTGAACTATGCTTGATTAACAATATTGGCTTTGACCGCTGGTCTGATTTAGGTATGGTAGCTGTTAAAAACAAAATCGTTAAAATGTCTGGCCGTAAACTAGTATTTAACGAAATTGAAAGTGAACCTATTTCAATTTCAAATGGAAAAGATGGGCTTCATGCAACAGCAAAAACTGGATTTCAATTTAAGAAATTTCTTGGACTTTTAAAAAAGGACAATTCACTTGAATTGTGCAAGCAATGTCTGAAAGCAGTGAAAAAAACATAAGCCATTGGCCATCAGAAATATTAACATCTGATTTTGATCCAGATAAGATTATTGAAGAAACACAAGAAATACAGTTTCATGTTGGTCAATCATATACTAAAACAGTAGCCAAAGCACTTAAATGTAGATTATGCGGTTCAACTAAATTTTATGTTGGACGAGATTATTGTTTTACGGCTATTAAATGTATTGAATGTAAATGGGAATTTTGTATCCATGATGGTTAAATAAATATGCCTGTTCATGACGATAAATTAGGCGAAGGTTCTCGATTTACATGCCCTAAATGTAACCATCTAATTTCTAAAGTTTTAGACACTCGATATACAACTAGAAAACAATATACTCGGCGACGCAGAAAATGTGCAGCTTGTCTTTATAAATTTACTACCGTAGAAATGCTGGCTAACAGATTTGGCTCTTTTTCACAAGGAAAAGGATTCGTTGCACAAACTTTAGATATGACAAAAAGATTGCAAAAGTGCCAAGTAATGATTAATGACCTAAATAATGAAATTCAAAACTTATTAGATACGATACCAAAATGATTCAAGCCGCAATACTTAAAGATTTTCAACGCCATAAGCTGCTAAAGCTTGAATTTTCACCAGCACTAACCGCTGTTGTTGGCAGCAATGATTTAGGCAAATCATCTATTCGTCGTGCGTTATCGTGGACATTGCTTGATTACCCCAAAGGCAAAGGGGTTATAAATAAAGATGCTGATCAAACTACTGTTTTAATTAAAACAGATAAAGATATAGTTCAAAGGTTACGCTCTAAAAATGGCGATATAAACACTTGGAAATTTAATAGTCAAGAATTTGTTAAACCAGGTGCAATTCCTGAACCAATTGCTGAATTAACTAAACACGGTGTTGTTGAACTCGATCAAACATCGCTCAATCTTTGTTTCACCAGACAAAACGACGGCTATTTCCTAATCGACGAAGGCCCAACTTTCAGAGCAAGATTAATTGATGATTTGACTGGTGTGTTTGTTGCCGAAAAAGCAATTCGTTTAGGTAAGTTAGAAGTTAAAGAATTAGAAGGGCAAAAACAAATCGCTGTTGATGCTATTACAGAAGCACAGCAAGAAGCAGATAAAAGAAAACGCTTTATTATTTTAGCTAAAAAAGCAGATATATTTCAGCAAGAAATTGAAAAGATTGAAACTGCAAATCAATCGCTTATTGATCTACAAAGCCTGTTAACAAAAATAGAAACAAAACGCAAGCAAGCACAGTCAATTAGGCTGTTGCCTAAATTACCTAGCTATATTGAAATCAAATCATCTCTGCAAAAACTAAAAGCAGTAAATTATTTACTACTTAAAATAGATAAGTTAAAAACAAGACAAAAAGAAATTAAGCTTATTGAGCCACCGAAACTAGATGCCACACAAACAATATCCAACATATTAAAGCTAAAATTAATAGCGTCAAAATTAAGTAAAATTGCAATATGCAGGAATAGTTTAACCAATGTTAAAAAAGAATTACAAATAAATACGCAAGAATTAGAAGTAGCAAGAAATCAATTTAAAGAGTTTGACCGATTTAAATGCGAAAAATGTGGCCAGTTATTAAGGAAATAAAGCTATATGTATATGCCAGAAGATTGGTGCGTATTTTCAATTGATTGTCGTCATAGCTGTCCTATTTTAACATCACATTTTTGTGACGAAGAAGGGGCAGTTGAATATGGAAAATTTTTAGTAGAAAAACAACATGAAAATATTTATGCAATTAGCGTAAAAGAACTTGTAGCTACATTAAAAGAAAAAGCTATAAAACTTCAAGAATTTAAAAAAGAAGAATTTGCAACAAGATTAAAAAAAATAAGAGAATCGCAATGTTTGACTCAAATAGAATTGGCTCAACTAACAGGATTAGTACTATCATACATTGATGATTTTGAAGCTGAAAGACGAGAGCCGAATATAGCCAATTTAAAGAAAATAGCTAATGCATTAAATGTTAAAATAGATTTCTTATTGGGGCAATAATTAAGCTTATAGGGAGATAAAAATGGATAATCAACGTACCGGAATTAAAGCATATTGTCATATTTGCGGCGCTAAATTAAAAAAAGAAGAACTTCCCACTTACAACGAAGTTACAGGTGAAAGAGAATTTAAATTAGTATGTTCTGCGAAACTATGCGAGCATACTGGTCATGATTGGAAATATGTTAAGACACCATTTTGGTTAGAACTATTTCACGGATGTAAGTATAGATGTGTAATATGTAATATTGTGGGGCGATATTACGATGACTAAATTTATAGTAGTTTCTGATCTACATGTAATGGCTAGAACGCCAGAAGGCAGAAAAGATGATTATTTTTCTACTATAGCTGGCAAATTAGATTTCATAACTCAATTAGCAAATGAGCACCAAGCATACATCATTCAAACTGGCGACATAATTGACTCACCATCTGTAGCGGATAAGGCATTGCAATTAATTATAGACTGGGGTAAGAAAATAAACGGTCAAATCTTTTATATCATAGGCAATCACGATATTAAAGGAATTGCCTATGAAGAATGGATCAATAACAAACTTGGATATCTAACAAGATTTCAAGACAAGTTTATTAAATTAAACAGCAATCCCTATCGGCTTATACCGCATATTTCTTTGCCTATTCGTCTTCGTCTTTACGGTATAGACTACAAAAAATCAATTCCCATTCCAGATCTAATTGATAGCAATCTTGTAAATATTCTTGTTACTCATGACGACTTCGGATTACAAAATAAGGATATTTGGACTGAGTTTGGACAGAAAAGATTGATATCTACCTATCCACAAACTCAGTTTGACATTCACATCAACGGACACTACCACTTAAATCATGAACCTACCAAACGAGATAACACTTGGCTTATCAATCCTGGTGCTTTAATGCGAATGAAGCGTAATGATGAGGATTTGCTTAGAAAGCCAAGAGTTGCTTTAATTGAAATCGAAGATAAAGATAATATTAAAGTAACAGATATTGAAGTTCCACATTCAAGCGATATTTGGATTAATAAAGCAGAAACAGCAGATCATCAAGCTCTATTTGCTGATTTAATAAAATCACTTAATGAACAATCTATTGGGGCATCAGGGCCAATTATAGATAGAATAAATGCAGCAATTAATTCTGGCAGTATTAAAAAGGAAGTAGGAGAGAAAGCATTAGGCTTAATTGATGGGGCGAATAGGTTATGACAAAAAATGAATTTCGTCAATTGCTGAATAAGAACACTATAAAAATAGATGGGCTTAGATTAAAAATTATAGAATTAAAGGAAATCAAGAATTTAAAACTCTTGGCAAAAGATTAAAAGAAGCAATTAAACAATAAATTTAAATGTTCCAAATCTTTAAACGAAAAAATCCTTTTAAAAACATGACAGAACAACAAATCACACAAATAGAAAAACGATTTAATGCAGCCAGGGAAAGAATTGATAAACTGGAAAAAGAAAAAGCAATAGCTGAAGAGCGAAAGAAAACAATTGAAACTGATTTACAAATGGCAATTGAAGAATTAAATCAGGCTGGATTTACATCAGAAGCTGATGCTACAAAATTCATAGATGACAAAAGCGCAGATTTAATTGATTCAGTTATGGAAATTGAAGAAGAACTAGATAAGATTGATGGGGCAGTAGAACAATGATAGATGCTCAACGACTAAATCTTTTAAAAAAGCAGCAACAAAACCTTGCTATTAAAGTAAAAACTGAATTAGCAATAAGGCAACAATATTTAGATAAAATTGCTAAAAAAAATGCTGAGTTGCAACAAATAGAAGAATCGCTTAAACTTCTTGATGAAACAATCGCCTTTCTTTCAGTGCTGATAACCACGGCAAGAAATGAAGTTTATGGTAATCTTGTAAAAACAATCAATTTTGGCATACAAGAAATATTTGGACTAGAAACAGAATTTAAAATAGAATCTGATTTAAGAGGCAATACGCCAGTCTGCAAATTCTTTGTTAAGACAAAAGAGTTTCCAGAATTTGTAGAATTAGATCAAGGCCAAGAACAGCATGGCGGGGCGCTATGCGAAATAATTGGGTTCTTATTGCAAATTGTTATTTACAAAATATCTAATTGCAAATTTAATACATTTGTAATGGATGAACGATTTAGGCAAGTAGCAGCAGACAAAATAGAAATTTTAGGCACCTTGCTACATAAGCTTCATGAAGTTTTTGGTTTACAGTTTATAATTATTACCCACGATGAATTGTTAGCCGCTCAAGCAGATAAAATAATTGAAATCAAATGAGCAATAAGCAGCCACAAATTCCACCTGGCCCCTATGTAATAGGCATAGATCAAGCATTTAGACTGTTTGGTATTACAGTAATTAGATTATCAAATTATCAACCAGTTTACGGCAGAGTGTATAGAAGTGATGATGTTGGCAGAAAAAGGCTACAAAGTATTTGCGAATTTGTGACTAAGTTAATAAAGTTTTTTAAGCCAGTAGCTATAGGAAGAGAAGGAATAGTTTTGGCTATGACAGCGATAAATCCAAGAGACGCCGCCTCATCGCTGCAAATGGCTGGAATGGCTTATCTAATCGACTGGTGGATTCAAGAGGTAGGCTATACTGAAGATGCCAAGAATTACTTTGTTTTAACGCCTGGCACTTGGCGCAAAATTTGTTTAGGGGTTGGCCGTTTACCTAAAAATACTTCATATTTATCTCAAATAGCTAAGATTACAGGAATGACGTTTGATGATGACAATTTAGCCGACTCTTATTTTATAGCTAAAGCAGCAGCTACCATCTATAAGATAATTCATGATGAGATAATGCCGTGGGATGTGTTTACGACACCAGAAATGTTGGCTGCTTTAATGGACAAAGACTATTGTAAAAGATCGCATACTGGTGCTGAAACAGTGGCTAGAAAAATCATTAAAGAAAATAATCTTGAATTATTTAAATCATTCAGCATGTTTCATAGGCCATCTTGGGGGCGTAGGTTTCCTATAGATATAAATGATAAATTTAGCAAATCAAGAATTGTTACAGATGGAGCGACAATTAGAAAAATTCAAATTGAATTAAGTAAACGAAAAAGAGCACGAACCACGATTAATCAATTAAACGAATTAAACGACTCTTTGGCAAATAGCGATGCAACAAATGCCTGATGCCGATCTATTGTGGCTATTGCTGGCCAGACAAAATGGCAGATGTTTTATTTGCGGCGGAGAATGTAATCTAGAAATTCATCATTTAATTCCAAGAGGAAGTGGAGGAATTAACCATCTATACAATTGCATTCTAGTATGTGGGCCTACTTTCATTAAAACAAGCTGCCATTTTAAAATTCACCATGCGAGTATGTCTCAATATTCTAAATATAAAAAATACATCTGTAACGGTTACTTCAAATGGTTTAAGCTAAAGAAAATAGTAATGGAAATTAAAGCAAGAGAAAGAGAAAAATCTAAATGGTTAAAAATGAAATAATACGTTTACCCTTACAGAAAGGTTGAAACCATGAAAACAGAACCCGAATTCCGAAATGAATTGACCGCCCTAATCAACCGGCATTCCAGGGAGAATGGCTGTGACACGCCGGACTTTATTCTCGGCGAGTTTTTGGCGGACGTGCTTTACGCGTTCGACCAGGCGGTAAAGCGACGGGAGAGATGGTATGGCCGAAGGTGCGGAAACGGACAAGCTCTGAAGTTTCAATCCACGCCCCACACGGGGGGCGACTTAGCGAACAAGTGTGGTTTGACATAAATCGCTTGAAAATAGTATCCGAAACACTTGTCATGCCACGT
>ERZ1292623.624-Hain-H51-01um-R1-624-length-37385-cov-7_pt1 | contig 37385 bp, 40 predicted proteins | sample MGYA00564398_ERZ1292623 | MGnify/ENA primary metagenome ERZ1292623 (study PRJEB36523, sample SAMEA6512633) | groundwater metagenome | collected 2019-01-07 | study: AquaDiva: Metagenomics assemblies of 32 groundwater samples
CCGTCATCGATCAGGCCGCCTGAGCGCTCCCCTGTGGGAGTGTTTTAGCGCTTACGCATCAGAAAAAACTAAAATCTGTCCACTTTCTCAATGGCATCTAAGAGCCCGATCCAAAAGTTGTTGAGCAATACCAGCATGTTATGATTCACGCCGTCCTTGCGAGAGATGGAGTGATCAATGGCATGGACTGGCATTGCTCGAGATGAGCATAGCCGCAAAGGACTGCGGTATCCAAGCGACATGACGGACAGAGAGTGGGCGCTGGTGGCACCGTTCATTCCTCCGGCAAAGCACGGCGGTCGGCGTCGCAGCACGAATATGCGTGAAGTGGCCAACGCGTTGCTCTACCTGGCCTCGGCCGGATGTGCCTGGCGCCTGCTGCCCAAGTGCTTTCCACCGGTCTCGACGGTCCGGCGCTATTTCTACGCCTGGCGTAACGCGGGATTGTTTGAGGTGATGAACACGCTGCTGGTCATGAACCTGCGAGAGATCGAGGGGCGCGAAGCCTCTCCCAGTGCGGGCATCATCGATAGCCAGAGCGTGAAAACGACCGAGAGCGGCGGTCCGAGTGGGTATGACGCAGGCAAGAAAGTCAAAGGTCGAAAGCGTCATATCCTGACCGACACCTCCGGCTTTCTGATCTCCATCCTCGTGCACACCGCCGATATTCAGGACCGGGATGGCGCCGTCGACGTGCTCAAAAGGATTTGCCAGCGCTTCCCTTGGCTGCGCCATATCTTCGCCGATGGTGGCTACGCCGGTGACAAGCTCAGAACGGCACTCGCCAAAGCCGGGAACTGGGTGATCGAGATCATCAAACGATCTGATCAAGCCAAGGGCTTTGAAGTCCTCCCGCGCCGCTGGGTCGTCGAGCGCACCTTCGCCTGGCTGGGACGGTGTCGCCGCCTCGCAAAGGACTGGGAAGCGACCATCGCCTCTTCAACCGCCTGGGCTATGATCGCTTCTATCCGCATGCTCATCCGCAGAACCGCAAGGTATTGCTACGCCTGAGAAACTTTTGAATCGGGCTCTAAGCATCCAGAAAGTTCGTGCATATCCGCCGCACAGTTCGTACCGATTCGATATTGACCGTATCGAAGTTAAGTGGTGATTTGCGTAGCGTTTCAAGCAGTGCATAAAGATTGAGGAGCGCAAGCGAGTCGAGCACTCCGGTCTCGAACAGATCCATGTGATCATTGATACTGCAGAGAGAAAGGCGGCTTCCTTCCGCCAGGAAGTTCCGGATTTCGTGAGCATGTGCACCGAGGCTTTCGGTGATCTCTGCAGCTTCCGAAGCCGGGATGGCTGGCTCGGCATCAAGCAGACTGTCATTATATTCGCCATGATTAACATGATTGATATAGTAACCTTCGCCGCCAAGCACACGGTAGGAATGGAGCGCGCCGGCAGGAATGAATAAGGTCGCGGGGCTTTGGAGTTTCCTGACTTCGCCGTCGAGCATGACCTCGACCTGAAGACCGGTCATGCCGGCCTCCTTACCGAGAAACATGAACACGCTATCGCAGATATGCCGATGCGGATCGACATGCGCTTCTGCAGGGGATGATTGTGGAGGTATCTCGCGAACGATGCAATATTGACGCGCGTCGGCAACGAAGCGTTCGTCGATCATCACATGGCGCCATCCTGGTCCCGCGCGATGATGGCGTAGCTCCGTCGCACATATAACCGGGGGCAAGACGATGCTGCTATCGAGCGTTGCGGGCGCGGCTGCGGGAGCGATCGCGACTTGGCGGCCAAACCGGTCGGCCTCAAATACGGCGTAGGCGAGTGGCGTAAGCAAGACGGCCTCGCTATGAAGCCGCGCGGTATGGGTGAAGGCGTTGGTGCCAACGATCGGACGCCTGGCGTCAGCAGGTGCGCGGCTGACGGCCCCGACATAACGCGAGAGACGCTGAAGCGCGGCCCCGTCGCGTAGCGGTCGGGTGCCAGAAAGATCAAGATTGGCGAGCAACAGAGCAAGATCGGTGATCCCGCAGCGTTCGCCTAGGCCGTTGACCGACGTTGAAACCCAGTCAGCACCGGCCTCTATTCCCGCCCAGACGTTGGCCATGGCGAAGCCGCGGTCGTCGTGAACGTGGATCTCAATTGGCGTGCCTGGAATTGCCCTTTGGATCGCGCTGATTGCCGCTCCGAAGCCTTTTGGCTCGGTTGCACCAAGCGTGTCGGCATAGCAGACCCGGTCAGCCCCTTCCGCGATAGCTGCGGCGAACACTTCGGTGACGAGATCAAGGGGGGGGCGGGTGCCATCCTCGATGGTGTAACGGACCTTGAGCCCAAGTTCCTTCGCTTCGCCCACCGCGCGTCGGATCATATCGACCACCGACTCGCTGGATTTGCCGCGAAGCCGGGATATACGCGAGATGCGATTGATGCCGCAGAAGATGCCAATCCATTCGGCGCCGCTGGCTGCGGCCGCCGCGATGTCCTCGCTGCGCGCGCGCGCATGACATAACAGCGGTGCCGACAGGCCGAGATCAGCGATCGCGCGGATCCGTTGTACTTCGGCCGGGCCGACCGCAGCGTGACCGCATTCGATCATATCGACGCCTGTTGCGTCGAGCAAACGAGCGATATCGACCGCAGCCTCTAGTGAAATCTTTACGCCGGGAGCCTGATTGCCTTCGCGCAGCGTTGCGTCAATGATGCGTACCTGGCGGGGCGATAAAGTCTTCTCAATGCCTGCGTTCATGTCGCGACCCTCCCGGCGACCATCTCGATAGGCATTGAGACGGTAAACCGGGGAAAACCGGCAAGGCGGGTCAGTGCGCTATCGGTGAGTTGAGATAGTTCGGCGCCCACCGCATCATCTTCCGCCGCTCGTTTCGATGCTGACCAGGTCTGCATATAGGCAATGAGCTCGGGCACATTCCAATCCAGTTCGATCGTAAATCTGGGTGTTTCAATCCGTTTATAGGGGAAGGATATCTCCTCGCTGCGATAGCCGTGCCATAACAGCCGATTATTGGCCGCCCAGAATGGCTCGATCAGTGCGCGGAATGGCAGCACGACCTCATTGAGAATCTCAGGATCGCAACTGAACCAAGCATAGCCCCAAGCGCAGAACAAAGCCCCGGGGCGAGCCACGCGCGAGACTTCAGGCCAGAACCGTGCATAGTCGAACCAGTGCAGCGCTTGCGCGACCGCGACCAAGTCGAATTCGCCGTCAGGATAGCTCGTTTGCTCCGCGCTTTCCACGGAATAAACTATGTTCTGTGCGGGGCTGCCGTGCCCCACCTGCTCGGGGCTGATGTCGCTCGCGTAGACGCGGGCAAATCGACGAGCCAGATCGATGGCCGCTTGCCCGTTACCGGTAGCGCAGTCCCACGCCGAGTCGTGTCGCTCGCATTGCGATTGGATCCAGTCGTACAGCCCCGCTGGATAGCGCGGGCGCGCGACAGCATATGCACCCGATTGCTTGGCAAACGTGTTACGGGCGTCGGTCATCGTAATCCTCTTCATTGCTGCGCAATCGGCTGGCCTAGCCGCGCGTGATACTCGGCGTCGCAGCCAAGCCCGCCACGGAACACGCTGCCGAGGCAGGATCCGGCAAGCGGGTGCAACGAGGGTGGCAGCGCGTCGCTCGTTTGCGGCGCGACCCAAGTGCGTAGCGCAAGCCGCGGGCTGTCTGCCTCGTCGGTGAATGCCGAGCGCGCATGCATCACTTGGTAATTGTCGAGAACCACAAGGTCGCCCGCGCATGGCAGAAACCGGTTAGACGCCGCTAGCGAGCGGATGGTTGCGTCGAACTGGTCGAGCAGTTCAGTTTGCCGAGAGCCTAGCCTCGGGCAGTCGGAATGCCGCTGCGAATCGAAAATGAAGCGCCGAATATAATGTCCTCGCACGGCGCCTTTGGCATTGCGCCACAGAATCGGACGGCAATGCCAAGCAGGCTCCGCAAAAATCCGTTCTTCCCGAAGGTCGAAGGGAAAAGGCGCGAACAACGCATCGAGCGCGGTGGGATTGGTGGTGGCGAGTGCAGCTGCGGCCTCACCATAGCTTACTACCGCAACCTCGCCCCCATTTCTTGCGGGGCGAACGTAAAAGAGCAGGTTCCAGTCGCAACGATCGCTATGAAAGGAGAGATCCGAATTGGTCTGATGGCCACGCGTGGTATGCCGCGAATAATCGCCCCCCTCATTCCGGATATGAGCAAGCAGCGTGCCTGCGCTGGATTGCGGAACCGGCAGACCCAACAGATTCGAGACCTGTAACAGCCATTGTTCCAGCGCGTCCAAAGGATGGTCGGCAGCTTCGGCGCCGAGCGCCAGACGCACCCAGCCCTGGCGTCCAATGGCCTCACGAATCCGGTCTGCGGTGCCCTGTGGATTCGGAAGGACCGAGTTCATGCGGCTGCCTCGCGCGATCCGTCCAGCCAAGCGGCAGTGAATTTATGTGTGACGCCGCGCAGAAGACGCAGCGAATGCGCGATTCCCGATTTAGCCATAGCCTCCCCTGTGCCCCGAATTTTACTGACCGTGACGTATTCATCGCTATCCGAGCCATGCAAGACGACACCTTCGGGGCGACCGTGCCAAGGCCGGGTGATCCGCGCGGAGGGCAGGTATGCCGCGAAAACTTCAGCGAAGACGATTGGCAGTTCACCGCGGCGAACGAGTTCCAGAGCGATCATTCCACCTTGCGAATGACCGAAGATGTGCATCTCAGGGCTTCCAGCCTTGCCCAAAGCCTCCGCGAGTTTGGGCATCAGCCTGTTGGCTGCTTCATCGACATGTCCAGCAAGTGTGTCGTCGAGCCCGCTCATCGGAAACCAGCGCCGTTTACCGGTGAGCGGCTCGGCTTGGTCACCGTCAAGAAATATGCTGTCAGCTTCGATAGGGTGCGCGCTTTCCCAAATGCGGCGGAAGTCGCTGCCCGAACTGCCAAAACCGTGAAGGAAGAATGCCGTCAATGAGTTGACTCCATTTCGAGCCAACGGCCGTTACGCCATGCTACTGCCGACTCGTTGAGCACGCTCTGCTCGCAATTGGCGAAGGCGAGTACCAGACCGATCCGCTCGCCTGTACTCTGGTTCGGCCCGCTTGCGTGCACGCAGCGCTTGTCCATTAGGATGCAGTCGCCCACCTCGGCGGGTAGCGACCGGGGCGTGCCGAGATCGGACACGTTCATCACCTTGTGATAGGGATGTGAAAGATCCCAATAAAGCGCTCCAGGCGCAGCACGGTGACTTCCAGGCAGGAATTGCAGGCAACCGCTCTCCTCCGACACCCGTGTGAGCGGGATCCAGGCGGTAAGGCCCTTTTGGCTAGGATGTGCCCAAAGATCTTCGTCGCAATGCCATCCGACCGTCGAGCGGCCACCGGGGTATTTGATAAATGCCGCCGAGCGTATCAGCATGATCGGATCATCCAGATAGTGAGGCAGGACGTCGAGTACCCCGCAACGCTCAAGGATGTCGGACCAGAAGTCGGGATCTGCATTCCAAAGCCGTCGGAGCTTGATCGGCCCTGGCAGGTCGCGATCGATCAGGTCACGCGTCGACGGCACGTTGCTGAGTTCACGTTGGCGAACCACCCAATCGTGCGCTTCCAATGCGACACCGGGATCAATGACGCCTTCGAGCCGTACGAACCCTGTCTCGGCAAAGTCAGCTTCGATCATGCCGTGCTCCTTCGCGCAGCACCCCTTCAAGGTGCATGCTAGATAGCATATTCCGATTAATTTTGCCATTTGAATTGCGCGGCAATGAAGCGTTGGAAACGTAGAGAGCGTTCGGTAGCTTGTTGGCTCCCATGTTCTCCCTGATCCAATCGAGCAGGGCTTCCGAGGACACTTCGCTGCGTGTCTGCACCATCACGCAAAGCTCGTCGCCAGACGGGAGGTCGCGCCCGCGAAACGCGCATACGTCCGTCACCTCCGGCGCCCGCCGCAAATAGTGCTCCAGTTCACCCAAATAATAGGTATAGCCGCCGCGCAGCACGACGTCTTTGATCCGGCCGACAATCGCATATGCGCCGCGCTCATCTCGCTCGGCGAGGTCGCCGGTCCGCAGGTAGCGTTTTTGCCATGTTTCAGCGGTCGCGGTGGGATTGTTCAGATAGCCATCGGTGAGCATGGGACCCGTGATCAGCAATTCTCCCCGCCCTGGTCCGACAATGACCTCTCCGCTTGAGTCCACAAGGCGCGCTTCGATCCCGATTGGAAAGCCGATCGAGCTGGATGCACCGCCGTCGTCGGCGCGGCAGCCGAAGAATACCGCGAATGTCAGTTCGGTTAGGCCGTAGCAGTTGAACAGCCGAACCGGAAAACGCGCCTCGAGAGTGCGAAGCTCGTCCTCGGCCACTGGCGCTGCGGAGCAAAATCCAAGCATTGGCGCGCGAGAGGCGAACGTCGCCGGCAAAGTGTTGAGCAATCGCACGAGCGGTGGAACAAGATAGACAAAGTCCGCGCTCTCGAGCACCGCTTTCCAGGTCGACGCCACAGTAGAAATCGAGAAAACTGGGAAGATTATGGTTTTCGCACCCACCTCGCGGGGCAGCAAGAAACAGATCCCGAGGATGCCGAGGGAATTGAGCTCGAACATGCAGGCGCAGCTCCTCACCGTCGAGAAATCATGCACGTCGAGGCAGCAGGCATAGGCGGAGCGAATACGGCGATGGCTGATAGCGACGCACTTTGGATTGTTCGTCGTGCCCGATGTCGTTGCGTAGAGCGCAGTCGCATCCGGATTGCAGCTCGGTCGTGCGCGCAGGCTGTCGGACGCTAGGCTGGTGTCAGGATAGGGTAGAAGTTCTGCACCCGAGTTCGTGTGTGATCGCCAATTGGAAGGTGCGTAGATGGTGCGACACCCAACAAGTCGGACGAGATCATCGACGATTGCTGGCCCCCAATTGCGGTCGAGCAGCAGCACTGCAGCCCCGACACGCCAAAGCGCGTTCACCGTGATGTGGAAGTCGATTCCGGTCGCGCAGACCAGTGCTACGGGCGTACCCGGCTTGACGGCGCGAGCCAACCGCCACGCGGTCGAACCTATGGCAGCTTCAAACGTCTGCCAGTCCATTGTTTCGGCAATGCCAAACCGACAATCAAGCGCCGCGTCCTCGGGCGAATGAGCGGCCCAATAGCCTACAACGCCATCGAGCGTCAGTTCGGAGGGGGCCCGATTACCGACCGGTTCCATCGAACATTCCTCTTTCGACCAGGAAAGTTAGTGAGAGCAGCAGACAGGTAATATCCGCGTCATAGCCAGCTGGATCGCCAATCAGCTCGAGCGCTTCCGCCACGCGCGCGGTACTAAATACGCTGCCGGCTCCCGCCAGTATCCGTGCGCGGAGATCCGGCCGCTGGACGCATCGGATCAACATGGCGTCGGGCGCCTTGAAACGAACCTTTGGGATCAGCGCGCGTGCGCCGAGCTTGGACGCATAAGCATGACGCAGGAACGCCTTGCCTCCCCCACGCACCAGATCTTGCCAGTCGAGAGCCATTGCCAACGCTGGAATGTCGTTGTGAAGGAACGGCACCCTGCCCTCGATCGATCGAGCCATCAGGCAGACATCGCTGCGCAGTAATAACCGGGTTAGGCGAAGCTGGACCTCGATTGCGCGAAGGTCATGCTCTCCGCCATAAAGCGCCTCGAACCGCGTGCGGGATTCCGACATGATCTCCTCGCCGAAAAGGGTACGGTTGAGTTGCTCGCGAGGAGAGTGCCGATAATACGCGAGCAGCGCGTCGCTGGGGCTGATTTTCGTGTAACTGGAATAGCCTCCGAAATACTCGTCTACACCTTCACCCAGTATCAGTGCGCGAACCCCAGCATCCGCCGCAGCATCGGCTAAACGCCCGTAAAGTGGCAGGCTTGACATGGTAGTAGGCTGTGCAAATTTCAGGGTAGACTCATTAAAAGCGGTCAGGAAATTGTCGTCATCAATTTCTATCTTGACGTGCCGCCAGGTCCTCCACGCCCCCTCCGGAAGGCCGAGCTCTGCTAATGTCTCGAGCCGTTCGTCGCCATCACGCGAAAGCACCGTGATGCAGGTCAGGTCTTCGACACCCAAGTCATTGAGTTCATAGGCTAAGATCGAGGAGTCGAGTCCGCCGCTGAGAGCAAGTCCGATTGGTCCGGCGCCCTGGATGCTCCGCTCCACCGATGAGCGAATTGCCGCGCAAAGCTGATCCGAGTTTGGCGCGTTCGCACAGCTTGGTCTTGACGGCTTAGGACGGAGATCTACCCCTTCAGGGCCGATCTTCACGTCGTTGCGCCAGACAAGCGAGATGTCACGGATCCAGCTCCGGTCGTTCAGATACCATCCATAAGCGAAGAGGTCGGCTAACGCTGCCATGTCGATACGATTGCGGTTCATGCGAAGCAGTGGAGCAAATTCCGAGCAGAACGAAGTGCTGCCCGGTTCATGACGGTAGAACAATGGTTTGATGAAGTGCGGGTCAGTGCGTAATGATAGCTCGCCGCTATCATGCTTATATTGCGAGCAGGCGTACATGCCGTCAGTTCGATCCTCGGACATTGCTGTCATGATCTCGTTCGAGATGCCAATCTCGATTGGCTTGTAGCCACGAGCGCCGAACCAGCCATAGACCTGCCCATTGAAGGCGGAAACGCCCGCTGCGTCTTGAATTGGTAGCGCGACATCGGCTCCCCGAAACGCGAGCCGATTCATGCCTATCTCAACCTCAATGTCCCGATATATTCCCGTCGCATCAGGACCACGATGATCAATTGCCGAAAACAGCGCGTCGAAATCGCTCGCTTTGTGACGGCCAAGGATGCCAGCTATGCCGCACATCTTCAGCGATCCTCCGTGCCGCGCCGCATGATCAAACGTACTCTACAACGATTGATCCGCACGAAACCGGGCCGCAGACAAAAATAAGAATGAGATCTCCCCTATTCACCTTGTTCTGTTCGCGCAGGGTCTGCAGGCCAATGAGAGGGTCGAAAGGAATATGGCCCATCTTGCCGACATTATCCATAAAGATGCGCTCCGGTGAAAAGCCGAGGAGTTTACCGAACGTGGTACTGGTCAAAGGATTGTAATCACCAAGGACAAGCCATCGAAAATCCTGCTGCCTCAGACCGCACATACCGTAGCTGTCCGAGGCTACTTTCTTCATGGCTTGATACATTTCGAGAACAACCCGAGGCATATCTGTTTCAGGCGAAAGCTTCTGATATGGCGCGATGCTGATATGACGCAAACCGAAAGCCCCGCTTCCCGAAGTTGCTGTCGATGTTATGAGGCAACTGGCAATGCCGTCTCCAGCGATAGAAATTGCCTCGTCCATCAACCTAGCGCGCGATGAACTAAACATCTCCGCGGCAATCAGTAGAACATTCTTGCTTAGCCCCCGCTCGACGAGCACCTGCGCGAGCAGCGTTGCGTGAAGAAGATTGGTACAGCCTCCGTAGCTGGTACAATAAACCGATGCTTTATCGATACCAAGCTCATTGAGGAAATTGAAGGACTGGTTGCGGACATTGCGAAACATCTCGCCGCTAGGTTGGTCATTGCCGAACAACTGCGCGAAACTCTCGGTCACAAGGATAACCGCATCCACGTCAGACGGCGCTATATCGGCAGCCATCAACGAGCTGCCGATCGATGCGCCAAGCAGTTCTGCAGGACGCCTCTTAAGTTCGGAATAGCCTGTCACTCCGCTCCGGAGCAATTCGTCGACCCGCTCGATCGGGACATCGCCAGCGAGCAGGTCGCGAACGGGCCGAAGCGCCCCCACCTGATATTGAATTGCGGCTAGTACGGTTCCTACCGCGGCCCTTGCGGTTGTGGTGATCTCTGCGGAATGGCCTCCCCCGGGCGGGCGATCGAGGTCGATGTCCGGGGTTGGTTCGATCGTCGGCATTACACTTGAGCCATGCTTGCAAGCGCAGTTTTATCAGCACGCTGCCTCACAGAATTGTCGCTGATGATCTCCGGCGAGAGTTTCATGATATCTTCCCTTCGCGAGGTCGGGCTGAGCAGAGATCTTTAAGGCGCACTTTTGTGCCCCGCGTCGATCAGATCTCGCAATTGGCCGAGCGTCGTGCATGAGGCTATGTTGTCGAGATCGATCTCCAAGCCGCTACTTTCCAAGAGCAGGAAAAGGTCAAGCAGGGCCAACGAGTCAAAAACGTCCTCAAGTGGTGTCTCGCCACTCAAGCCACTCGGAGTGGCACGTTGCTGCATAAATGTATCTAAAAGTGAAGGCATGCCCAATGTCAATTCCTCACAATCTTATAGTCAGAGGTCTTAATTAAAGTCCAGGTGCGACTGCTTTGTCCGGTTCTAACCGGTTCGTTCCTTCCTATGAAGGCCGGAGCACTTTATTCCTGTCAGTAGTAATCGTAAGATATCCCGCCGGCCCAGGCGGCCAACTCTAAAACCCTGAGCCGCAAAAAATGCCAATGCGTTGACTGTCTCCCGTGCGAACAAAGAGCCGTTCACCGAATGTTTTGGTACGGGTTGAACGAACTGCTGGTCGCCGACATTCACAATCCTCGATATCCGGTATATTGCGTCCCTGGCGCCGATCGCAAATGGATGCCTGAAATGATTACGCCCGTTAATATTCCCGAAATCCACCAACTGTGCAGTCTTCTTACTCCAATCGGAGCCTCGAATGAGCTGAATGTTAGATACTTCAAGAGCGCCAGTATTTAAATGGGACTTGATTTGGTCCAGTTTCGCGACTTCCGCTTCCGAAGTCGGAATGATCGGCCCTCCAAAATATGACACCGAGCCTGTTTCACGGTCCAGCCTAAAGGAAGTGCTGTTCGTTGCCGAGGTAAGACCAAAAAGACGGAGGAGAAGTTCCATGTGGCATGCGACGCGCTCTTCGTCGCTTCCTGACAATGGGAGTTGGAGTCCTGTCGGATGACGAAAATGTGCACGTCGAATGTGCAAAGCGGCCGGCCCGGTCCCTGCCCACCCACCGACTATGTCAAAACCAAGATCGATGACCGCATAGGTAGGAACCACATAATAGGTTGGGAATGTCCGCGAGAACACAAGGTCGACCAGCCAACCATAGAGGTAGTCAGCAAGGGCAAAGCCCAGATACTCAAGGCCGTTCCCATGAACATCATTGGTTGGGGTGATGCCGGGGCCAACGCCCGCTCCCTTGATGTCTATGAAATTTGCACATTCCGGGTAGATTCGGTCAAATACCTGAACTACTAGAGCGCGCCCATATCCGGGTGGTCGGTAAGCGTTCAGGTTGGCATCATCCGCGCTGATCTCTGAATTCACGTCTTGCTGACCGGTCTGATTCACAGACACTACGGCCGCATTCTTGATCAGCCAATTATCGATGGCTTGATTACAAGCCCCGCCTTGTTCCGCACATCTCTGGCAGGACATGGAACAGTATTTCGCGCCGAACTCTGCCGTCAAATGCGAAAAAAAGTCGTTGCGGATTAACTTGTAATCCGCAACGACGACCTCTGCCGATCGAACATTAACTACTTTCTCCAAGCAGAGCGGATTAAGCGTCAGCCCGTCGAGTGAGGAGTGAAGGGGTTCAGCCGGAAAGCGCCTGGTTAGGTCTTGCAAGCAGAACCCCAGAGGTTAGAATTTTAGAATTTGCCCTCGGCACTGAATGCAAAGCGCGCCTCTGCACCACCGCTGACCAATTCAATTTCTTGTGCGGTCAGCTCGCTGAGCTCGCCCGTCGTGAGGCTTTCCGCCATCTTCTCTGTCATTTCCGCGAAATGTGTCATGTCACAGTTCCTTCGTTGAAATGGATGATGAGGATTCGCCGTAACGAGTTGTCCTCGATCCAATAACACACAAGATCGCTGTTTATGTCCAGTCTTTTTTATATCTTGGGTCCGATGTCGTAACATCATATGAAAATGCTATGATTACTTGACGTTAAAGGAAATCTTAGGCTGGTCGCGTGACAGAAAAGGTGGCCCGGAAGCAGGATATTTGCGATAAATCGTCCCATTTAAAGGCCAAGCCGAAAGAGGAGGATCACGAGTCTTTCGACTGCTCTCGGCGCCTTCTCACGTCTAGGAGAGCGTCCCGCCACGAATGTACACGCGGTGTCTTTGCCAGAACGGGAGGACGGCAAAATACGAGTACATATGCTAGCCGAGGCATATTCGACAAGTTTGGACCGGTGAAATGTAGGAGTCTCTGGTGATGCGCGGTTCCGCAGCCGGCTGGGACAGGGCATGGCCAAGCGTTAGTTATATCAACGTCCTGGGCCTCAAGGGCATGGACATCGGCATTGCCGCCATATTGTGAATGGGGAAATACGCCTTGAGAATGACTGCCTGGGATGAAGTGCATGCAGCCGTTTTCGGCGTTAGTTTCCTGAAGAGCCAACCAAATGCTTACCGAATTATGGTCATATTCGGGATCCCAATAGGCTTCATCCTGATGCCAGGGAGTGATCGTGCCGTGGAGCGCAGGCTTGAGGATTGCATGATCGAAGTCGAGATAGACCTCATCGCCTAGTATATGCTGGGCGATCTCGCGCGCACGGTCATAAAGAGGGTGCGCTGCTAGTTCTTGGTCATATTTCGATGGATACATAATTTGTAGCAATTGAGCAGATGACGTACCAAATGGGGAGGTCATGTCGATGTAGTCACCGTTGCTCCAACCACAGCGCCGTTCAAACAAGCTTAGCGTGAGCAGTCTAAATCTTTCAACTTCAAGACTAGAAAGAATCTGCGGCAGAACTACGAATCCGCTTTTATAAAATTCGTCTCGATCCAGCGCTTGGGAGGGTGAAAGACGCGTTTCTAGAAAGCCAGAATCATCGACTATTCTATTCTCCCTATCTGCGCGAATCATGGCTCCGCCTCATCATAATTTAGAGAATTATTTCAAGATAGATCAATAGCGGTGCCAGTCAAGAGCGTACCAGAGGTGTGCTACGCGCCACCATTTGTCTGAATGGTCGATCGCCCATGTAATCAGCAGATGCGGAGGCGTGCGGGCGGCCCAAGCGGTCGACGCGCCCTTGCTGCTGCTTGAGTATTCTTTATCTATCGGCTTCAACGGATATAGATTGAGGCTGGCAAGAGAGATACACTATGGGCGACGAAGCGAACATACGAACTGGACAGTGCCATTGTGGCGCGGTGCGCTTTGAGGCATTGCTCAGTGATGGCTTCAATACAGTCCGTCGTTGCACATGCTCCTACTGTCGTATGCGTGGCGCGGTTGCTGTCTCAGCGGAAATCGACGGAATCAGACTTCTTCAAGGTGAAGACGCCCTGACAAGTTACCGCTTTAACACTGGATCAGCGCAGCACTTCTTCTGCTCGCATTGCGGAATTTACACACATCATCAGCGCCGATCCAATCAGAACCAGTATGGGGTAAACGTAGCGTGTTTGGACGGGATAAGCCCCTTCGACTTTTTGGAAGTCCCTGTTTTCGATGGTGTAAGTCATCCGAACGACACCGGAGGACATAGCCGCCTGGCGGGTACGCTTCACTTTACACCGGCCCTATAGATTCCGGCGACGGTCGGCTTGATGCAGGTGGAACCGGTAAGAGACTTTCTGCCGGACTTCGTCGGCCGAGCTCCCGGGGGAGTCATAGACGCTTTCGAATGTCGGCCCCTCTGGCGTTCTCAATCGCTGTAGGTCGGTGTGGCGACCGGATTGGGTTCGCTAACAGCTATGATATGCTCAAACAGCTTATCGACGCGCTCGCTCGTCGGCGCAGCAATGGCGGCGTCGATTGCCGCCTTGTTCACTTTCAGCGGCGTCGGAACTGGTTCGCTGGCTTGCGGGGCCGGGTTGACACCTGGCGCCGCTGCAGCCGGAACTGGAGCGGCATTATGCGGATCGTCGGCTTCTGCGGCGGAGATCACTCGGAAGCTCTTGTTAGCGATGGCTGGGTCAACACGAATGGTTGGCATTTCAGGTGCCGGTATTTTTGTGCGCGGCGCCAGCTTCTTTTCCGCGTAGTACCGGACCTTCGTTCCGTAGGTTGCGTACATTCCACGCCGAAAAACAATGAGATCGTTTTCTGGAAGCAACTCGACTTCCTGAGGTAGCATCAAGGGCCGGCGCTGATCGGAATCGGAAACCGAGCCGCCATTGCCCCACGTCCCCATCGACCGCGATCGAGCCCGGAACGTGTATGAGCCCAGGCTGTCCGAGATTTTCTTTGCGTCGTTCAGGCCTGCGGGGCGCAGGACTAATTTCACGGCGCAGTTGCGCTCGATGTCGGCCGCAACCTTGTCGCCGTACACGCCCTGGATTTGTTCGAGCGATTGGAAGGCTGGGAGCAGGCGCAGGCCGTAGCCGGCAACGTAGCTGAAGGCATGGGCAAGCACGCTGCATTTGCCGAGGCTTGCAAATTCGTCGAGCGCCACGAGAACCTTGACCTGGTGCCGCTCCCCTTTCGGTAGTTCACGCACATTGCGATCTATGAGCTGCTGAAACAGCAGTCCATAGATCGGGGCGACGCGCTCCAGATCATCGGGGGAGACGCCGAGATAGAGCGAGATCCGCGTGTCGCGGAAATCGCTCAGATCAAAATCACTCTTAGACGTTGCGGCATCGACGTAGGGGTTCAGCCATATATTGATCTTGGCCGTCACGGACTGGCGAATTGAGGTGAAGGTGTTCGCCGACGCTGATGTGAAGTCCTTCAGCGCCGACACGCACCCACCTGACAGGGGCTTTCCGTCCTTTTCGCGCTTCGCGATGATCTTCGGGAAGCGCTTCGCGGCATCGCCGGCAGCAAACTGGCGATAGATTTCGCCCATTGTGAATGGCAGCGCGTCGTCGTCGTCGTCCACTGTCGCGGCAACGTAGGCCGCAACACCGAGGAAGGCCGTCCTGGCGCTCTGTGCCCAAAAGCTATCGCCGGTCACGGGATCAGGGAAAAGCATTTGGCTGATCTTCTGAAGCTCGTTGATGACTTCCACGGGATCGCGGCGATTGATATAGCTGAAGGGGTTATAGCAGGCGGTGCGTCCGTCGTGGGCGAGCGGGTTGAACAGCACCACACGCTGGCCGAGTATCTTCAGGCGATAGCCCGCGGTATTGTCCCAATTCTCCTGCTTGATGTCGAGGACCACAAGCGAGTCCAACCACTCCAACAGGTTCGGGATGATGACGCCCACGCCCTTGCCGGCACGGGTCGGCGCCTCGAGCAAAACATGCTCGGGACCGCCGAACCGCATCACCTTGCGTCCGAACTTGCCCAGGACGATGCCGGATGGCGAGAGCATATTACCTTTGCGAATCTCGCCGATCCGCGCCCATCGCGCTTCCCCATGGAGCTTCTGGCGCGTGAACAGCGATGCGACGATCGCAACGACCGTCAGGACCAGTCCGAAGCCAAAGCCAATGAGGAACGGCTGATAGACGATCGGATAGGTTCGAAGACTCCAGAGCGCCGAGGGCACCATGCTCCACTTCGTATTCGAATTGAGCAAATGCGATTTGAAGAGAACGACCAGGGCGCCGAGCCCTGCGCTCGCAGCCATGCCGACGATCGCCAGGAACAAGATGGCGGCAGGCTGCGACCCACCTGTGTTCCGCACCCATTTTCCGCTCATGCCATACTCCCAGGTCAGTCTTGAGGCTTGCTCGCAGGATCAAACCAAACTTCGGTCATCCGGTAGCGCGCCGGCATCCCCTCGCCGGGAGCGAGGCGGTGCATCTGGACGACGATATCGACCAGCGAGCGCAGAAGCGCCCTGATGTCATGCCGGTCGAGATCGTTGCCGCCTTCGGACTCCTTCACCAGCAGAGTGAGCTGTTCCAGCGCGCCTTCGGCGGTGTTGGCATGAACCGTCGTGATCGAGCCAGGATGGCCGCTGTTCACGTTGCGAAGGTAGAAGAAGGCGGTTCCGTCGCGAAGCTCTTGGAGCAGGATGCGATCGGGTCTCATACGCAAAGCCGATTCCAGCAGTTCCTTCGCGCCGGCTTTCTGAAGTCCCTTGCCATCCTTGGCGTACATCATGTGGACGCGATTGCGGTGCGGGACAAAAAGCTCGCGCGTGTCTTCGATCGTCAGCACTCGCTCATAGTCGGGGATCAGCTTGATGAGCCCCTTGGAAAAGCTCGTCTTGCCCGAACCGGTAGCGCCTGAGATCAGGATATTCTTACGGGCCTCGACGGCGAGCGTGAAGAATGCCTTCCAGTCGCCGGCCTCGCGGTAGCGCAGCAGATCGGCATCCACCTCCTGATGAAGACCGTGCGCGCGCACTTCGCTGAAGAGGCCTGCGCGCTCGAAATCGTCGATGTCCATCGAGACGCCCGACGCCTTACGGATCGTGATGGAGATGCAACCTTGCTCCACAGCCGGGGGGACGACGACCTGCGCACGCTCGCCACCGGGGAGGACGGAAGAGCAGATCGGATACTCGGAATTGATGTCCTGCTTGGTCAGGCCAGCGATCAGTTTGGCGAGGGTCAGGAGCGCGGCATTGTCCAATGCCGGCTCCTCATGCCATTCCCACCCGTTGCGCGTTTCCAGACCGATGAGACCGGGCTGGTTGATGACCAGCTCGGTCACGTCAGGGCGGGCCAGGTGGCGGCTGATCGGTTCGGCATTGTGCTCATAGATTAGAGACTGCGACGCCATGGATTAGCGCCGCAGTCGCACGGCATATACTGGACGGAAATCGAAGTCCTTGGCGACAAAGATCGCCGCCGTATCGCCTTGGTTCTTCTTCAGGATCGGCTTGATCCTCATGGAATCCTGAAGGACGGTGTTTCCAACATCGCTTGGAACTTGCGTGGTGTTGCTCCCGTCCTGGGCGACAGCGCGGCCCGCAATGTTCGAGGCGTCCTCAAGCACGGAGAGCATGAGAGCGACGCCAAAGCGCGCCCAGAATTGCGTATCGACACCACCCGCCAAGCCAGCACGGCCGAGGCTATCGGATGCGGGCGAGCTTAGATCGATCGCGACGCCGCGCGGGGTGAGGGCGCGGGTCCACAGCACGAACATGCGCGCCTGGCCGTGAGAGATGCCGCCCGAATACTGGCCCAGCACCTTCGTTCCCTTATCGAGAAGAACGATCCGGCCATTCTCTGAATAGACATCGTGATTGATGACGCAGTTGACGAACCCCGCCTGGGTCGAGTTGATCGCCGTCTGAAGTGTGCAGGGTATGACGGTTCCAGCGCTCAGCAACAGGCTGCGATCGGCAATCACCGATGCCCGCACGGTCTCGATCGAACTATGCTTGAGCTGATCGCTGAAGTCGGTTGATCCCTTGCCTGACGGAGCATCGGCGTCATCCTCGCCGCTCGGAGGCCCGAAGCCGCTGGCCCCCATGTCCTGGCGGTTGACCATGGACTGTCCGCCCGCTGGGTCTGCGTCTTGCGCACCGCTTGCCATGACGGCCGAGCCGTTGCCGGTGGTCCCAAACGCCATGATCGGCGCCCGGCGAGCAGCGTCCGCCATCGCGCGCTCCTGATCGGCGCGTTTCTGTGCCGCCGATGGCTGACCGCTGCCGGTCGCCGGGCCGGGCACGGCATTGCCACTCGCATCTACCGTCTGCCCGGGTGCGGGCGCAATCGGTCGGCCGAAGACATCGGTTTGGACTGCACCGGGTTGTCCGAGCTGGTTGGCGAGCTGCGCGCGCTGCGCGGCGGAGGAGCCCATGACATCATCCACGGATCGCTCGCTCGCCTTGGCTGGCTGCTCCGCCTTTGCGGCAGGGGATTCATGGAAGGCACCGTAGCCGATGGCGATGCCGCCCACCGTCGCTAGGAGCGCCACACCAGCACCGAGCATGGCGATATTGCCCCACCCACCGCTGCGCGCAACAGCGCTGTCCGCTTGGATTGGCGGGACGGTATCGACGGCCAGGTCGCCGCCCCGGTCAATGACGTTGTCGACCATGTTATTCGCCCTTCACTTTGCGCTCGACGACATTGGAAACAGTGCCCGTTCGATCGCCGCGATCGTTGCGGAGCGGCGCTTCGTTGTAGACGCACAGGACCGTGGTGCCGCGCCGGAGCCGGAGCTGGCGGTAAACGGCGTGGATCACGACGAAATCCTCACGGACATCGTAGGGGACGATGGTCTCCGTTCCGTCCACGTCCACCGTGAAGATCGAGGGAATGTCGGCATGGCCGGGGTAGCGCAGCACCGTGAACTCGCCGTTGTCGGAGATCTCCGTCGGTTGCAGGGCGGAGTCGCCCTGCACCGTGTAGTTCATGTTGCGCACGCCCTCGATCACGGCATGGTCGAGCGCGGCGGCCGTGATGTTCGTCTCGACGGCCGCCGCTGCCTGCGCTTGCGCGAGCTGGCCTTGCAGCTCTGCCATCTCCCGCTCTTGCTGCGGATAGCGGTAGCGGATGCCGTACATCGTCGCCTTCGCGCCCAGGACGAGATTAATGTGATAGGTGCGCGATGCGCCGTTGTTATTAGTGACGACGATCAGGTTCGTGCTGCCAGCTCGCTCGCGCGGCTTGATGAACACGATGTTTCCTACCGGCGCGATTTGCCAGGAAACTGTGTCTCCCAACGCGGCTTGCGTCACCGTTTCGCCAGCGCCGAACTGAATTTGGATCGCATGGCGAAAGCTGCCCTCAACCGTCACGACTTGATCGGGATCATAGTTGACGTTGCGGACGCGCATGTCCTTGCCAGCGGAGACGGGCGTGTCCGAGGCGTAAGCCGGATGGGGGACAAGTGCGAGCGAGGCTGCGCCGACGACTGAAAAGACGATGAGCCTATGCCAGATCGCGCCCATGCCGCGCCAAAGGCGGCTTTTGGCACCCGTTGGAGTCAGAACCAGGCTGGTCCTCGAGGGCGAGACGCAATCGCGCAGCTTCCTGCGCAGAACGGGGAGGAAAGGGACGATAACACGCTCGTCTTCGCTCTCCGGTGTTTTCGGACTTTCCGTCATCTCACGCCTCCGGGTCAGAGCGATAGTTCACGACCTGAAAGCCGAGAGGATTGATGTTCCGATCCTTCTCATGCTCAGGTGCCGTGGTGAATTTGAAGGTCAAGATCGCGTTCCAGTTCTGCGCGACCGGGGTACTTTGCCCCATCGTGATAATCTTGGTGAAGCGAACCTGCGCCACTGTAGGGCTCAGGAAGCTGATCGAGCGGATCGAGGCCGATACGAAGCCCTTATTGCTGTAGATATTGGAGGGCGCGTTCTTGTTGCTCGATTCCACGCTGTTAAGATAACGGGCGGCTTCGAGCTGATCGCTCATGAGCATCACCGCATAGGCGTTCTCACGGGCGGCATCGTTCAGCCATCCTTCGCGCAGTCGCACATATTGCGAGATGAAATAGCGATTGACCGCCTCGTCATAGGTGCGCGGCTTCGGCCCCTTCAGGGCCGTGAGCACTTGCGTCTCACCCGACGATTTGTCGACGCGGATCACATAGGGTTCGACGGTTTTGAGGGGCGCAAGCATCGCAACCGCCGCGACCGATGCGACAGCCAGGAGGCACGCCCCCGTCGCGACGCCCCACGCGACCCGCTTGGAGCGGAGCGCATCCTGCATCCGGTCAAATTCCCATGTCCTTGCGCTTTCGAGGTACTTCTCTTTCTCTTCGGCCTTGACCGCGCCCATGGCGTTGTTCCCTTCGTCAGCAGTTGTAGGACAGCGCGACGGGCCGCACGGATGTGCGAGGCGCGGACGCTGGAGTTCTCATCGCCCCCTTCTCCGGGGAGGCCGAGGCGGGGTCTTCGTCGGGCGTCGGCACCGGCACCGGCGCCAGAGGAGCGGGTGCCGACCCATCCGAGGGGGGCGCGACCATGGATCGGCCGGCGCCCTGCGAAGCAGGCAATGGAACGGGCAGGGTCGGGAGGATCGTGCCGTAGAGATTGGCAGGACGGCGATGCTTGCCGTCGCACACTGCCGGGGGCTTGATCCGAGTCCCGGTGCATCCGCTAAGTGCGAGCGCACCTACCGCCATGATAGTCAGCATTCTCATTGGAATCTCCGTCCGTAACTGTTGCGCTAGCGGGGTCTGGAATTAAGTTGTGGGGGGCAGGGCCTGTCTCCTCATGCGCGCGACACCGCGCCGCCGCTTGCGCGGGGCGGCGCGATTTGGGGCTGGCGCTGCTGCATCCGTTTGAACATGAGCCGGTTCGCCATCATGGTCATGCCGGTTTGCAGGAAGCCATGCCCGCCCGAGGAGGCGCCGCCGGCAATGCCCGAACTGATCGAGGGCGACTGGAAGAAGAAGATGGTCCCGACGATGTAGATCGCGCAGCACGACAGCGTGGCGACGATCATCATCCCCATGTTGAGTTCGGCGTAGACGCCTTCCATTTGCACGAAATTTGAAGCAGGTCCGACCGCGCCCATGATGCCGTCCATCGACGCTTCTTGGAGGCCGGTGATGAATTTCGTCATGATCGCCACCACGACCATGAGAAGGATGTAGTTAGCAGTCTGCCTCAGCCATCCATCGAACAGCCAGCGCGACGAATTGAACAGCAAGGACGCGAGCGCGAGCGGCGCGAGCGCGACGCAGATCGACACGGCCAGCTTGGCAAATATGACGATACAGAACCCGACCGAGGCCGACAGGAACGCAAAGATATAGAGGATGCCGATGCAACCGTAAGTGATGAGGGCGGAGCGCAACTGGATCAACGGCGTCCGGAAGTCAGTAATCCCCTGTGACGGCATACTCTGGATGGTCGCATTGGCCTCCTCCATGCGTGCCGCCAATTTGCCGGTGTCGGAGACATAGGTGTCGAAGGTGGCGCCAGGATTAGAGACCGGCGTTCCGGAGCCAGCCTCGATAATCTCCGCCGGCAGGTTCGTGACGACATTCACCACAAAGGCTGAATAGCCAATGGCGCTCGCCGCCGCGATCGCGAAGCCGACTTTGCCGGCCTGAAATACCAGCTCGCGAAGCGGGGCCTGGATAGCGCCACGCAGGACCGCGAAGCCCAGGAGCAGGAAGTAGATCGTCGCCGCGACGCCAAGCGGTGCCGCAACGAAGCTCACAAGGCCCGACCCGAAGCCTGCCACAGCGGACGTGATCGCGGATTCTACATACCCGTACATGGTCGTGAAAAGGACCATGATATTGATCGTTGGCATCAAGCGGACCTTGTGATGAGTTAAATATGGGGCGCTTTACTTGGAATATATCTTCTTCATGGCGAGCGAGCGGGTAGCTTCTCGGGTCGTGAAACAGAGATTGTCCCTCTGATCGGCGGGGAGATGGCTGTATTCTCCGCTGTCACACTTGCTCTGCCACTCCGCGAGAAGCTTCGGGTCTTTCAACAGTTCGTCCGTCTTCGGGACTGTGACGTTTTGCTGACAGCCGCAGGCGGCCAACGCGAAAGACAGGACGAGCAGTTTACGCATGAGTTACTTCCTCAGAGTGTTGGCGTCATAGAAGGCGGCCGAGTTCCTTGCCGCCGACGTTGCCGCCGCCGACATGCCAAGGTTCGCCTGCCCGGACTGTGCCATTTGGATCGCCTGCATCTTGAGCAAGTCGTTCTGGATTTGGGCCTGCTCCACCGCGATGCGGGCGTTCAGGTCCATGACCTCCTTCGGGTCCTTGGCGCTGTCCAGTCGCGAGCGGAGCTGGTCGAGGCCCTGCATCCGCGTCTGCGTGAGGCTTAGGGTGTTCTCGCCGAACGCAGCGGTCGCAGCGGCCGAACCGGTCGCGTTGCGAAGCGCCAGATTGTAGGCTTCGTCGGCACTCGACGACGAGGACGGCGAAAGCGCGTATTTCGATTGGATATTCGCAGCCCGCGTCCCGAGCGCGCCGATCTTCGACAGGTCGCCGCTCAGGAGAGTGGCCGCATCGATCGAGGTGTTCGGCAGTATGTTGCGAGTGGCTGAATCGAACAGGTTGGATGCAACCTCGTTCACGTCCGTCAGGCGCTGCAGCGAGTTCAGCGTATTGGTCGCCGTCGAAATCTGCTCCTTGCCTTGCTCAATGATCTTGAGGGTGTTCGTCACCTGGGAGATCGCTTGAAGATAGGTCGAGGAATCGAAGACGGGGATGCCCTGCGCGGCGGCGGGCGCCGTCGACGCGGCCAGCGCGATCGGCGCCCCGGCCAGCATGATAAGACGCTTGATCACCATTAGCTTTTCCTCTCATTTGCGTAGAAGAGCGGCAGCCACGCCGCAGGATCGTTGCCCGCGCGGGCAATGGCATCTTCCATGACCGCGAGCGTTTCAGCGCGGCCAGAAAGGACGGATAGCTCTTCGGACATCCCGCCGAGATCGAGCTTGGCGACGATCGACGTGTGCCCTTGCTTCACGAGGAAGCAGCGGCTTTCAGGGGTCAAATCCTCGCGGATAAGCCGATATTCCGCGTCCGTCAGGCCCAAGCCATCACAATAGTCCGACCGCTTTGCTTGCGAGTTAGGCAAGAGAATCTTGGTCGCGGTTTGCTCGATGATGGAATGCGCGATCGGGGAGCGCAGCGCGTCAGCCGGCGACTGAGTGCCGAAAACCATGAAGGCATTACGCTTACGGAACGTCTTGAGGCCGTCCTTGGCGAACGCCATGAAAGCCTCGTCTTCCAACGCTTTCCAAAACTCGTCGATGTCCACGACGACGCGCTGCCCGTTCAGCAATTCGTCCACCCGGTGGAAAAGGTAGAGCATCATCGGCGTCCGAATTTCCGGGTTGTCGAGAAAGTCCGTCATGTCGAAGCCCACGAAACGAGCCGACATGGAAACTTCATCAACCGGACCGTCGAACGCCCACCCCATCGGGCCGCCCAGGCACCAGCGTTCAAGGCGCGCGCCGATGCCCTCCGCATCGGAATAGCCAAGCATCTCGCGCAGCGCGCCAAAGGACCGCGATTCCGAGGGCAGGCGCATCACTGCGTCCAGGCCTTCGTCGATCAGCCGTTCCTCTGCCACCGACAGCGGCCGCTGTTGCGGGCGGACCAGCACGCGGATGAATTGGCGCAGGAACGACATATTATCGTTCGTCGGCTCCAATCCCTTGAGAGGCGCAAAACCAGTCGGCACGCCATTGCGAAGCGCCAGATAAGTGCCATTGCAGGCGCGAACGAATATCTCGGCACCGCGGTCCTTATCGAAAAAGACCTGCTTCGCTCCCGTCTTTTCGAGCTGCGCCTGCAGGAAGTTCTGCAGGACCGTCTTACCGGCACCCGTCGGACCGATGATAAGGGTGTGTCCGACATCATCGGCGTGGAAATTGAACCAGAAGGATGAGCCGGCGCGCGTCTTGAGGAGCGTCACAGCCTCGCCCCAATGATTTCCCGACTTGCGACCCGCAGGGAAGGTGTAGAACGGGCTCAACGCGGCGAAATTGCGGCTGTTGATTTCCGCAGGGCGCGCGCGCAGCTTGAAGTTACCGGGCAGCTGCGCCCAAAAGGCCGCTTCCAGCGCCACGTCCTCGCGGGCCATGACCATACCCGTATTCGCCGCAGCCGAGCGTGCCACCGATAGGCGGTCGAGAAGCCGGCGCGGATCATCGTCGATGACCGCGATCGACAGATGGTGCTCGCCCATCACGAAGCGGTTCTGCATGAGTTCGTCCACGCCATCCATCAGCTCTTCGGCCTGGCTGACGCCGGCATCGTCCGACGACACCATTTGCTTGTATTTCTTCGTAAACCGCTCGCTTGCGACGGATTTGACAAGCGGGGCGAAGCTCTGCGTGAGGACGTAGGGAAAATCGAGCGTGAGCAGCCCATTGAACTGGCCGCTCTTCGTACTGGCAACATACTCGCGAATGCCGAACATACCGAGATAGTGCGACTTATGCGGCAGTCGGATTTCGGCCGCTTCGCGCCCGAAAACTATCCGCGAGCTGTAAAGCGCCTGCCCAAGCCGACCATTGAGGAGCGGCACACGGATGCGATCACCGGTAAGGATGAAGTGCAGCACTTCCATCGGCCGCGAAAACAGGACGCCGTCGTGCTCGTAGAGCGACAGGCGTTCGGGGCTGGCCTCAGCCAGCAGCGTTTCGAAGTCACGGCACTTGTCCGCCATGAGGGTCAGGGCGCGATCGTCGATTTCCGACCCCGGTTTCCGCTTGCCGAAGAAGCGCGACACCTGATCGCCGGCCATGTTCGAAGGCCGGACAATGAGCGTGACGTAGAACTCATTGTGATAGAGAATCTTTTCTTTCAGGCGCTCCGCGTACCGATCCTGCAATCTCCTCGCGAAGTCAGAGTGAAACTCGCCTTCAAGAACCGGGTCCGTCGCGGTGCGGACTAGATGAGTCCATAGCGCTACGCGATCGTCACCGATCGAGCGCCATGTGATGTTGAGCTTGTTGTGCCAAGCATTCAGGTCAGCGATGTCGCTCGTCTCGAAAGGTCGCCCATCAACGCGGTACATGCGCATGAGCGAGCCGTCTTCGAGCGCTACAATCGTGTCTTCGACGTGGCGTGTGTACGGGATGAACTTGATGTCATCCTCTTCGCGAAGAGCAATGTTCTTATGCTTCAAGTTGAACCTAGTCATTGCCGAAGTGCTTCCGCTTCACACCTTTTTTGAGGCGGACGGGAGCGTAGCTCCCGCCACCCCAAAACTTGCGGTTCTTGGAAAGGAATACGGTCTGGAACCACAGGCCCCACAGGCGGAACGCATTGTAATCGTAATGAACGATCATGCGTGCCGGGAGGTAGAGCGCCCCGAACATGCCCAGGGGGAAGAAGGGATTGTGCATCACCCCCCAGAAAACCATGCTCACCATGATGATCGGCAGGATCGCCTCAAGCGGCAGTCCCATGAACACCGATGGCCTGGTCAGGGCCAGGAAGACCTTATCCTCTGCCAACTTCTCTTCCATGGGAGGTCAGCCGCCCATCCAGCCAACGATCGTCGTGGCCGAGAAAATGATGCCGATGCCGATCAGCACCGTCACGGCGCGGCCCCAATCCATGCGGCCCGTCAGCTTGGCATAGCCAACGGCCATGATCGCGATGACGCCGACCACCGATGCGATCGTGACCATCCAATCCTGAATAGTGGAAAGACCGCTTTCAATCGAGGTTTGCGCCAGCGCCCGCTGCTCCAGCGAGAGGAGGGCGAGGGCGCCTGCAACACCTACAATCTTGCGGGCGCGGCGGTCGGACATCATGCGGCCCATCTCCGATGTGAACTTCTTGCGCATCTTGAAATCACCTTTCCAGTTCGGGGGGGGTATGCGTGTTCTCGATCTGCCGAACGGGCGTCGGCTCACGAACCGAGACATCCAGGCCGCGCCGAAGCACGTCCGAGATCATTTGCCGGCTTTCGAGATTTGCGGCGGCGACTTGGCCGGGATCATCTTGAAAGGCTTCTGCGATATGCTGCTCCATGGCAGCCTGGGCATGGCGGGCGTTGGTAAGACGCGGATCGGTCTCAACCTTCTCATTTGCGCCATGCAGAAACAGTTCGGCCAGCTCCTCGCTCTCCGGACGTCGCTCGTTCTCGCGACGATGCTGCTCCTCGCGAACCCGCTGGCCTTCGGCCTCAGGTTCAGATTGGCGCGACGCTTCGGGAGGTGAACGCCCTGCGGTTTTCTCTTCCCGCTCCCCATCGAGCTGGTCGATCAGCGCAGCGGCAGTTTCGCGAGCGGCGGCGGCGCGAGGGTCGCCCCTAGCCTCCAGCTCTCGAATGCCGCGCTCGAATACTCTCTGCACTATAGCCCGCTCGTCGGCCTCGACCGCCTCTCCCGCGTCCAGGGCATCGAGCGAGGCCGAAGCGGAGGGGCGGGCCAGCGTGCCGTCTGTGCGCTCTTCGGCAGGAGCCGCGCTGTCGGCGGCGGATACGGCGGACGCGACGACTTCCATCGCCCCCACCGCCTGCTCCACGTCATTCCGGCGCGCGGCAGTTTCCGGCGCTGCCTGGCGCGAGGCAGCGCCTTCCAGCTCGCGGCCCTCGACGGCCCATTGATTCCGATTGACCGTGCGCCGCTCTGTGGTGACTTCGCCGGTATCGGGGTCACGCACTTCGATGGGGACCTCGACCGGCTGAACCCCGAGACGCTGCAGGCGCACGTTGTCACCAACGCCCTTCTCGGCAGCATCGAGGGCGTCGGGCAAACCGACGCCCCAAGCCCGTTCGCGCCCGCCATCCGGCATGTGCAGGTCCACGTAGGGCGTTTCTTTGGTGGCTTTGCCGTCGTACCTGGCGCTGCCAATCTCGACGATAATGCCCTCGACCCCGACGTTGAAATCCGGACGCGCTGCGGGCGCTGCTGGTTCAGCCGCGCTGGCATCCGGCTCAGGTCGCGCTTGCCGTCCAGAGGCAGTGGTGGCCGTTTCAATGGAAACCCCAGACTCCCGGCTTGTGCCGTCCGCAGCTCGCTCGCGGCGCAGGGCGTCCATCTTCTCCTGTTCGGCGAAAGATGGCTCATAGCCGTTGACCGTCAGACCCGCCCTTGTTCCGGCTGTCCAAACGGCTTTTCGGAACTCGGCCGAGCCCTCCACATCGATCCTGTCCCAGCTATTATGCTCGGCGATCTTGACGAGGCTCGCGATCGTCTCCGGGTCTTCCTTGCGGGCGACGATCCGGTCATTGTCGATTTCGATAGCAGGGGTCTGGCGATCGCCCGCGACGAACAGACCAATGCGCTGATCGCCATTGCCTGTCCCTTCGATCGTGCGGACTTCATACCGCTTCAGCAGCTCCGGCGGGATATCAAACCCGCGCCGATCGGCAGGCGCGGCCGTCTCCGTTTCCGTCCGTGCGACCTCACTACGGGTAAGCTCGCTTTGCGCGATGGCGTTTTCAACGCTCATTTGAAGACCTCGACATTGTTGGATGCGACCTGGCCGACCACCCAGCTATCGCTGGCGCTTCCAAGCTCCGTCGCAAGGGCGTTGCCAGAAGCAGTAGGAGCGACGGGGAGGGAGGGGACAGTATCGAGCGATCCCAGGGCGCGGGCGGCAGACCACACGCGGTTGACGTAGCCGTTGCGGAACCCGCGCCTCAATGTCCCGGTGTTGTAGACCGAGTATGTAGCCGAGATCGCATCGAAACCGGTGTAATGGCGGCTCGCCAGTTCAAAGCCCTCCTGCAGCACCTTCGAGGCAAGCCTGAGGTTGGTGCAGGGTTCGAAGACCTCTTCGGGGGTCACACCTAGCCGCGCGAAATTTGACGAGTTGATTTGGGCCAGGCCGACATCGACCGTGTAGCCCGCTGCCATGTAGCGGCGCACGATCGCCGCGCCTTGGGACGGCGAGCTGGCGCGAACACGCGGGCCCTTGTTGACGTTGATCCTAAGCGGGTCGCCGCCGCTCTCGGTCACGACGAGCGGCACGACCGCTTCGGTCGCGATTTCCGGCGCGCATTGCTGCGCGAGGGCGACGATGGCGGCGACCTCGTAGATCATTGCGGCGTGATCGACTGATAGCGCTTGTCGAGGCTGTAGCGCGCTACCGAGCCATCCGAGCGCGTCACGGTCAGATTGTAACCATGCTTCGTCTTCGACGATTTCATGCCGGTCCCGGTGCGGCTCGGGAATGACCCGCCCGAGGAGAGGACGCGCCACAGCTTCGTGATCGGCGGTACGCACTGCGCGTACTTCGTCGGGGAACCCGGCGTAGCGAGGCATAACACCACCTGGCATCCCCAATCCGATGCGAAGGCGGGGTGCGGGGCGGCTACAAAGCCCGCGCCGAGAAGCGCGAGGGCCCCAGCGCCGGCACCACACTTGTTGAACAATCGTAGGATCACGAGCCACCTCCATGCGAAGCGCGCCAATCCACCGCAGCGAACACGTCCCATTGAGGCGGGGTTTTCTCGGCGGGTTGTGGAGCCGAAGCGGGCACGCTTCTCGCAACGACTCCGAAGGAGGACGCCAGCGCCAGCTTGTCGGCGCTGGCGACGTTGACGATCCAATCCTCATCGTCTTCGATGGGGTCGCCGCGGTCGATGACCTGGCCCGATCGAGCGAAGGCGACATGCCAATGATTTGAGTGGCCGCGGTCCCCCGGGCCCAGCAGCTCGAGGAGCCTGATGCCGTTTGCCGCCATGAGGGCGCGGATTTGCTCGCGATTGATCGACAAGAGGCCGCCAGCGGGTACGAAGTCGATCGCCTGGCCGTGTTTGTGCCAACTGTTACGAGCGCCGTAAGAGGCGTTCATCGGACGGATCGCGTTGGTGATCCTGGCGCCGAACGCATTTTGCAGAAGCGCCCCGACGCTCGGCACTGTCGGCGAGGCTGCTATCGGCGCGACAAGCGGATATTCATCGACGCGCGCCATCGCGCAAGGATCGAACACCGAGGCGGGGGTAACGCCATAAGGGACGAAATCGCGGCCATTGATGCCCAGTGGGCCCGCTTCGAAATCGGCACCGAGCGCAAGAAGGTCTCGCACCGTCGCTTGTGCGTCCGCTGCGCTTTGGGGCTGACGTGACAGCGTGGCGCCGGCGTTGATAGAAATCGGGAAGCTCTGTGGCGCGGGTGAAACGGCGGCAATCATGGATGCCGCACAGAGCTGAATCGCCTTGGCTGTAAGTCCCGCTGGAAGCACGGTTGGTTGCTCCGCCATTGAGTCCAGATAAAACCATGGACGTATATGGCAACCGTCGCAACTACCAATCGTACCTGGCAGGCAAAGAAAATCCGTCCGTTACGGGTCCGGAATTAATAACCTTCCATTCTGCCCTCATGTTGATGGTGGGCAGGATGTCGCATAGAAAACGCGCCTTTAGCGTGGCTGGATGCTAGGAGCATGACCGGCCCCATCGACGTGCGACCTTGAGCAAAGGGGATGAATTTGAGCAAAACCGTCGCGTTCCTCGCCGAGACACCCGGTTCACCGACCGTCGATTCTCAAAAGAAGTTGCTGGCCGCAGACGACGAAGTGGTTCTCGCTGGCAAACACAAGTTCGGCCAGTTGACCGAACTGCTGGCGCGCAATGGCATGGCATTGAAGACCGGTGATCGGGTCAAAGTCATCGACCTAACCTGCCTTGGCCTTTCGACCGTCTCGCTCATTCGCGTGCTGACCAATCTCCTGGCGGACGGGATCAGCGTGGAGATCGTGCAGCCGGGCATCGTCATCACACCCCGCGACATTGCGAAAAACCATGCCCTGCTCGACGCGCTAGATGGCCATTACCGCCACATGCATGGCGTCAAGACGCATCCTGCAGATGGCGTGCAACAGGGCCGCAGGGCGCTACTACATGAAAGCCAGCTCCCGGAAATCCGCGCCATGCTCGACAAGCCGGGGGCAAAGGCGACTGAAGTTGCGAAGGAGCTGGGCGTCGGCCGCTCGACCCTATTTAATTATCTGGATCGCTATGACGGCGGCCGCAACGTCCGAAGGCGCAAGAAGGCTCCAAAGCGGGGTGCCCAGGACGCCGGCGATGATGCTCATGTCACGAAGGGTGAGGGGGATCAGTCCGCCGCGTAGGATACGCTCGATCCTGCTGACCGGAAGATTGCTACGCGCCGCCAGATCGGCGCTTGTTAACCCTGCATCACGGAGCAAGGTCTTCACGCGCTCGCCAAAGCGGGCGCGTAGGATGCCGGAGTTTGTCACAGATACTCCCTTCGTTTCCCCCAATCAGGCTCCAACGGCGGAACGCGCCTCCCTGCGAACCATTATCAATAGGTTATGCTGCGACGCAACCAAAGGCAATCATTCAGACAAGATTGCCTTTGAGTTTTAATCCGAAATGGTTTTAATTAACTCATTGATCTTCTGGACGGATCATGTCCCAGGGGTTCAGGCCAACCGCTTCGGCCAGCTTCACCATCATATCGAGGGTAGGATTACCCCGTCCCCGTTCGATGAAGGAGATATAGGCAGCGGTGATCCCGGTTTGCTCGAAAAGCTGCGCCTGAGTGAGGCCAAGCGCGACTCTCTGCGCCTTCAGGCGCTCGCCGAAACGGCGTGCGGCAGGCTGAACCAATTCCTCCAATTGGAGATACTTAGGCATTCTCAATCTCGGTTGATATTGACCGCAGCCGCTACCGGCAGCGGCAAAGCACGAAGCTATAGCCTACACGGTAGTTAACGCAGCAAAAACTGATTTACAGCATTCATCGCGTTCCGATTTGACACGTTCGCCGTCTAGGTTATGCAAGGGTCATGGCACGCTACAAAACCAAGACTCACCGCATGACGGTCAAGGAGCTGGTCCAGCAGCAACGGAACGAGCTTTACGCCACCGGCCATCAGAACATGAACATGATGCTTTCCCAAGGCGTCATCGCGCAAATCGACGCGCTCAAGGTGCGTTATAAGTTGCGTTCGCGTGACGCAGTAGTCGGCCGTGTTATCCGTAAATGCGCGTCATTACTCGATCCCGATGATTTCGTGTGGCGCGCTGGCGATCCCGACGAAGTATACCGCCGCATCTCGCCGATCGTGCCGGCAGACCTTGCCGCTTACGTGAAACAGATTCAGAGCCGCTTTCGTCACATCGGTTACGGGCCAGTCTTTGAAATGATCTTGGCTGAAGTCGGCTCGGATCTCTCTCCTGTCCCTGTGCAGCTCGAATTGATCCGGGGGGCTGAAGCGTGAGGTGCGGTTCCTCCGCACCCCCCGAGGCAAAGTTCGTGCTTTCGCGGACCAATAGGCTGGAAACGCCGACATGACGGGGCTTACCGCCACTCAGGGCGAATTGTTCACGCTCGACAGTCCGCTGCTGACCGAAGTTCGCGGCGAGCGTTCCCTGATGGCCTATCCCTTCTTCGCGCTGACAAAAACGGCGTGGAAAAAGCCGCTCGTCTATAAGACCGACACCATTTCCATTGAAATAGGCCCTGGTCCCCGCGGCGTTGCGACTATCTATGACAAGGAAGTGCTGCTCTATATAGCCAGCATTCTTGTGGCCAAGATGGACGCTGGCGACACAGTATCGCAGGATTTCTACTTTACGGCCCATGACCTGTTCCGCGTCACTGGCGTAAGTAGTTCGGCGCGATCCTATACGCGCCTTTCCGACGCCCTTGAGCGGCTTCAAGGTACGCAGATCAAGACCAACATCGAGGCGGGTGGTGAAGGCGAAGCCGGGTTCTTCTCCTGGCTGTCGGAAGCGCGGCTGCATTACACCAAGACGAAAACCGGCGAACGGCGCCTGAAGGCTGTTCGCGTTCGTTTGTGCGACTGGCTCTTTCGGGCCATCCTACGCGACCGGGAGGTTCTGGATTACGCGCCGTTATACTTCCAGATTGGGCCGGTAGAGCGCCGCCTTTATGAGGTCGCGCGCGCGACGTGCGATCTTGAAGCTATAGATATTGATATTGAAGACCTTCGTCTGCAGCTTGGCTATCAAAATTCCTTAAAGCACTTTCGTCATGCTCTAAAAAGCATCGCAGACAGTGATTCTATTCCTGACTACCGTTTCAAGCTGGCCGATAATATTGAAACGCCGGAACGAAAGCGTCCTGGCCGCCGCGCTGGTTCGGCGAGGGTAACGATCATCCCGATCCCATCGGGACCACCCTGCTAATGGCACGCGGGGCGATAGGCGATTCGGCTCAGGCCGACGCCTTCGCCCTCAAAGGTCCGCGAAAGCACGAACTAATGGTCCGCCAAAGCACGAACTTTGGGCCATTGGTCCGCGAAAGCACGAACTATTTTCGCCATTGGTCCGCGAAAGCACGAGTCTCAGGCGCTTCCGCGCGGCCTCATGCGATGCCATTAATCATTATCGCGTTGTGCGGCCGAGTGTCGGCCCGCGCGAGTCTAACGGAAAGGTGGGCCGTGAGCACATAAACGAATGCCCGGCACGAAGGCCGGGCACCCTGAAACTGGCATGTGGGCAGCGTCGCCAAACGCTGTCCGGTCCTCACTAGACCTCCCACATAGCGGTTTCTGAGCCAAGGTTCAAGGGAGCGCGCTTCGCGCCACGCACTTGCTTTGCCTGCTGACGGTCCCTCGCATGAGGGGACGAACGATGTTGCTTGCCTTGGATATATCTGTCGCAGGGGTGCCGGCAGGTGCGCTTGCAGAGCTGCGCGCCCTCGGTATTGTGGACGCGGATATTGCGGCCGCGCACGAACTGCAGCAGCGGCAGCGGGCATGTGGCGCGCCTGTCCTGCCCCTCGCGGTTATTTGCGGTGTGCGGCCGCTCGAGCGGGTCGCGAAGGCTGGGCTAAGCCAAACGGCCTCGCGCCTTATCGGGGTGAAGCCCCGCGCCCGCATAAGTCGGGGCGGAACCCATGTAACGAGGCGGCCTGTTTGGGCGAACAGCGTAAGGACCGGCGATGCGGCCGAGGTCGAGTTTGTCCGCCCGCTGTCCTTCGATCAGCTCAAAGAGCTGCGCCGGGCAATCCATCTGATGTTCAATCGCGCGCGAGATCTAGCCTCCAAGGCGCGCCAGGGGGACGAACTGACGCCCGAGGAGCATAAGCTGACACTCCTCACCAGGTCATGCCGCGATATGCTTCTGAGGATCGCGGACGAGCTTCGCTATCGCAAGGGCTGGTGCATCCCCTCCTATGAGACGCTGATGCGGTGGACGCGGCTTGGCCGCCGCACGGTGAAATACTCTCTCGATCGATTGCGCGAGCTGGGCCTACTCGAATGGATCAGGCGATACGACTATACCCGCGACAGCCAGCATGGCGCACGATCGGAGCAGACCTCCAATCTCTATCGCTGCCATGTGCCCCAGTGGATCGCCAAGATGATCGGCCTCTTCTCCCCCGTCCCCGACGACGAGGCGCAGCGTCGGGCCGAAGGCCTCGAACTACATGCCGACATGCTGGCCTCAGTGGGGCCGATCGAGCGCCGCCGTCTGATGCCCGACGACCCTGCACAGCGCGCGGCACTGATCCTTGCCGCAGAACGGTCCGCCAATCGTCAGGCATCCGATGCGCAGACCCGTGAGTGCAAGAATGGCATTGCTCCTCATATAGATTTATATTCTCTCTCTAAGGGAAAGCGGAGTTGCCCTAGTCGGGCAACAAGTCAGCCCTGACGGGCCCACTTGAACGAACCATAGCACTCACCTTCACCCTCTAAACCAAACGGCCTGCTCCGGACCGCCGGCTACGCCGTCGGAATGCTCCCCAGCGGGAGCAAGCGGCTTGCCCCGTGCCTGATTTACAGCATCGTTCTTGCCGAAATGTCGAAAGAGGCCAAAGCGATGTCGCCCCATGGAGCGAACTCGTCCCCCGACGCCTGTGCCGGAGGGGCATCCTGGCGCGATGGGTGCCTAGCCCATGATACGCTGCAATAACCGTTGTCCATATTCGTTCTATATTATAATAATGGACTATGATGCAGACGCCGGAAACCGCCGCACGTCAGATCGTGCATGACCTCAAAGGCACATGGTACCGCAAGCACGGCATGGTTCGATGTCCTGCGCACAACGATGGACGCGCTTCGCTCTCCGTCACACCTGGCCGCACCGCCGTTCTGTATCATTGCTTCGCAGGCTGCACCCGAGACGCGATCATGGCTGCACTGCGCGAGCTACGGATCAATCCCCCGATCGACACTGCACATCCCGGCCAGAACACTGCGCGCCGCGACCTCACGCCGCTCGTGAACGATATATGGAGCTTAGCGTGTCCGACGGCCGGGACGCCGGCGCAGCGCTATCTTGATCGTCGCGGCATCGGCCATTCTAGCGCAGGCCGATATTCGCCCTCGGTGATCACATACGAAGGCCGGCGCAAGCTGCGATCCCCTGCTCTCCTCCTCCCGATGACCGAAGGCAGGCATCTCCGCGCCTTGCTGCGGATATTCATCGACAGCGACGGTCAGAAGTCGCGGCGTTTGGCAGAGCCAAAGCGCACACTCGGCGATACACGCGGCAGCGTGATCCAGATCGGCGCACCGCCCGGGGAGACGATGAACCTCGCCGAGGGCTTCGAAGATGCGGAATCCGCCATGGTCTGGAACAACCTCGCCGGCTGCGCGGCGGTTTGCGGTGTCGAGCGCTATCATGAGATCGCGATCCCCGATCATGTCCGCCATGTCGTGATATACTCCCAGCACGGGAAGGCCGCGGCCGATGGGATCGCCCGCGGCCGAAACAATCTTACGGGCAATGGGCGGACCCTTGCGATCATTCTGCCGCCGCCTGGCGGCGATTGGAATGACGCGCTTCTTGCGAAGCTGGCGCAACGGTCTTGAGAGCCCGCGCACTTCTGGGGGGCTTGGCGATCGTCGCTGTCGCACTCTTTCATCGGCCTTCGGCCGACAAGGGAGCGGCGCGGTCCACTGCCGAGATCGCCTGCTCTGGATCGGGGGCGAGCCAATTTTGTGGGTCCGTAACCGGCCTCACAAAATCCCTGCACAATCCGATATTGTCGTTCAACCGTGCAAACATCCTCCCGCCGCCTGAAGCGCCGGGGGCCGTCGATCCCGCGATTACGCAGGAAAACATCGACAGGACCATATGCCGGCCAGGATATGCGAAATCGGCGCGGCCTTCCTATTCGATTACCGGGCCACTCAAGCGCCGGATGCTCGAGCAGCAGCACCGAGGCGAAAGGATGGCTGATTATGAACTCGATCATCTGATACCGATTTCGCTTGGTGGCGCACCGATCGACCAACGTGATTTGTGGCTGCAACCGCGGCATGGTCAAGCGAATGCGACGGATAAGAATGTCCTGGCCTACGTCCTGTGGCGCTTGGTTTGCGAGAATGAGCTTCCGCTCAAGACGGCCCAGGAGGCTATAAGTCGCGACTGGACGAAGGCATATGAGACCTACGCAACGCCCGCTAACATTGAGCAATATCACGTCAGACATAGCCAGCGGACTGCTGATCAGGGATCACGCCCATGAGGCGCTAAGCACAATTGGAGGTTACACGTGGTGCAGGTTCATTTAGCAAGCATGTTCTCTATGTGAGCATGTTCGCTCAGTGAACTTGTCCGCAATAATCATAGGAAGTCGGCCGCAGGAGAGACGTGGAAGGGGCGTGGTCCTATGGACACGGCTCTATCTCCGCTCCGCTCCGACTGAACCCCTTCGGGTTTCAGTAGGGTAGACGCGAGACGCCTCTTTCGAGGACGCCCCAGCGCCTCCCCCCGAACCGTGCTTGCACCTTTCAATGCACACGGCTCTCCATTCCGCTGGGCATCCGGCCGCCATGATGGGCAACGTGACACTTTCGGCACAGGGCGATTGTCCTGCGCCGTCGTGCCGATTGCACCCACGGCGTCAGTTGGTCGCGCCGCTTGTCCTTTAAGCGATTGGGATGATGCATCTCGAACGGACCATCGGTATCGCCACATGCCTCGCATTGCTCGGCACTAAGACGCGTGACCAGATCGTTCGGACTCTGCGCAAGGCGAGAGCCTACCGTGATGGTGTCGACGATGGGGTTATCCCACGTCTTCACGATCAGATGCTTCAGTTTCCACACCTTATGGACGCGCGGCTCGCCCCGGACCACGGTCGTAATCCCGTGATCCGACCCCATCTTCAGATATTCCTCGGCTTGCCGCCTCGTCGAGCGTCGCCGGCATGCCACAGTCGCGAAGAGGCTCCTGAGCATGACCAGTTCCAACTTGTCGAGTGACGCTTTCACGCCATCGGCGATCGCATAGTAGTTCGCGAAGCCTCGGAACTCCGAGTTGTAGGCTACGATGATCTCCGCCACACTGGATTCCATGAGCTGCGGGCGCACCCGACCATTCCTCATGTCGAGGTTGCCGAGCTTTTTGCGCCTGCAGAACGCATAGACCCGATCCCGTGGCACCCACAGCTTGATATTCCCCCTCGTCGGCCGACGAAGAACGCTACGCGTTCCGCCGCCGGTCTTTTGCCGCCCCGCCATTGTTCCGGCGGAGCGCAACGTGAAGGCGCATACATGGAAGCCTAGGAACGGCGATCCCTTCGATGCATCGCGAACCCCGGTTTTCTCCGGTGACACCGCCAGATTGAGCCGATCAGCGAGGAAGCGCTGTATATCGGCCATGATCCGGACAGCGTCCGCCTTGCTGCCGATCACGCCGACGAGGAAGTCGTCAGCGTAGCGACAATAGAGCAGGCGGCGGAAGTTGGGGTCCATGTCATCGACGGAAGAGAGTTTCCGCCGATCCTGTTTGACAGCTTCGATCCGCGCCAGTCGGACGCGAACCTCGCCATCGCCCGCACCATCGGCACGGACTGCATCGATCTCCTTGCGGAGAGCGGCGATTTGCTGAGAGCAGGCAACATACGCGGGGTTCGCCCGCCGTCTGTCGCCTTTGTTGAAGCCCCGCCGCATCGACTCCATGAACTCGTCAAGTTCATGGAGATAGATGTTGGCGAGCAGGGGCGAGATAACCCCGCCCTGTGGGGTGCCGCTATAGGTCCGCTCGAACTTCCAGTCGTCCATGCACCCGGCCTTGAGCATTGTCCCGATCAGATCGATGAACACTGGATCATCGATCCGCCGGGCCAAGAGGCCGAGCAGGATGTCATGGTCGATGTTGTCGAAGAACCCGCGGACATCCACCTCGATCAGCCATTTCACGCCCGTCCAGGTTTTACGGATCTCTTCGAGAGCCGTGTGACAGGAGTGACCCGCGCGGAACCCATGACTGTGTTTCGAGAACACAGGTTCATAGATCGCCGCGAGGACCATTCTCGCCGCCTCCTGAACGATGCGATCATCCGCCGTTGGGATACCCAATGGGCGCATTTTACCATTGCCCTTGGGGATATAGACCCGTCGCACTGGACGAGGGCGGTAACGGCCTTCCGCCACGCTTTGAACCAGACGGTCGAGCCTCGCCAGCGTCATGCCGTCGAAGGTCTGTCCGTCTACTCCCGGCGTCATCGCACCCCGATTTCGGGATACTCTGTCATAAGCCCGCTCATATAAGCAGCGGGACCGCATGAGGCGGTTGAGACCGTTGATCCGCTTGCCCGCCCGCGACAGGGCCGGAAGCTTCTCGATCCGTCTCAGGATAGTAGCGGTCTGCATCAGCAGTCCCTTTCCATTGATCCATCGAGTTTACAGAACTGCCGTCCTTCGCCCGGACGCAGCGGATTTCGACAAGGATCGCTCCCGCTTATACCGCTGTCCTGTCCGCCTTGCGGCGGCTGTCCCGGCCATTACACCGGGCGTTTGACTACTATGACGGCTCCGTCGCCATGCAGGTCCGGCGAGCCGTCCTGTTTAGGCGATCCCGCAGTTGCGCGAGTGAGGAGTCGCGATGCGGTTAGGTGCCCCATTCGTTTCCTTGATCCCCTGACCGGGGCCACGCCGAACGGATTGGCAGCGATTCACTGGGACGTGCTCCTCGCTCCGCTCGAGACGGTGTGTCAGCCGCGTTCACCGTCACCTACCTAGTGGTCGTTGGAAACTGGGATTCAGACAATCCAGTCTTCACCATACGCATCTTGCCTGCTGGTCAGCCGTCAGGCTGCGGCGCCTAACTTCGATCCATGCCCCGACATGCTATGGTCCCGTTCCCCTTTCGGGGTCTCAGCCGATTCATCACCGGCACCGGTAAGTCGGTCAGGCATGAGCTATGCCAATAAGCTCAGTTCATTCGAACACTCCTTTCTTCTTCGCGCCACAACGGCGCACTCCCATTCGGGTGACGATCCTCACGCAATAAGCTCG
>ERZ1292623.625-Hain-H51-01um-R1-625-length-37353-cov-10_pt1 | contig 37353 bp, 35 predicted proteins | sample MGYA00564398_ERZ1292623 | MGnify/ENA primary metagenome ERZ1292623 (study PRJEB36523, sample SAMEA6512633) | groundwater metagenome | collected 2019-01-07 | study: AquaDiva: Metagenomics assemblies of 32 groundwater samples
CCGATAACATCTCGAAGTGCCGCTTGTGCATATTGGGAAACCGCAAGCGTGTAATCTTTTATAGTCAAAACAGCCTGCTCGGCATTTTGGACTTGGAAGTAGACGACCGCATTGATGCCCACGGGAACATTGTCTTTTGTGATAACTTCTTGCTGTGGTATGTCGGTCGTGGTGATACGCAAATCAACTTTGGTCATTTTCTGAATTCCAATCAAAATCCACGTGAGTCCTGGCGAGCGCGTCCCAGTGTATTTACCAAGAGTAAGCACAACTCCACGTTCATATTGATCAACTATCCTCAATCCAAAAAGAACGAGAAAAAATACGAAACTAATTATCGGCCAAATAAATATTTCCATAGTATTTTTATTATAGCATAAGTCTGGAAAGCGCAATAGGTCAAGCCCTGCGGATTTCCATTTCTTGTTTGTGTTTAGTATATCATGCTCCGGCGCAAATCATCAAACGCAAGAAGTCCGTATGTCCCGCATTTTGGCTTCCAAAAAACCGATGAGTTCCCTAATGGTGCCGCGGGTGGGAGTCGAACCCACACGCCCGTGAGGACACACGATTTTGAGTCGTGCGCGTATGCCAATTCCGCCACCGCGGCATGCAGTTACACTATCAATGAATCGAGCAGTTGTCGACCCTTCCCGCTTTTGAGAAATATCTCGCGTTTGCGTGCTTCAGTGTAGTCTTTATAGTGTTCTGTAAGGACTAGTGTAAATGGAGCGTACCCTTTTGTACTTTTTGTTTTACCACCGTTGTGCTCCGAGATTCTTCGTTGAATATCGCTCGTGATACCAACATATCTGTATTTATGTTGAGTGCTTTTTATGACATATATAAAAATCATGTTGTTAGGCTGACTTATCAAAGATGAGTCGTGCGCGGTCGCCTAAGGCGACTAAATATGCCAATTTTTCCGCTTTACCCGCCTCCGGCGGGCACCGCGGCAAATAAGATTCCTCACCATACTAGCATTCCGTTGTCATTTTTCCAATATTTCTCTATTCTGGGTGCATGCCTGACGAATTGAAAGAGAAAGAAAGTGTCTTCTGGATCCCGGTAGAAAAGATCAAACCCAACCCATATCAGCCCCGTACTGAGTTTGATGAGGCGGCACTCAAGGGCCTTGCCGAATCAATTCGCCAGTACGGTATTTTGCAGGCGCTTGTGGTAACGCGCATCGAGCGTGAAAGTGAGACGGGTACCGAGGTGACCTATGAACTCGTAGCAGGTGAAAGGCGTTTTCGCGCATCGCAAATGATAGGTCTTCGGGAAGTTCCTGTCACTATTCGTCGTGAAGAGCCAGCAAAGGTTCGCCTCGAGTTAGCGTTGGTAGAAAATGTGCAACGCCAAGATCTCAACGCTATCGAGCGCGCGATTGCCTATAAACGCTTGATCGATGAGTTTGCAATGACCCAGCCCGAGATCGCAGGGCGCGTAGGTAAGTCACGCGAATCGATCGCCAATACTATTCGTATTTTGATGTTGCCACAAGATATGCAGGAAGCGGTACGAGGAGGGAAAATAACTGAAGGTCATACGCGCCCTCTCCTCATGCTCTCAACCCGACCCGAAGAGCAAAAAGAACTTTTTCTTGATATTCTGGATCACCACATCTCGGTGCGTGAGGCAGAGCGCATCTCGCGCCGTATCGCGCGTGAGCGTGCGCGCAAAGTAGAAGACTTACCAAGCGCGGAAACTCGTGCGGTAGAAGAACGCCTTGGCAATGTGCTGGGTACGCGCGTTGAGATCCATAAAGAGGCGGGCGGTAAAGGCAAGATCTCCATCGAATTTTTCTCAGACGAAGAACTGTACGGTATTACCGCAAAGCTCATGCGCGAACGCGAAGAGCGGCTTGAGAGTGAGCGTATGGCGCAAGCGACCGAAGAGCAGTTTACGGTGTAATCTCTATATTTTTAACTCCTTTGATACGGCGCAGGCGCGCTATAAGTTTTTTGGTATCGCATGCTTTGGGTATGATGCACTCAATCGTCATAATGGGATTTTTTGCGTCCGCGTCCGTTTTCTCCATATTAATTTTTTCTTTCGTGAGCAGGGTGACGATCTCTTTGAGAAGGCCCACACGACTTACGCGCGTAATGCGTAGCGTTGAGTGTTTTGGTGCGCGTGCGTTTGAGCGGCGTACCGTGACCGGCTCGATGCCCATGCGTCGCAATGCCGCGCGGATATGTCCGCGTGCGACCGTCGAGCGCGCGATGGTAAGCCAATCGGAGCTTGGTTTCGCGTTTTTTGCGGTAATGACCTCAGTAGTATCGCCCGACGCGAGTGCGTAGGTGAAAGGTACCATCTTGCCGTTTACTTTAGCGCCTGTCATCCGGTCACCGATCTCGGAGTGCACATGGTAGGCAAAGTCGATCGGTGTGGCCCCTTCTGGTAGGTCGATCACCTCGCCGCGTGGGGTGAGTACAAAAATGCGGTCTTTAAAAAAATCTATTTTGAGTGCTTCTACAAAATCTTCATTCGATGCTCCTTCGGCAAAGTCACGCTGCCACTCTTGTAACTTGCGGATCCATGCGATTTTTTCTTCAGCAACTTTGATGCCCGCGCGCGGTTTGCCGCCTTCTACATATGCCCAGTGGGCGGTCACGCCGAACTCAGCTGCTTCGTGCATGGCGCGTGTGCGGATTTGAAATTCGGCTACGATATCATCTTCGCAAAATACCGTGGTGTGAAGCGACTGGTAACCGTTGGGCTTTGGCATTGAGATATAGTCTTTGATACGGCCTGGCACGGGGCGCCAAGTAGCATGGATGATGCCGAGCGCTTGGTAGCATTGCTCAACCGTATCGACAATGATACGAAGTGCTACCAAATCTGCGATACGCGAGATGTCGTTGTCATAGCGCTGAAGTTTTTTCCAAAGACTATAGTAATGTTTCTCGCGAAAGTTTACCGTAGCAGTAGTAACGCCACCCGTACTCAACTCGCGTTCAACGATGGGCGCTACGCGCGAGACATATTCGGTGCGCTGGGGCAATATTTTTTTTACATCACTAGCAAGTTTTTTCGCCTCGTCAGGATAGATGATAGGAAAGGCCAAATCTTCGAGTTCACCTTTCATCTCACCCATGCCAAGGCGATAGGCGAGTGGCGCGTAGATCTCGAGGGTTTCGGCAGAAATACGCTTTTGTTTTTCGGGTGCCAATGCTCCTATCGTATGCATGTTGTGCAGGCGGTCGGCGAGTTTGATGATAACCACACGAATATCTTGGGCGACAGCCAAAAACATTTTACGCATTGATTCGGCGGCTCTCTCAAATCCGCGGTAGCGTACGCGATCAAATTTTGTCAAACTTTCTACCAAAAACGCCACTTCAGATCCCAATTCTTGCTCAACTTCTTTTTTAGTCAGCTCCGTATCTTCCAAGACATCGTGCAAGAGGGCCGCGGCAATCGCGGGCGCGTCAAGCTTGAGTGTGATAAGTTTTTCGGCGACAGCAATAGGATGCGTGATATACAGATCACCTGATGCGCGCATTTGCCCCGCATGCGAACTTACCGAGAGATCAAATGCTTTTTTAATAAGAGCTTGCTCCGTCGCCGTAAAGCGAGTCAGGGTGCTAGCAAATTGATCCCATGTTTTATGCATATATTATTCGTCGTCTTGCTCTTGTTCTTTGTCGTCATCTTTTTTTGCTTCCTCGCCCTCAGTATCAGGATTGCCTGGGCGCTTCCAGGTAGCGTACTTGCAAGTAGGATAGCGTGAGCATCCGTAGAAAAGGCGACGCTGGCGTGTTTTACGCTCTACCATATCACCCTCATTGCATTCAGGGCATTTGATGCCCATTGATTTTGGTGGGAGTGTTTTTGTTGTTTTGCAGTCAGGAAAGCCCGAGCAGGCGATGAATCTGCCAAAGCGGCCATGACGGATGATCATGGGTTTGCCGCACTTGGGGCAATCCTCGCCCGCGGGCTCGGTCATCTCGCGTTTTTCTACGGTTTCATATTTTTCTTCCAAGTGCTTGGCAAACGGTTCATAAAATTCTTTGATGATTGGCATCCATTCTTTTTCGCCCTCTGCGATTTCATCAAACTTTTCTTCCATCTCGGCGGTAAAGGCGAGATCAACTATTTCGGGGAAGTGTTCTACGATTAGGTCGTTGACAATGAGACCTACCTCTGATGGTTGATGACGCCGCTGCGGATCACGCACCACATATCCGCGTTCGATGATTGTTGAGATGGTTGGCGCGTAGGTCGACGGTCGGCCAATACCATTTTTTTCAAGTATTTTGACGAGCGTTGCGTCAGAAAAGCGCGCAGGCGGTTCGGTAAAGTGTTGCGTAGGATCGATCGATTCGAGTGATACGATTTGGTTTTCTTTGACATCGGGCAATTCGAGTTCTTCTGATTTTGTTTTCCATACTTTCAAGAAACCATCAAAAGAAATAATTTGACCTGATGTGCGAAATTTGGTGCCCAACTCTTGTTTGTCGGCGACGACGATCGTCGAGACATCAAAGATGGCGTTGGGCATTTGTGAGGCGACGAATCTTCGCCAGATAAGCTCATAGAGTTTCGCTTGTTTGGGTTCAAGGTGAGGCGCTACTGATTCGGGTGTGCGCGACACATCACTCGGACGAATAGCTTCGTGCGCCTCCTGCGCGCCCTTTGATTTTGTTTTGTACACACGCGCGGTTTCCATAGCGTACTCGGCGCCAAGCTCGCGGGTTAGATATTCACAAGCGGCTATTTGCGATGAGACCGAAAGATTGGTCGAGTCGGTACGCATGTAGGTGATAAGACCTACCGAACCTTCTGCCACCTCGATACCTTCGTAGAGCTGTTGGGCGAGCATCATCGTTTGCTTTGCGCTAAAGCGTAGGCGGCGCGATGCTTCTTGTTGGAGCGTACTCGTTGTAAAAGGAGCTGCGGGCGCGCGCGATGATCGCTTTTTCTCGACCGATTCAATGAGCCATTCTCTATCCGCCAGTTTTTTCTCAAGAGTTTTTGCCTTGTCTTCTGACGAAATATCAAACTTTTCAAGCGGTTTTCCATTTACTGAGACAAGTTCTGCTACAAATTGCGCGCGCGATGGCGTAAAAAATGATCCACCAATAGTCCAGTATTCTTGTTTAATAAATGCTTCGCGTTCTCGTTCGCGCTCGACAATGAGGCGTAACGCCACTGACTGTACGCGTCCAGCTGATAGTCCGCGCATCACTTTTTTCCACAAAAAGGGCGAGAGCTTGTATCCTACAAGGCGGTCAAGGACGCGTCGCGCTTGTTGAGCGTCGACAAGATGAAGGTCGAGCGGACGCGGATGCAAGAGCGCCTCTTCAATAGCGGTCTTGGTGATCTCATGAAATACGATGCGCTCAGGTACCTCGATATTGAGGGCGGCAGCAAGGTGCCATGCGATTGCTTCTCCCTCACGGTCCTCGTCAGTCGCCAGGATAATACGACTCGCTTTTTTTGCCGCCGCTTTGAGTATTTTAACCGCGGGACTTTTTTTGCGCGGGATGATGTACTTGGGTGCAAAATCTCCATCGACATTGATACCGAGCGATGAGCTTGGTAGATCACGGATATGGCCAAAGCTCGATTCAACGATATACGCAGAACTCAAAAAACGCGAGATTGTTTTCGCTTTGGTCGGTGACTCGACAATGACGAGTGTTTTGAGTTTTTTAGCCCTCGGTTTTGATTTTGTTTTTGTTGCCATAATTATATAAGTTTACGCCACACTCCTCCTGTCTGTTTAATCATACCCTCAATCTCGAGCGATGCAGTATCCGCGAGAACTATTTGGGGCGTGAGACGCGTGCGCCCGATGATCTGATCGGTCGAGAGTTCTTCGGCAAGACTCTCGAGAATCGCGCGCTCAGATGGAGATCGATTGGCGGAATCCAGAGGTGCCTCCGATGTCTCGATGCCCAACGCTTCAAAAATACTCTCGATGCTCACGATGGGCGTCGCTCCTTCTTTTAAAAGTGAGTTTGTCCCGCGCGAAAGTGGGCTTGTCATCTGCCCGGGTAGGGCGAGTACATCGCGTCCATATTCGAGAGCATAGCGTGCCGTGATAAGTGCGCCCGACTTCTCGCCAGCCTCGGTTACAATGACTGCTTTCGCGATGCCCGCAATAATACGGTTTCTTTGCGGAAATGTCCAGAGTTCGGGTTTTTGGTTAGGTTCGTACTCAGATATGACCGCGCCATTTTTTGTAGCAATCTCGCGTGAAAGACCGATGTTGTCTTTAGGATATATTACTTTTTCAGAAAGCCCTGACCCGAGTACCGCGATTGTCGGTGTGCCCGCATCAAGCGCTGCGCGATGCGCGATAGTATCAACACCTCGAGCCATGCCTGACGCAATCACAATGCCACGGCGCGCGAGTGCGCGGGCAATTTCTTCGGTCATATCTTTGCCGTAGCGGGTGGGGTTTCTACTGCCCACGATTGCCACAATGAGTGTGTCGGACGAGGGGAGCGATCCTTTTATATGGAGCGCTGCGGGTATCGCCTTTGCGGGTAATTCGCGTAGGAGCGCAGGCCAACTTTGGTGCGAAGAGGTGATGCTATATATAGAAGGCTCCATAGTTTTGAGAGTATGCGAAGAGATTCGCGGTCGTCAATGGATAACTTGACAAAATAGAATAAAATGATATACTTTTTCAAAGTTTCAGTACTCCAGAAACGCGCGAAAGCGCCACAACATAGAGGAGGGTATCATGTCCGAAGGACAGTTGAATAACGACGCTCGAGAAGGCGCATACGCGAGCATCTCGCATGAGGCGCACGAACTCGGTTTCGAGGAAACGATTCGTCAGCGCACCGAAGCGCTCTCGGGAGGTGCGGCGATCGGCGCCGAGGATCTCGAGATTGTGCGGCGCGTGGCACACTTCATGTACGGATTGTTCACGCCATACGCCCGTCAGAACACGAGCATCAGCAGCTACTACAAGATGTACGCGGCGGCGTTCGATATCCACGACAGGCTTCCTGCTGGCGCAATCGACGGCGGAAAGGAAGTAGCCGCGAACCTTGTCGAGCGCGCTCGAGGCGCGGGCATGATCATCCCCAACGCCAAGGGCGTGCTCATCTGGCAGGGTCGTCACTACGGGCCGGCCTCTGGCGATGAGTTCATCATGGGGGTGTTCTCTGGGCTGGTGGAAGTCACCAAGCTCTACCCGGACCAGATCAAGGTTTCGCCCGAGCAGAGAGCGCTGCCAGCGAAGAAGTCCAAGCTTCCATCGTTGCAAGACGAGGGTCCCTTCCATGCTTTCATCGACGGCAAGTCGGGTACCTACTGGCTTGACTGGCGGCACGAGGGCCGGCGCTACATGGCCGAGCTCACGGTCACCGACAAGGGTGTGACTGCACGCGTTGGCGGCGACTTGCGTGGTGAGGGGTTCGACATTGCCAATCCCACGCCGCTGGGAAAAATGGGCGGATGGCTCTTCAATGTTTTGTGCTCGCTTGCGCGAGTCAAGCACGGAGGGGTACCCAAGCAGCTTCGGTAGCAATACCCGCACACACGCGGGTGGCCATAGGGAGGAAACTCCCTATGGCCTTTTTCATTTCACGCACATAAAGCCTTATTTGACATTTTAAGTATTTTATGATAATATATTTTTTGTAAAGTTCTTGCTATTACTTCGTTAACCAAGGTCATTCTTGGTCTTTCTATTAACAAGCACACAGAGCGCCCAAGAGGCGCGAAAGGCAGGGTAACACTTTGAGAAAAGCAGCAGCAAAGAAGGTTTCGGAGCCCGTTCTGTTCGAAGATTCGCTCGATATTCACCTCAAAAGGGGCGGTCGTCGACTCGTACTGGAGGCCGACGGCTTCATACCCGAACGGTTTCATCTCGAGGAGGGCACTGAGTGCTATGTGGATATGCATGTGCGTGTCCACGGCGACGCTCAGATCCTCCCGTTCATGGTGGGGGGCAGCAAGGGTATCGATCTCAAGCACGAGGCAGCTAGCGATCGCCACGAGGTGGAGGCTGGGCGGTGGTACAGACTTCGCATTCAGATCAAGCTGACCAATTCGCCGCCCGACAGTGGTAGGATTGCGGGCATTCCTCACACGGAGTACCCCAGCAACGCCATGCGATTCGTTGAGTGGCGCGACGGGAAGCTGATTTTCTACAGCGCCTCGCTCGTGAGTCAGCACGGTCAGTTCTTCCTGATCGTGCAAGAGCAGTATGATGTGCACTGCTACGATGCCAAGGGTGTTGTGCGGTGCCCGTACTTCGAGGCGCGAGACCATCAGTGGGATCAGCTCCTCGCAGTTTTGCCCGACATGTTCGGGGCCCTCGGTGTCACACTGCCGCCGTATCTGGGACAACAGGCCGAGCCCGATTTCATCTTCAATGGTCTCGCCTCCGGTACGGCTGGCGTTGATCATTGGGATGCCGCCAACGGTATCGGTGGGCTCACGCTTGCCGATGGCCGTAAGGCTCGGGTGCACTGGACGAGTATCACGCGGTCAAGTCGGCTCGTGTACCTCGCCCCCGGCGAGATCGTACGGGTCGGCAGGACTGTCAAGCCCGAACTTACCAAGGACAGGCCGACGAAGTATAACGATGAGGCAAAGGATGTCGTCGTCATCGATGACGAGGTCCGCGCCGCATAAACGGGGGGTGCCGCAGCACCCCAAATGCTCCACCAAGGCGACCCTTGGTGGAGCATTTTCATTTTCAGAAATTTTGCGTATACTAACTATTATGATGAAGTTTACTGCAAAACATATTTTATACGGTTTTCTTATTTTGTTTTTTCTGGCGACCTTCTATTCGGCGGTTTCTGATTCGTTTCAGGAGTCAAAAGATTTGGCACTCTCTGAACTCGTAGGCAAGGTGAATGCAGGCGAAGTTGAGGAAATCATTGTCGAGGGTAGCGTGCTTGATATCAAACTCCGTGACGGCTCACGCTTTGCTTCCAAAAAAGAAGAGGGCTCGTCACTCACCGATACACTAATCAACTACGGCGTACCGGCAGCCCAACTCTCGACATTCAAACATACAGAAAAAGATCCTTCAGGTCTTTCGTTTTGGGCGAGCGCGCTGTTGCCTACTATTATCTCACTCGCGTTTATCATCGGGTTTATTTGGTTTATGTCACGCCAAGTACAGCGATCGAGTGTGCAGTCGATGAGCTTTGGTCAGTCACGCGCGCGTATTATCGCGCCTGACAATGAACGCAATCGCGTAACCTTCAAAGATGTCGCAGGCGTCGACGAAGCTAAAGAAGAACTTCGTGAGATTGTTGATTTTCTCAAGCATCCCAAAAAGTTTCTTGATATCGGCGCGCGTATTCCACGGGGTGTCCTTTTGATGGGTGCGCCCGGTACGGGCAAAACGCTCCTTGCCAAAGCCGTTGCCGGTGAGGCGGGCGTGCCGTTTTTCCAGTTGTCAGGGTCAGAATTCGTAGAAATGTTTGTAGGTGTGGGCGCGTCGCGTGTGCGCGATCTATTTAAGATGGCAAAAAAAGCTTCTCCCGCGATTATTTTTATTGATGAAGTCGATGCGATCGGTCGTCACCGTGGTGCAGGTATGGGTGGCGGACACGACGAGCGCGAACAGACACTCAATCAGATTTTAGTAGAGATGGATGGTTTTGATACCTCCGATCAGGTGATTGTGATGGCGGCGACCAATCGTCCTGATATCTTGGACCCCGCGCTGTTGCGTCCGGGCCGTTTTGACCGCCGCGTTGTTGTCGATCTTCCTGATATCAAACAGCGTGAAGCTATTTTGATGATTCACTCAAAATCAAAACCACTTGCTAAAGATGTGCGTCTCAAGAATATTGCCGAGCGCACCCCAGGCTTTTCGGGTGCTGATTTGGAAAACTTGGTAAATGAGGCGGCGATTTTGGCGGCGCGTGCTGGCAAGCGTGAGATCAATGAGCTCGATATCCTCAAATCGATTGACAAGGTTATTTTGGGACCCGAGCGCAAAGGACATATCATCAACAAAGAAGAAAAGAAAATCTCCGCGTATCATGAGGCAGGCCATGCGCTTGTTGCCGCGTCACTTCCCAACGCCGATCCGGTGCACAAGGTCTCCGTCATATCGCGCGGCCGTGCGCTCGGTTACACACTCAAGCTTCCTGCGTTTGATAGACATTTGTATTCGCGCGCACATTTCTTAGATGAGATAGCGGTAGCGCTTGGTGGGTATGCGGCTGAAAATTTTATTTTCGGCGATCTCACTACGGGCGCGTCAGACGATCTTCGTAAGGCAAGTGCTATCGCGCGTGATATTGTACAGCGCTACGGCATGTCAAAAACCTTGGGGCCGATTACTTTTGGCGAGGACAATCAGTTGGTATTTTTAGGTAAGGAGATAGGTGCTGAGAAAAATTATTCTGAATCAACCGCGCAGAAAATTGACCACGAGGTAAGCACGATCATGAAGGGCGCGCTTGCTAAAGCACAAAAGATTTTGCGTGATCGCAAATCAAAGCTCGAAGAGATAGCCCGTGTGCTCATCGAGAAAGAAACAATCGAGCGCGACGAGTTTGCGCGAATTGTAGGAACAGCATAAGATGAACCTGTTCTTGCGAGTGTAGCTCAACTGGTTAGAGCACCGAGCTTATACCTCGGCGGTTCCTGGTTCGAGTCCAGGCACTCGCACAGTAAATAAATGGAAGTTACTCATATAGATACCGCGGAGGCACGATCGCTGCTTTTTGATCTTACGCGCAGGTATGGCCGAACGCCCGAGCACAACGCTGATTGGTTTTTGTCTGTCGCAAAGGGCGAAGTGCGACCGCCACTTTTGATTCACCTGTCTGATGGTCGCGCGGTTCTCGCGTATGACGATGGCAACGAATGGGGCATGCTTGAAGAACCGTTGGTGCCCACCGAAGATGTCGCGCGTACGGTGTGTGATTTTGCCCGTGAAGCGTTGGCAAGCTCACTTATCAAAAAAGTTGTCGTTGAGCTCAAAACACCCGTGAGAAAAGAAGTGTTAGGTATGCTACCAAAAACGCTCAAGGCTCGTGCCATAAATTACACGATGACATGGCCGGTCTATGATATGCATGCGTTTGACTCTGCGCTTCCTGGTGGTCACTGGAAGACTATTCGCAACGCCCGCAATAAATTGTATCGTGAGCATCAAGTCGAAGTGCGTGATGCGCGAGAAGTAGATACTCACGACCTCCACGGGCTTGTTGACCGGTGGAAGAGCGTGCGAGGCGCGCATGATCGCGCGTATGACGGGCGATATCATGCGTGTATTGAAAATGTCTTTGCTGGTTTTGTGAGCGCACGCGCAATCTTTGTCGACGGCCAGCTTGCAGGTATCAACGGGGGCTGGAAATTTCCCGGTAAACCGGGCTACTATTACGGCGCAGTCGGCATCCATGACTACGCGTTTCAGGATATCGGCGTTGTTTTATATCTTGAAGATTTTATGTGGATAAAAAATGCAGGGTACGCGTATGCCGATATGGCGGGAGGTGAAAAGGAGCTTACTCGCTTCAAAAATCAATTCCAACCCGTGCGCTGGTATAAAACGCATGTGTTCTCTATAGTACGAGCATAGTGCCATGAATAATGAGACTAAAAAAAGCTATTTGCACATAGGTCAGGCAAGCGACCTGCAGGGTAAGGACCGAGCGCTCTATCGTGCGCTCGAAATGTTGCCCGCGGTTCTCGCATGGGCGACCATTGTGGGGGCGTTTTTCTTTTCATGGTGGCGACCAGTGTGGGTCGCTGTTTTTATTATTGTCTTTGATCTTTTTTGGCTTATCAAAACAGTCTTTTTATCATTTCATGTGCGTGCCAATTGGCGGCGTATGCAGCGGCATTTGGCTATTGATTGGACAGAAAAACTTACAGATAAAAAATGGGATCATCTTTGGCAGTTGGTGATAGTGCCGTCTGCCGGAGAATCAGCCGATGTCATCCGTGAATCGCTCGATTTGATAGTATTGGCGCGCTGGCCGCGCGAACGCATGATGGTGGTATTGGCTCTCGAAGACAAAGGTGAGGTCGCGTGCCGGGTGGGCGCACAGATGCAAAAAAACTATACTGACAAGTTTGGTATTTTCTCTGTCACCTATCATCCGCAGGGAGTCGCCGGCGAGATGCGTGGCAAGGGATCAAACGAAACCTACGGTATGCGCGAGGCACAAAAGATCGTAGATGCGCACAATATTCCTTATGCTGATATCCTCGTCTCATCATTTGATGAAGACACCAAGCTCTACTCTCAATATTTTTTATGTTTGGCGTGGCATTTTCTGACAGCCGAGCGCCCATATCGATCGAGCTTCCAACCGGTACCGCTCTACCACAACAATGTATGGGAGTCAGGCGCGCTTGCGCGTGTGGTCGCGGCTTCCGGTACCTTTTGGCAGATGATGCAGCAAGAGCGCCCCGAGCGACTCACTACTTTTTCATCGCACTCAATGAGTTTTCTGAGTCTGGTAGAGGTTGATTTTTGGCAAACCAATATTGTCTCAGAGGATTCACGCATCTTTTGGAATCATTTCTTTTGGTATGACGGCGACTGGCGCGCGGTGCCACTCTCGTACCCCGTATCGCTCGATGCCAATGCTGCGCCCACGCTGTGGCAAACCGCAAAAAATATTTACAAACAGCAACGCCGCTGGGGGTGGGGGGTTGAGAATGTGCCGTATATGTTATTTAACTTTATAAAAAATAAAAAAGTACCGCTGGGCACCAAATTGCGTTTTTCGTTTAACGCGCTCGAAGGGTTTTGGTCGTGGGCGACCAATGCGCTCATTATCTTTGCGCTCGGTTGGCTGCCGTTGTATTTGGGCGGTAGAGAGTTCAACGGCACGGTGCTCTCATTCAATCTTCCGCAGATGACGCGCCGCATCATGACACTCGCGATGTTCGGTATTGTCACATCAGCTGCGATCTCACAGGCAATGTTGCGTCATACCAAAGACGATTATGCGGATAAGCACCGCGCGCCATTATTGCTCCATTGGATCTTAATGCCACTCTCAATTATCTTCTTCGGCGCGTTCCCAGGCCTCGAGGCGCAAACTCGCCTTGCCCTCGGCGGCAAATGGCGATTAGGTTTTTGGATTACGCCAAAAAGTCGATTGAAATGATATTTTTGCGTATAATATGTACATGAAGATATTGTTTGTCTCGGGCGCCTTTTTGATCTCGGGTATTTTGATTTTAAATACAAGTATTGTTCCATGTTCGTCTGCTGGGTGTCAGCAGTTTCTTGAAAGATTTATTTTCCTTTTCTTATTTCCGGGAGCATTTTTGCTCGGTTTATCGGGGCTTATATCGTGCCTCCTTAGGCCAGAGTGGAGTGTATCTTTTGCCTTTTACTTTCTAGCTACAGTTTCGCTCATTATCTTCTCGGGGTTTGCCATATTTAGTATTTTTTCTGGTGTAGGGCCTTATTAATTTATTCAAAGTGATAGCCGCTTTGCATCCGTGAGACGGCCAATTTGAGTGCTGGGTGTTTTTCGAGATCACGATCGCGCTCGAGAAGTGCTCGCGCCTCCGTGCGTGCGGCCTCAACCATCTTTATATTTTTGAGCGCTTCCATACCGATGTCTGACAGACCCCATTGGTTTTTGCCGGTGAGCTCGCCGGGGCCACGCAGTTCTAAATCACGCTCGGCAAGCTCAAAGCCGTTTTTTGCATTTTTGAGCGCGCGCAAGCGCGCGAGTGTTGTCTGGGCCGACGATTCGCAGATCGCATAAAAATATGACTGGTGGGTGCCACGGCCGATGCGCCCTCGGAGCTGATGGAGTTGGGCGAGGCCAAAGCGGTCAGCGCCCTCGACGATCATGATAGTGGCGTTGGGCACATCGATACCAACTTCGACGACTGAGGTGGCGACAAGAATCTGAATCTTATTCTCTCTAAAATCCGCTAGCGTTTTTTCCTTGTCGCGCGGCGTCATTTTGCCGTGGAGCATGGCGCTTTTAAACTCCGGAAAAATTTCTTTGCTCATACGCTCATATTCTTTTTTGACCGATTTGCGCTCGTCGTCCCCCTCATCGATACGCGAGCAGATGATGTATGCCTGCCGGCCGGCCTCGAGTTCACTACGCGCAAAATCCCACGAGCGATCTTTCGGTTTTAATAGAACCTCGGTGATGATAGGTGACCGGCCCGGTGGCAATTCGTCGAGCACTGATAGATCAAGGTCACCAAACACCGTGAGCGCAAGCGTGCGGGGGATAGGCGTGGCCGTCATCGAGAGAAAGTGGGGATTATACTCATGATCGCGTGATTTTGATTTGGCGAGTCGCATGCGCTGCCTAACTCCAAAGCGATGTTGTTCATCAACTACGATAAATGCCAAATGCCGAAAGCGCACTTTTTCAGATAGAAGTGCGTGCGTGCCGATGAGTACGGTTACTTCGCCTGACTCAAGCCATTTGAATAACTGTGCTTTTGATATGTGCGCTGGTTTGCCGCCAAATGCTTTTGATGGATAGACGAGCGCCTCAGATGAGGTCAAAAGACCAATCTTACGAAACGGTGTGCCGAGTAGTTTTGAAAATGTATCAAAGTGTTGGCGCGCCAAGATTTCGGTCGGCGCCATGTAGGTTGCCTGAAAACCCGCATTGGTTGCCAGAGCCGCAGCACCTGCCGCAATGACGGTCTTGCCCGAACCCACATCACCCTCCAAGAGGCGCGCCATAGGAGTTTTTTTACTGATATCACTCGTGATCGCCTCAAAGACTTTTTCCTGCGTTTTAGTAAAAGAAAAGGGGAGCGAAGCCATAAAGGCATCAAGGGCTTTTTTGTCTGGTGGGATGGGGAGCGAGGCGGTTTCTTCGAGGCGCATGCGTTCTTGCATGCGTGAGAGTTGGATGAAAAAGATTTCATCGAACGCGAGGCGTTTGCGCGCGCCTTCGTTTTCTTTTTCACTCTTGGGCCAGTGCGCAGCGCGTATGGCGGTTTGCAGATTTGGCAGATTATAGCGCGCTAAAATCTCTTTAGGTACCGGGTCCGTGAATGTTTCGCCTCTAATCGCCTCGTAGGTTTTTAAAATATGAAACTGGATCCAGCGGCTCGATGCGCCGCGTGTAGCAGGATATACAGGTAAAAACGATCCCGTGACGGATTCAGCCAAAAATAGCTGGCCAATTTTTTCGTACACAGGATTTGAGAGAAAGAGCGATCCTTTGCGGTCACTCACCTTGCCTTCAAGTCGCACGAGGTCATCTTTGGCGAGTTGCTTTGAGATATAAGGCTGGTGGAACCATACGGCGGTGATCTCACCGGTCTGGTCGGCGATACGGGCCTCGGTGATGCGCAGGCGCTTTTGAAAAGTTTTCTTTGCTTCGAGCGATAGTATCTTGCCTTCAACCGCTACGGTATCACCATCAGAGATATCTTTGATGGCTTTGATCGATGAGGCGCGTGTGTAGCGTGAGGGGAGATAGCGCAGAAGATCACCTGCGCTCTGCACGCCAATTTTGGCAAGCGCGCGTTTTTGAATATCAGTCAGCCGAAAAAGATCGGAAAGGGGCGTTTCGAGTGAGTGCGACATATTTAGATATTGTATACTTTTTTGTGCGCTCGCGAGGAATCGAACCTCGATTGCAAGCTCCGCAAGCTTGCGTCCTATCCATTGAACGACGAGCGCGTGTATTGTCTAAAACTTCAGCAACCGTGCTATCACCTCGACGAGAGGTTCTTCTTGGGCTACCTCCGGCATAAAGTCGAGGAGGAGCTCACGAAGTGCTATAGGGTCTTGGTCACCAAGAGGGATTTTTATCATAGGCACCAAGAGCTGATCAGAGCGAACCGAGAGTTCTTTGATGTCACCTGCACGATAGAAAATCCAAAATGATTGTAGCGTTTCAAAGGGAAAAAGTCTATCACCTACACGAATTCCCATACCCGACACTTCAAAGGTAACGATCTCGGGCTTGCGTGCGCCGTAGAGCATGACCGCGATTCCGCCTATCAATATGAGGAAGGCAAACAGGATGCTTTCGAGATAGTACGAGCTGACCAAGAGTGCCAGCATGATGACGCCAGCTGACCAATACCAGTCAGCCGTTTTTTCGTAGTGGGTATACTCAGGCGCTTGCCAGCGGATCATCCGTACAGTCTGCGGATGCTCACGAACGGGCATATGGGCAGGCGCGTATTCAGGTTTTCTTTTTTTGACATCGTTGATTGATGGCATATCAAAAGTATATCATAGTGAGGCTTGATGACTCACGCGGCGTTTAGGAAACTCGTACTCAGCTGGTACCACAAACACGGTAGGCATGATTTGGCGTGGCGCCGTACGCGCGATCCATATCGTATTTTAGTATCAGAGATTATGTTGCAGCAAACGCAAGTAGATAGAGTGCGCACAAAATACAAAGAGTTTTTGGTCGCGTTTCCCACGGTCGGCGCGCTTGCCAAGGCGCCATCTAGCAAAGTATTGCGTGTTTGGCGTGGCCTCGGATACAATCGCCGCGCGCTCAATTTACAGCGAGCGGTACAAAGTATCATACGCGATCACGGCGGTAAGGTACCGCGCGAAGCCCGCGCTCTCAAAGCGTTGCCCGGCATCGGCCCGTATACGGCGCGCGCGGTGCGCGTGTTTGCGTGGAATGCGCACGAGGTAGTGATTGAGACCAATATCAGACGCATATATATCCATTATTTTTTTGCGGACAAAGATGAGGTAAGTGACAAGCAACTTTTACCTATCATAGAAAAAACCATCCCGCGCAAAAACGCACGCGAATGGTATTGGGCGCTGATGGATTATGGTGCAGGTGCGCTTAAAGGCATAGAAAACCCAAACCGTAAAAGCAAACACTATACGCGCCAATCAAAGTTTGAAGGCTCACAGCGCTATGCACGCGCAAAGCTTTTGGATTTTGTGCTAGCGAGGAGTAAGAGCACGACACTCGCCGCTATAAAAACATATATGGCGCGCGACCCGCATCTTGAGGGTTGGCGTGATCGTGCAACATCAATATTGGCGATGCTCGCCGCAGAAGGATTTATAGAGCGTACAAAAAATGGATGGAGAGCAAAGCGGTAAGATGCTAGCATACCCATATGTCAGACGACCCGCAGTACAATGAAAAATATATTGAAGCTAAAGAGCGCCAAGCAAGCCAGCATAAAACGACGGGTGAGCGTGATGCAGGTCATGCTGATCGTTTGCCGCCGGGGCAGATTTTAACACAGGGCTTTCCGATACTTGATCTTGGCATTCGCCCACGGCATGACGAGTACGCAAGCTGGAAGATTTTTGTAAGGGGTCTGTCCGAGACTACGCGTGATTTTTCTTTAGATGAAATCCGCACACTGGGCCATGACGAGCGCACGCTTGATTTTCATTGTGTCACGCGTTGGTCGCGCTATGATCTTCCGTGGGGAGGTATGTTGTTTTCGCGTTTTTGCCAGCTGGTAAAACCAAAACCTACGGCGACAACCGTTATCTTTCATTCATATGATAAATACACGACCAATGTGCCGCTTGCAGAAGCTTTGGGTAAGAATGTGCTGATCGCCTACGAGTTAGAAGGTAAAGAGATCCCACCCGAGCACGGGGGACCTGTGCGTATGATTGTACCCACACTGTACGGTTGGAAGTCAGCAAAGTTTTTGACTGGCATCGAATTTCTCGATCACGATGAGCCTGGCTTTTGGGAGACACGCGGATATCACAACCATGCCGACCCGTGGATAGAGGAACGATACTCATAAAAAGAAAAATCGGCTTCCCCGAGGCGGGGAAGCCGTATGCGTCTAGGCTGCTTGCCGTGACGCTTCGCGTGTGAGCTCGATGAAGATAGGCAGAAGCCCAATCTTCGATTCTTGTGGAGCTGATGCAGATTGAGAGTTCTGATTGACCATGCCGAGCTCGTCAGGGTTCATGGGTTTGTTGTGGCCGAACTTCATTTGCGCGGTACGCCCATCAGGCCAGATGAAAGGTTGCGAGAGCTTCTCGCGTACCATACCCACGGGCATCGGGTCGCGCGGCGGGGGAAGTGGCGCATAGAAGATCATGATGGCGCGCGTTTCGACCAAGCTTTCGAAGGTGCCATCTTTGGGCGCCTGTCCCGGCAGATGGAGTTTGCCCTTGCCTTCTTGCTTGATCGTGAGCGGCATGAGCTCGACGCGCAAGAAGTACTCGCCAAAGATCAGGCGCGCCTGCGTCTCGACATGACCGATGAGCTTTGCCTCTTGTACCGAATCGAGGTTGTTGATGTTGAAGAGCTCGAAGTCAGGAGGGGATTTCGCGTCTGCCACACCTACCAACATCACCGCCACGACTGCTACGAACATCCTCATGAGCGCTTTCATAGCGTCTCCCTTCTGTTGAGGTTCTGCCACGAGCGTAGCGCCGGCAAGACCGTAATGCAAGCGGGTTGAATGAAGGCGAAAATGTGGTAGAGTGCTATTACAAAATAGATGAATGGAGGCGTGGCTGAGTGGCCGAAAGCACCTCACTGCTAATGAGGTAGGCGCCAAAAGCGCCTCGAAGGTTCGAATCCTTCCGCCTCCGCCAATTATATAAACAATATGAAAACATCTATTAAGTGGATCGTAGAAATAGCGCTTATAGTTTGGATACTTTCTGCCGCTCCTTCGTTTCTGGCTGGTGTCTTCTGGTCGGGAAGCAGTGCTCCGTGGGAGAAGGTGGATGCTTTCTATTATCCAGATGCCAATAATTTGGCCGAGTGGGAAAGTCGTATGAATGTAGGCTCGGTTCAAGCTTGCCGCGATTGGGTTGAAGATTCCGCCGCTGCAAAGGGCGATCCAAATCTAGAGCGTGGTGATTATGAATGTGGCGTCGGATGCAAAAGCAAAGATGGCCTTAATGTATGTCGTTTAACTATTGAATAATTACTATAGCAATTAAAGCTACCTACTTCAGATATTCGAAGTATACTTGAATTTTATGTACGATAAATTGGAAGAAAAAGAGCGAGTTTCTTGGTGGTTAGATAAATTGAATAAAAATCTATTAGGATGGGTAGACGGTGATGCTGAGTCTATAATCACAAAAACTGCAGATCTTGCTAATCATCAATATAAGCTTGCCGTAGAGCTGAAGAGAGAGAAGGGAGGGTCGCTTGAAAATAAAACTGGAAATCTGGAGACTCTTTCAAATAGAATAGAGGACTATTTCAAATTAGCAAATGAAAAGCTAGTTAATTATCCAAACTACAAAACTCTACTTATAGTCGAGCTTGATACAGACTTATGGTCGGCAGAAGTTGTAATGGAGGGGTTGCCCCAACTTCATTTTCGAGAAGGAGAGTTGATAGGGAGCTCTATCAGAAATCGGAATCTTTACTCTCAAATACAAAATATTGGAGCCGTGGTCTTTTGGGCCACGCCTAAAAATGTTTTTTCAGGCAAAGCTTTTTATTTTGATAACCCCTTTGCAGATGAGGCATGTAAGCTTACTCAGGATGGAGTAGAGAAGATCGTCGGAGATAAGTTAGACTTCTTAGAATTAAATAACTAGATTTTGAGTTCATTTTAATAAAAAAGTTACCCATGTGCTAACACCGCGGCAGCAATTCTTCGTGCACCGTGGCGTTTGAGAAGGCGAGCGGCTTCCGAGAGGGTGGCGCCGGTGGTGGCGACATCATCGATGAGTAAGATTGCCTTGCCTTCTATATCTTGAGGTCTTTTTATCTCGAAAGCGTCGCGGATGCTCTCAAATCGCGCTTTGCGCGAGTCTGATCTGGCTTGAGGTGGTGTTGCAACCGTACGCACCAGTGCACGGCCTATGAGTGGTAGGCCAAGTTCGCGCGCTATCAGATACGATTGATTGAACCCGCGCTCGCGTTCTTTTGATTTGTGTATGGGTATTGGTAGTGTATGCCAGTCGTCTTTTGATAGATTTTGAATAATTGTTTGCTGTAAATGCTTTGCGAGTGCGGGGGCCGCACCCCGAAGCCCTTTATATTTGTAGTCGCCGATGATTTTATGAGTCTTTTCGTGGTTGTACCTCCACGGCCATGCGATTGCCTCGATAGCAAAGCGCTTTGCGCACGGCGCGCAGACGCGAGTAGACGGAGCTCGTGTCTCGCAGAAAAAGCAACTTTCGCTATATGCTCGTATATCGAGGGCGCATGCATCACAAATCCACACCCCACGCGCCCCGCACCCGCCGCAACGGGGAGGAAAAAGTATTTGCATCGTTGTGTGGATAACATTACGCACAGAATCGCCTTATTTTTATGATATCATTTGATTATGCCAATATCGTGGCGCGCTTTTTGGTTTAATACATGAAAGGTATCTCTTCATTCAACCCGCTCGGATTTCTCAAAGCCTTTACCAAGGATCGGAGTGTTCTTGGTATCGATGTAGGAGCGTCTTCACTCAAAATTATACAAATCCGCAAAGACCGTGAACAGGCGGTGCTTGAAACCTATGGCGAGCTTTCAACTGCGGCCTATACGGGGGGTGAGGCAGGGCGCGCAACTCTTTTGGCTGATGAAAAAGTATCCGAGATGCTCGTCGACTTGAGGCGCGAGGCGGGGGCAACCGCAACCCGCGGTATTATCTCTATACCGCTTCGCTATAGCTTTATCACTACTATTGATATGCCAGAGCTCAATGACCAGCAGTTGGCAGAAGCTATCCAGTTTGAAGCACGCAGATATATCCCAATACCACTCTCTGACGTGATGGTAGATTGGTGGAGGATTCCTGCCGCAGAAGGCGACAGCTCGCATACTATCAAGATATTGCTCGCCGCCGTACAGAAAGATGTTGTTGAAAAATATAAACGCATCCTTTCGCAGGCAAAGATAGAATCGTTGGGGTTTGAGATCGAGGTATTTAGCGCGGCGCGCATCTTGTCTTCGCGTATGCGCGGCGCGACCCTGCTTTTTGATATCGGTGCTCTTTCAAGCAAGATTTCTATTGTAAACCAAGGCGTTGTGCAGGCGGTGCATCATGTAGATCGCGCATCGCAATCTTTTTCACTCGCCATATCGCAGTCACTCGGCGTTGATTTCAAGCGAGCCGAACAGGTCAAGCGTGATGTGGGCATCTCAAATCGTCCCGAGGCCGCGGGCGTCCGCCATACTATCACACCTTTACTTGATTCAATCTTTGACGAGGCTGACCGTGTGCGCACGACATTTCGGCGCCGCACGGGGCTACCGATTGATCACGCGGTACTTGTGGGAGGGGGGAGTTTGATGCCGGGGCTTGTGGATTATGCGGTAGAGAAGCTCGGCATCGAAGTGTTGCTCTCAAATCCGTTTGGTCAGCTGGTATATCCCGCATTTTTACAGCCAACACTCAAGAGTATTGCGCCAAGTTTTAGCGTAGCCACAGGTTTAACCTTGCGAGCCCTCGGCGCAATGGATTAGTGGGTGTATACTTATTTGTAGGCGATGGAAGAACAAAAGTTCATATCACATTCACAGCTCTCTCCTCCAACCACAGTACCCCGACAGGGTCTTGGGCTTTTTAGTGTTCTTGCTATTGTTGTCGCGGTATTGGCACTTGCCTTTACAGGCGGTCTGTTTTTGCTCAAAAAATCTAACGAACAGCAAAAAACAAAAGTGGTAGAAAAGCTCAAAGAGCTACAAGATGAGACTGAGCTTGCGTCTCTCAAAAATATCAAGAGTATTCAGGATCGTATCGCTATCGCCAAGAAGGTTCTTGATGGTCATGTATATTCTTCCCAAGCATTTATTTTTGCTGAACGCCACACCCTCGACTCGATCAAAATTCGCTCATTTGATTTCGCAAAAGAAAGTGTAAAGATGGAACTCACCGCCGAAGGGTATCTCCAGTTTGCCCAGCAGGTCAAATATTATCGCAACCCCGAGCTTAAAAGTATCGTGAAATCATACTCGTTCAAGCCCCCAACGCTGACCGATCGTGGAGCGATTGATTTTGCTGTTGATGTAATACTCACACCAGAATATTTACGCACGAGACCAGGTGCGGCTCCCGTCAGTACCGAAGATGATATCGTTTTACCACCCCCGCCTCCCCAAGGAGGTTCATCCGAGGAGGATCTATGAAAGGAATCCTTGTCATTTTTATTTTTGTAGGCGCCCTGATGTCAATTCAGTTTTTTGCTTTTCCGCTAGTCACCGAAGTGCGTCAGCAGTGGGATGATATTGGAAAAATGCAAACGATTCTTGAAAATGCAGAGCGTACAAAAGAAGATCGTATCAAATATCTTGATCGGCTCGCCAATGTGAGTGAAAAGGATATTCGCCGGTTGGGTCTTCTCGTGCCTGCACAGGTGGCGTCGGAAGATCTCTATGTATTTCTCAATGATATCGTCAAAGAATCGGGCCTCAGGGCAAAGACTATTAATGTGACGGATCTTGGTGGTAAGGCGGCTGACAAACAAGCTCAAAAAGCGCTTTCATTTGATATAACGCTTGTCGGTCCGTATGGCAGTATACGCCAACTTTTGACTAAAATAGAATCAAACTTGCGGTTGATGGATGTGGATATCTTGAAAATTACCCGTGCGCAGGATGCAACTGAACCAAAGTCGTTTTACGCACTTTCATTACAAGGTAAGTTTTACTATGCCGGGAATCAATAGTGGTAATTTTTATAACGGTCGTTCGGGGGGTAACAACAAACAGATGATCTTTTTGGGTGTGGGTATCGTCGTCGTCATCATAGCTACTTTTATGACATATCGCTATTTTACCCAAGGTGTCGGAGACAACGCTCCCGTTGTCAGAACCGAAGAGGCTGCGGGCGTAAAGCCGCTAGGGCAGGAAGAAAAGGGTGCGCTGCCAAAGGAGGCGCAAGGTGTTCAAGACGCACTCACTATTTATAATTCCATTGCTGATGTCTCTTTTGATACCGAATTTTTCAATGATGCAAAATTCAAGACTCTCGTCGAGCCTGTTATCATCATTCCAGAAGCATTTCCGCGTCCGGGGAGAGTCTTTGAGCTTTGGGAGGTGCCAGGGACTGGTCCTAAACCGTCAACCCCAGGAGTCGGAGGGTCACCTCCTCCGCCGGCGGGCAGTACAGTTCGCATCAGGCGCTAAATTACTATGCGCTCGATTCTCGATCTTCTGGTCGCCAAAGGAGTTATTGACGAGGCTCTTGCCCGCAAGGCGCGCAATGACGCTCGCGCGGCAGGTAAAGAACTCGAAGTGGTGCTCATTGAACTCGGCGTACCCGAAGGCGCTATTTTGGAGGCAAAATCTGACTTACTCGGTGTGCCGGTCAGGCGTCTTGATGGCGCCAAAATACCTTTTGATGTGTTGAAATATTTGCCCGAAGAATCTGCGCGCCACTATCAGATGGTGCCGGTAGGGTTTGAAGACGGCGTGCTTGAAGTAGGTATGATAGCGCCCGACAGTCTGGAGGCGCGCGAAGCGTTGCAGTTTATCTCGTCAAATCTTGATATGCCGTTTAAGATTTTTCTTATCGCGCGATCTGATTTTCAGGCGATTTTAAAGGAATACCAGGGTATTGGGGGCGAGGTATCAAAGGCGATTGCGACGCTGGGTGACACGCTTATCGATTTGCCGGGCAAGGAAAACGCTCGCACCAAAGAGGAGACTACTATCGCAGAGGACGCGCCTATCACCAAGATGGTGAGTGTTATCTTGCGTCATGCGGTTGAAGGTAAGGCGTCCGATGTGCATATTGAACCGTCAGCTGACAAGCTTCGCGTGCGGTTTCGTGTTGATGGCGTATTATATACGAGCATTATTTTGCCGATGAATGTACACGAGGCGATCATCTCGCGTGTCAAAATCATGACGAACATGAAGATTGACGAGAAACGCAAACCACAGGATGGGCGCTTTCGCGTGCATGTTGATCGTCGTGATGTAGATTTCCGTGTCTCAACATTTCCTACCTACTACGGCGAGAAGGTAGCGCTTCGTATCCTTGATCCTGATATCGGTATCAAAAGCTTTGAAGAGCTTGGCATCGATGGCGACAATCTCAAAAGAATCCACGAAGCACTCAAGCGTCCCTTCGGTATGATTTTAATTACCGGTCCTACGGGCTCGGGTAAGTCAACGACACTCTATGCAATGCTCAAAGTACTCAATGATGAGAAACGCAACATTGTAAGCTTGGAAGATCCTATCGAGTATTATATGGAAGGACTCAATCAGTCACAGGTGCGCCCCGAGATTGATTATACTTTTGCCTCTGGTCTGCGGAGCGTTCTCCGTCAAGATCCCGATGTCATCATGGTAGGTGAGATTCGTGATAAGGAGACTGCGCTACTCGCGGTACACGCCGCGCTCACCGGCCACCTCGTACTCTCGACGCTCCACACCAATGATGCTATCGGCGTTGTCCCGCGGCTCATTGATATGGGTGTTGACCCATTTTTAATTCCATCAGTGCTCGCGCTCGCCATGGGTCAACGCTTGGTGCGTAAACTTTGCTCAGAATCGCGCAAAGAGATTCCCGTTTCTGGTAAGCTCAAAGAAAATATGGAGAAAGAAATCGCCAGCATGCCTGATGTCCTGCGTGCGCAGGTCAAGCTACCAACCACGGTGTATGAGGCGCTTCCTTCGCCGTCGTGCCCCAAGGGTATGCGCGGTCGAATCGCGGTTGTAGAGACCCTCATGATGACGCCGGATCTTGAAAAGGTCATTTTGCACGAGCCTTCGGAGTACAAGATCGCTGAAGAAGCAAAGCGCCAAAATATGCTCACCATGAGGCAAGATGGTATCCTTAAAGTTTTTAGCGGCACGATTGGCCTTGAAGAGCTTTTCGAGGTGGTTGTATAATAAAGATACTATGACAACTGAAGCGATAAAAATTCTTCTTGTCGACGACGATGATTTTTTGCTGGATATGTATTCAGTAAAATTTAAAGAAGAGGGTTTCATGATTGACATTGCCTCATCAGGCACGGATGCCCTCGATAAGCTCAAGAAGGGGGCGTACGATGTCATCTTGCTCGATATTGTTATGCCAGCACTTGATGGTTTCGAGGTGCTTACACGCATCAAAAAAGAACACATCGCCGACAAATCAACTATCATCATACTTTCCAATCTTGGTCAGAAAGAAGATATCGAACGCGGGCTCGCGCTCGGCGCACAAGATTATGTCATCAAAGCGCACTTTACCCCGCGCGAAGTGGTTGAAAAAGTAAAGCAACATCTAGGCAAAAAATAACTTCACATGGATTTTGAAAAAGAACTCGAGGATCTAGTGACAACCGTGCTCCGCGAGGGAGCATCGGATTTGCATTTGTCAGTGAGTAGATATCCCACCATTCGCGTGCAGGGGGCGCTTATCCCGCTGACCAAAAAATATATCATCACACCCGATATCATGGAAGGTCTTTTGACCGCGACGATTCCCAAGGACCGCATGGCAGAATATATAAAAAATAAAGAGCTCGATTTCTCCTTTGAGCACAAGGGGCGCGCTCGTTTTCGTGTCAATGTCTTTTTCCAGCGCAGTTTTATGGGGTGTGCGATGCGCTTGGTACCCGTCAAAATCCGCGCGCTCGAAGAGCTCAACATTCCCCCACAACTCAAAGATTTTGCTCGCAAAGAGCAAGGATTTTTTCTCGTCGTAGGTCCTACGGGGCACGGGAAGACGACCACACTCGCGGCACTCTTTGACATGATAAACCACGAACGAGCCGAGCATATGGTGACTATCGAAGATCCTATCGAATACTTATTTACCTCTGACCGTTCGATTATCGACCAGCGCGAGATTCGCGCCGATACGCTTGATTTTACGGGAGCCTTGCGCTCTGTGTTTCGCCAAGACATCAATGTGCTCATGCTCGGAGAAATGCGTGACCATGAGACGATTTCTGCCGCCGTCACCGCCGCCGAGACCGGTCATCTCGTACTCTCAACGCTCCATACCAACAACGCCGCTCAAACCATCGATCGTATCATCGACAGTTTTCCTGGTAACCAGCAATCGCAAATCCGCGCACAGCTCGCGGGCACCTTGCTCGGTATTTTCTCACAGCGCCTTATCCCGCGTATCTCTGGCGGTCTCATCCCTGCCTATGAGCTTTTGATCGCCAATACGGCTGTGCGCAACCTTATCCGCGAAAATCGCACCCACGAGATTGATTTGGTTATCGAGACAAGCTCACAAGAAGGTATGGTAAGTCTTAATCGATCACTTATGGAGCTTTTACGAAGAGGGGAGATCACGATGGAGAGCGCTATAGGGTATTCGCTCAACCCAAGCGAGCTTCGCGTGCTCAACCAATAATATATGCTGTTTAGTTACCAAGCTCGTACCCACGAAGGTCTGGCTCGCTCGGGCAGTATTGAGGCGCCGTCTATCGACGGCGCAGTACAAGCTTTACAGCGGCAAAATCTTGTCGTTCTTTCGGTACGCCCTACCACTCCTCCAACACCATTTCTTATGCGCGTCATGGGACGCTTTGGTAAGCCAAAACAGCGCGATATCATGCTCCTCTCACGCCAACTCTCGACTCTCTTTGAAGCAAAGGTGCCGGTCGTGCAGACATTTCGTACACTCATCGGTCAGTCAACCTCCGGTCCCCTGCGCGCGCATTTGGTCGAAGTACTCGATGATGTGCAGGGTGGTATGAGCATGTCGCAAGCGATGGGCAAGCATCCTGCGGTATTTTCAAACTTTTTTGTAAACATGGTGCGTTCGGGTGAAGAGTCAGGTAAACTCGATGATGTTTTCAACTATCTTGCCGATTACCTTGAACGAACCTACGCGCTCGTCACCAAGACACGCAATGCGCTTATCTACCCGGCGTTTATCTTGACTGCGTTTTTTGGCGTAGTTATTTTACTCTTGACTGTCGTTATCCCAAAACTTACCGCCATCATTCTTGAAGCGGGGCAAGACTTGCCTATCTATACAAGAATTGTTATCGGTACGAGCGATTTTTTGCGTAACTACGGCGTGTTTCTCGCGTTACTTGTGCTCGGTAGCGGGTTTTTTCTCTTTCGATACATCCAGACGCCAGAGGGCAAGCGCGCGTGGAGTCGCACACAGCTTGCTATACCCATCGTAGGGCCGCTTTTCCAAAAGTTTTATTTAGCGCGCTTGTCAGATAATCTCCAGACACTTATCACCGGAGGTGTGCCTATTGTACGCGCGTTGCAAATCACTGCAGATGTAGTAGGCAACGAGATTTACAAGGGGATCATCCTTGAATCAATCGAGGCAGTGCGCGCAGGCAGTACGATCGCCGATGCGTTTGATAGGCATGCGGAGATTCCGCCACTCTTAACTCAAATGATGCGTATTGGCGAGGAGACGGGTAAGCTTGACCAACTTCTCAAATCTATCGCCCGTTTTTACTCCCGTGAGGTGGAAAGCTTGGTGGATAACCTCGTGGCGCTCATCGAGCCAGTTTTGATTGTTATTTTAGGTCTTGGTATTGGGCTTATCGTGGCCTCCGTACTGTTGCCAATTTACAATCTTACACAGGCCTTTTAGCTCGTTATCCACAGAAAAGCGTTTGTTTTATGGCGTCTTTGGTATACTACATTTAGGTTCTGTCCTGCGTGGGTAGGACGGGTCGATTATTCTTCATAATGTAAAGGTTTATTATTACAAAAAAATCTTAAAAATATAATGAAAAGACAAATAAAAAAAGGTTTTACACTCATTGAACTTTTGGTGGTTATTGCCATTATCGGTGTACTTGCAGGTATCGTGCTCGCCGCACTCAACACTGCTCGTAACAAGGGCGCTGACGCGGCTGTCAAAGGCAACTTGGCGGGTATTCGTACTCAGGCGGAGCTGTATTACGATAGCAATAACGGTTACGGAGGTACCTCATTTGCTTCAGCAAAAACAGCTGGCGCTTGCGGCACGCTCCTCACGGTTTTTGATCCGGTGGCAGTTCCTAGTATCAATAATGGTGTTGTCGCAGCGGAGGGTGCTTATAGCGGCGTTGCCACATGGGACGCAACTTGTGCTGCGGGCGGCGCTGTTCTTGGTGCTACCAATGTTACTAGCTGGGCAGTTGCTGTTCCACTTAAGGCAGGCGTAGCCAATGATAACTGGTGCGTTGATAGCACCGGTGCTTCTAAGCTTTATAACGCGGCAGCTCCCGCCCTCGCTGGCGGTGCAGCACCAGCTAAATGTCCGTAGTCTTTAGTTATTGTAGTGACTCTGTTTTCTCACAAAAACCGCCCTCGGGCGGTTTTTGCTTTTACAGAGAAGCTTCTTTCTGTGCACGGGCTTGCCCTTGTACTATATATTTGACAGTGTTTTTGTATGAAGTACCATGCATGTATGGCGAAAGAAATCATAAAAAGAGAATTTACAGCCGTTTACCAAAAACGAGGCGGTTGGTTTTTGGCATGGGTCGAGGAGATTCCGGGGGTCAATACTCAAGGGCGTACCATGAAAGAAGTGAAAGACAATTTAAAAGAAGCATTACAAATGATTATAGAAGCCAACCGCGGACTTGCAAAAAGCAGATATGATTTCAAGCGGGAACCTATCAATGTCACTTTATCTGTATAACTGTGAAGCGCACACAGCTCCTAAAGTATCTCAAAACACACGACTGTCTTTTACTGCGCGAAGGCAATAAGCATACTCTTTTTTATAATCCAAGAACTGAACGCACCTCTACAGTGCCTCGCCACAGTGAAATCAACGACTTTTTGGCGGTTAAAATTTGTAAAGACCTTGGCATCTCACCAATCAAGAAGTAATCTCCGCTGTGCAAGTAAAAATCAAATGGGGTTTACGCTCATCGAGCTTCTTGTTGTCACCGCAATCATAGGTATGATCACAGGTATCGTACTTGCAGCGCTCACCAATGCGCGCAATAGAGCTTTTGATACTGCGGTCAAAGATAATTTGGGCAACATACGCACACAGGCAGGCATTTTCCATACTAATAATGGCCATTATGGCGATGGGCTTGCGATACCTACTGATTGTTTTAATCCGGCGGACACTGATACCATGTTTAAGCTCGACTCACTTATCGGGGGTATGATTGACGCCGCTGAAGACGCAAATCGTGCTAATACGGTGCGATGCACTACCGATACTACATCTAGCGCAAAGGCCACCCTATGGTCGGTGGAGTCGCCACTCATAGAAGGTGATAACTGGTGTGTTGATTCTGAAGGATCTGCTAAAATAGTAACAGGCAATGCTACAAATGGCGCTTGCCCCTCTTCATAGGTTAGTGTATGTTTCTTCTTTTTCTTTTCATCATCGGGCTTGCGTTGGGAAGTTTCCTCAATGTAGTTATCTTGCGTCTCAATACGGGTGAAAATTTGCGTGGCAGGTCACGCTGTTTCTCGTGCCTTCGCAGGCTTGAATGGCACGACATGGTGCCTATCGCGAGCTATATGGCTATCCGTGGCAGGTGTCGTTCGTGCGGTAGTGGCATATCTATCCAATATCCACTCGTCGAGCTCGCCGCGGCTTTTCTTACCGTAGGGGCAGCCTACACGATGTTTGGTACGAGCATTCCTCAAGAACTCATGCGGATTGCGCAATATATATTGGTTGTAAAATTTCTTTTGATACTACTTGCTGCATCGGTATATGATTTGCGTCACAAAATTATTCCCGATCAGCTGAGTCTGTTGTTGGTCATATCAGCGGTGCTGCTCGAAGGGTCTATTGTGTGGCAGCAGCATCCGTTTTATATCGGTGATGGTTTTTTGTTTTATGATATCGCCGCGGGCCTTGGCGCCTTCACATTTTTTGCGGGTATTTGGTTTATTTCAAAAGGGGAGTGGATGGGCTTTGGCGACGCCAAGATTGCCTTTCCCATCGGTCTTTTTTTAGGGTTCCCCAATATTGTATACGCGCTTCTCGCAGCCTTTTGGTCAGGTGCCATCATAGGAGTAGCGCTTTTGGTGAGCAAGCGAATGGGTCGCAAATCAGAGATTCCATTTGCGCCCTTTTTGGCGCTCGGCACCTATATTGTCTTTTTCTGTATGAATTCTTCGGCTATGGCGTGGCTTACTAGTTTTTTTGTCCCCACCATTTAGTGATATGAATCGCACACGCGCATTTACTCTCATCGAGCTCATTGTCTCTATTGGTATCATCTCACTTATATCAGCAGTAGTATTTTTCAATTTCCCGCAGTTCAACCAAACAGTGCATCTCAATCGTTCCGCGCGTGAGCTCACCATCGCACTTCGCGAGGCACAAGCACGAGCGATTGCTGTCACTCCCTTGACTGACGGTACCATCCCTGATAACTATGGTGTTTTTGTTGAGCAAACCTCGACAACAGATATCAATGGTGGCTATGTTATTTTTAGTGATTTGGACGGCGATTTAAAGTATGATACTCCCGATCCGCTTGTGTGCACTGGCGAGTGCATAAAAAGAATTACATTTACAAATAATATTAAGATCACCGGAATTGATGTGGGAGGGACATCGTATGCTGGTTTCCATGTATTTTATCGCCGCCCTGATCCTATCGTAGTGATATCAGATCAAGGCGCGGTTTGTATTGCGGGCCCTAGCAGTATCGCTGGCTGTAGCGGGGGGAGCTATGGACCTTTCACTATCACCATTTCTCGTCCACAGGGTCACGATCCATCACAAGTTAAAAAAGTCGAGGTATACCGTACTGGGCAAATCTCAATACTATGAAGTATCAGCGCAGTTTTACACTTCTCGAGACTATTGTTGCTATCTATGTGTTGTTGGCGGGCATTGTAGGCTCTATGAATCTTGCCCAGCAGAATATTGGCGCTATTACTCTTTTCCGTCATCAATTGATCGCTGCGAATCTTGCACAAGAAGGCGCAGAACTTGTGCGGAGTAAGCGCGACTCAAACTATATTCGTTGCTATCGAGATCCCGCGTGCTATGACACAGCTAATGCTCCTCCTGATAATCCAAATAGAGAATTCATGAAAGGCATAACAGGCACAGGAGGATGCGATTCGCCGTTTGATTGTTATGTTACTGATCCTCGTGGTGACGCGAGCGGTTCTCTGACCTTTACTCAATGTCCGTTGGGTGTTTGCCCATATCTCCAACTCGATTCTGCTGGCTTTTATCAATATAGTTCTGGTCCTGATACGATATTTAAAAGACATATCAAGGTGATTGAAAGGGCTACTCTGAGGGATCCCGTTTATAATCTTTATAATCTTCATGATTGGGAGGTAGTCTCTCGGGTGGAATGGCGTGAGAAGCTTGTAGATAAGTCGGTCGAAGTCAAAGATATACTCACCCCCAATGGAGCTCTGTAATATGCGCAATCAGGGATTTAGTCTTATTGAAATCATCGTCGCCGTGGGTCTTTTTACCGTTGTTGCGATGCTAGCAGTTGGTTCGTTGTTTATTCTGACCTCGGCAGAAAAGCGCGTTGCTAGTGTACAATCAAATCAAGACAATATGCGTTTTGCCATGGAGCTCATGTCGAGAGAAATACGCACCGGCGATGGCGCTTTTTACTCAGATTTATGCGGTGCTAGCTGTTTTGAGGCAAAGATTGGTACGGGTGAGACGGTTCGGTATACACTTGATACCGGTAGAATTATGAGGCAGATTATTGGTGATCCTCTTGCACACGCGATTACAGGACCCGAAGTCAGTATCGAAAAATTAAATTTCGCGCTCCGGGCCGCCAACCCTTACTCGGATGATATACAAGCACATGTTACTATTGTGCTTGAGGGCGTCGCACAGAAAGATACACCCAATGCGGTAACCCTCAATTTACAAACCAGTGTAACTCCGCTACGCATCAATGCCTATTAATTTTTTTTACACAGTACCAGACGACCGGAGAGGCGTGACGCTGTTGTTAGCCGTTTTATTTTTGACCGCGAGCCTTTCTATATCTCTAGGTATTTTTTATATTGTGTTTGTGCAGCTACAGATCAATCGTGCTGCGCGCGAGTCACATAAGGCTTTTTATGCTGCCAATACCGCCAAAGAATGCGTACTGTATTACCAAAATTATGTCGGCGAACCCTCGGATTATGGGTTTTGGGATATCGCAAATCCTTGCGACGGACCTCTTGATGGGAGCGGTTGCATAGATAACGCGAAAATACCAGTATGTTTTGATGAGCAAGTGTATAAAACATCGTCTATTCGAGTATCGCCCCCTACAAATATACGCGGGGTTGACTACAATGCCCCGGGAGACGCTGCGTTGCCGCCCGGCCCTAATGTAGAGGGTCCTGACCATATATTTAAGTTTACTATAAAAAAAGATGAAACTTGTGCTGACGTGACAGTGACCACGAGAAGACGGATGATAGCAGGATTTCCTCAGACACGCATAATCACCGTTGCTGATGGGTTTAGTTCGTGTGATACTCGAACTGCCGTGAATCGTTCTGTACAGGCATGTATTAGTTCTGATCCTGCGGATAATTGCCAATGATTCCACATGATATTCACGAACGCACAAAAAAACTTCGGAAACTCATAAATATCTACCGGTATCAGTACCATGTAGAAAATAATCTTGAGATATCCGAAGAAGCGCTTGACTCGCTCAAGCATGAGCTTTTTTCACTTGAGCAAAAATATCCCGAGCTTATTACTCCCGACTCGCCAACTCAGCGGGTAGAGGGTAAGCCGTCCGAAAAGTTTAAAAAAGTGACGCACCGCGAGCGTATGCTCTCGCTCGAAGACGCGTTCTCTCCCGAAGACATGCAGGCATGGGAGGCCAGACTCGAGAAATTTTCTGGCAGGCACGATTTTCATTATTTTGCCGAGCTCAAACTTGACGGCTTGGCGCTTTCGTTGGTCTATACAAAGGGTGCGCTTGTCGCAGGCGCTACGCGCGGGGACGGCACGGTAGGTGAGGATATCACTAAAAATATTAAAACGATTGAATCGATTCCGCTGCGACTTGAGCTTTTTGGCAAAAGCTCGCATGCGTTTTCCAAAAAAATACTTGAGTTACGCGAGGTTGAGATTCGAGGTGAAGCGCTTATCTCCAAAAAAGGGCTTATGCGTATTAATAAGGAGCAAGAAGCGCGAGGAGAAAAACTGTATGCCAATTCACGCAATTTAGCGGCGGGCTCATTGCGTCAGCTTGATCCACGCATGGTAGCGTCGCGCAAGCTAGAGTTTGTCGCCTACGATATTATTTTTTCCAAAAAAGATCGTGATGCACTAGGCATCTCGACACATGCTCAAGAGCATCAGGCACTCAAAGATCTGGGATTCAAGACTGATCCTCATGCCAAGCCATGTAAGAATCTTGCTGAGATCTTTGATTTTCATGGGCATATTATCGAAAAGCGCGAAGCATTCCCGTATGAGATTGATGGTGTGGTAGTACAGGTAGGCGAGTCTGATATTTTTGATCGGCTCGGTATCATCGGCAAGACGCCACGCGGCGCTGTCGCGTACAAATTCGCACCCGTCGAGGCCGTCACGCGTATTGAAAATATTGTCATACAGGTGGGGCGTACGGGGGCGCTTACTCCCGTAGCGCATCTCGAGCCCGTGAGGGTCGGAGGGGTGACCGTGAGTCGCGCGACGCTTCACAACGAAGATGAGATCAAAAGGCTCGGTGTAAAAATCGGCGATTCGGTGATCGTAGGTCGCGCGGGAGATGTGATCCCCGATGTGCGTAAAGTACTTACCGAACTTCGCACCGGCAAAGAAAAAAACTTTCGTATGCCAGCCAAATGCCCCGTATGCGGCACAAAGATAGAGAAAGATGAGGGTGGGGTGATCGCGCGTTGCCCCAATATTTCATGCCCATCGCGAACGCGTGAGCGCATGTATTATTTTGCGGGCAAAAACGCTTTTGATATCGATGGCCTCGGCCCTAAGATTGTCGATGCGTTGCTCGATGAGGGATTGATACAAGACGCTGCCGATCTTTTTGATTTGACCGAGGGTGATATTGCAGTGCTTGATCGTTTTGGCGAGAAGTCTGCGGCAAACCTTATCACCGCTATTAAAAAATCAAAGAGTATCACACTCCCGCGATTTTTAGTGGCACTTTCAGTCTTACATGTAGGCGAGGAGACGGCGATTGATTTGGCGGAACACTTCGGTTCATTGGATGCAGTCGCGCATGCTTCGTATGATGATATTGTCGGGATCAAAAATATCGGCGAGGTAGTAGCAGAAAGTATCGTCAATCATTTTAAAGATTCGTACAATAGGCGTTTTATCGAGCGCTTGATGCGGGCCGGTGTTGATGTGGCGCACGCACAAAAGAAAAAGCCCGGCAAGCTTACGGGTCTTTCATTTGTATTTACGGGCGAGCTTGCGAGTATGTCGAGAGATGAGGCCAAGGCATTGGTGCGCCAGCTCGGAGGCGATCCATCAGAGACCGTATCAAAAAAAACAAGCTTTGTGGTAGCGGGCGCATCACCGGGGTCAAAATATGACAAAGCACAAAAGCTCGGCGTAACGGTTTTGATCGAAGATCAATTTTTGAAAAAGGTGCGTTAGTCTGCTAGTCTTCTTTATATATGATTACGCTCGAAGAGGTTAAAAAACTTTTTGCGCTCGCGCGCGTGGAGGCTACCACAGAAGAACTCGAGCGGCTCCCCAAAGAGATTTCGGATATTTTGGCGTATATCGACAAACTCAAATCGGCGCCTTTAGGTGAGCTTCCACCCACGCTTTCATTCGCGCCATCAGTAGAAGAATTGCGTGCGGACAGTGCGGTGTCGCAGGACGCGAGTGATAATCAGATGCTCAAAGATCAATTTCCCGAATCTTCAGGTGATTATTTGAAGACCAAGAAAGTGTTTGGAGATTAATTATGACCTCACAGATTCGCGCGCTCCACGAAGCGTTTACCTCAAAGAAAAAATCAGTCGCCGAACATATCGGCGAATCTTTGGCGCGTATTGGTGAGCGTGATCCTACGCTTCACGCGTTTCTTGATGTGCATATCGCTAGCGCCGAGCGTGAGGCAGGCCGCATCGATGCAAAGATTGCGGCAGGCGAGAAGCTTGGCGTACTCGAAGGTATCGGCATCGCGCTCAAAGATAATATTTTGGTAAAGGGCACACCCACTACCGCTGCCTCACAAATTCTCAAATCATATATCGCGTCGTATGATGCGTTTGTAGTGGAGCGTTTGCGTAGTGCGGGCGCAATTATCGTTGGTAAGACAAATCTTGACGAGTTCGCTATGGGCGGCTCTACGGAGAATTCTTCATTTGGCCCGACCAAAAATCCCCATGATACTTCGCGCGTGCCGGGTGGTTCTTCGGGCGGTTCGGCTGTCGCGGTGGCGTCTGACATGGTGCCAATAGCGCTCGGATCTGATACAGGCGGGTCTATTAGGCAACCCGCGTCGTTTTGTGGTGTTGTTGGATTTAAGCCAAGCTACGGCCGCGTATCGCGTTCGGGGCTTATCGCTATGGCGTCGAGCCTTGATCAGATCGGCCCATTTGCGACTTCGATAGAAGATGCCGAAATTCTTTTTCGTGCGATTGAAGGCAAAGATCCGCTTGATATGACTTCGCAAGAAATACACGAAGAAGTACGAGACAAAAAAGAATATGTATTGGGTGTGCCTGAAGACTTTATGAAAGATGGTCTTGATCCAAAAATTGAGAAGGTGATCAGAGATTCGTTTAAAAAAGCAGAAGGTGCCAATTTTAAATTTGTGCCCGTATCGCTCAAAGATTTGTCATACGCGCTTGCGTGTTATTACATTATCATGCCCGCCGAGGTTTCGAGTAACCTCGCGCGTTTTGATGGTATGCGTTACGGGGACCGCGCAGATGCAAAAACTCTTTTTGATGTATACAGCAAGACCAAGGCCGCAGGTTTCGGGCCTGAAGTAAAACTCCGCATTGCCATCGGTACCTATGTACTTTCGCATGGATATTACGACGCATACTATTTGCAGGCACAGCGCGTACGCACGCTTATCTCAAAAGCGTTTGATGATGCGTTTCGCAGTGTGGATGCAATCGCTATGCCCACGACGCCGTCAGTAGCATTTAAGCTTGGCTCAAAGACAGCAGATCCACTCGCGATGTATTTGGAAGATATCTACACGGTACCTGCGAACTTGGCGGGTCTCCCTGCACTCTCACTGCCGGTAGGCAAGAGCGATAATTTGCCCGTAGGGTTGCAGCTTGTTGGTAAGCGCTTTGCTGATTATGAATTGCTCGCGATCGCCAAGCGATTTGAAGAGGCGATTGCCTGATCATACTTTTTCGCCTATACTAGTTGCGCGGGGTGGAGCAGCCTGGTAGCTCGCAAGGCTCATAACCTTGAGGTCGTCGGTTCAAATCCGACCCCCGCAACCAATTCACAAAAGTCAAACCGGCAGACCCCTCGCCGCCTGCGGCGGCGACCAAATCGTACGGCGGGCGTGGGGAAAAGTGCAATCGGCGGTTTTGCAAAATATGGTTCGAGCCGATGTTTTTAAGAAATGTTGTCATTTCGGGCTTGTTTTCGGTTTCCGTCAATTTTGCGGCTTGATTTAAGGACAAAACGAACTCACGAGCCGGTTCGAGCCAAGACAGTCCTTTTTGTTCAAAATCCCCGATTTTTTCACCAAGCTCGATTTTCTTGGCAAGTAGCTTTTCTTTGCGCGGACGATATTCTTCAATGGTAATGGATTCGTTAAGATAGCCATCAAGTAATTTCTCGAGCCTTGCTTCAATTACTCCAATCTTATCTTTAAGATTTTGAACAGTAACTCGTGCTTGCTCTTGCGCTTGGTTCTCGTCTTTGTTTAACTCAAACAAAACTTTCTCGGTGTCTTGGCTCGACAAAGAAACTTTTTGGAGGAAGATTTTGATCTGTTCCAGCAAGTTTTCTTCTCGAAGATATCGCCTTTCTTGGCACGGTCCCATTTTCTTTGTGCAACGATAATAGTGGTGGCCTTTCTGTAGCTCGGCAGTGATAGCTCCACCGCAACAAGCACATTTCATAAAACCAAGAAAAGCGAAGTGGTGTTTCTTTTCTTGGTGTGGTTTACTTCTCTCTTTCATCACACTTCGGACATCATCAAAAAGTTTCTTTGTGACGATTGGCTTGTGAATTCCTTCAAAAATCTCTCCTTTCCATTTCATGAGGCCAGTGTAGAAAATGTTTTGAAGAATTCGATGAACATCACCTATTGATATTGACGCTCCGGTGTTGCCTGTTAGCTTGTTCGCGTTGCACCAATTTGCGAGAGATAAAAGTGTGTGGTTTCCGGTGGCGTACATCTCAAAAAGTTTTCTTATTTTTGGGGCTTTGTCAGGATCGACATCAACCATTCTCGTTTTGGGGTTATTGAGATAACCCACTGGAGCCCAGCCTGGCCACACGCCATTTCTGATTTTTTGCCGTAGTCCACGTTTCACATTCTCTCGCAAACTGTCTACATAATACTTACTTTGTCCGAAAGCAATTTGAAGCATAAACAAACCTTGCGGTGTTGGTTCAAACCAAAAAGTGGGGAATTTAAGAGATTTAATCAAGCCGCGATCTACAAAATGGATAATCCCTCCACCCTCCACAGAATTCCGCGCCAATCTGTCAGGATGC
>ERZ1292623.294-Hain-H51-01um-R1-294-length-55888-cov-8_pt2 | contig 37259 bp, 51 predicted proteins | sample MGYA00564398_ERZ1292623 | MGnify/ENA primary metagenome ERZ1292623 (study PRJEB36523, sample SAMEA6512633) | groundwater metagenome | collected 2019-01-07 | study: AquaDiva: Metagenomics assemblies of 32 groundwater samples
CGAGGTCGGGAGGGTTGTCGGGTTCCCGGCCTCGCACGTGGGACCCATCGGGGGGGAGTGATGGGTGCACCGACGGGAAGTAAACCATCCTCAACTCTGTCTGTCAACTAAAAGGGTTCCTTGTCCTTATGTTTCTCCGGATCTATCTCCCACCAGAACTTCTTACTAAAATGCTTTGCTCGACTACAGACTGACTTTAGATAGTAGAGATCCTGGGTGGGTATGCCCTCCAGGATCTTACCCATCCGAGCCATGGTGAGCTTTGGAAGACCATCCTCGGCGCGTGCAAAGTTCAAATGTCGTACGAAAAATCGCATCAACTCCCCACGTTCTTGAATGCGGGACTTCTTCGGCTTCTCGCCGTCAGCCATCTTGGGGAGATAGTCGCTGATGGGTCTCATGTAGAGACAGTGTATCGCATGCGAGAAATGGTTCGAAACCTAGTCTGCCAGCAATTTTTAGGTAAAAAGAAGCCGCCCGGAGGAGCGACAGAGAAGGTGTGGTCCTCCGGGCTTCTTCGGGCGGATTAGGCAAGTTCGAGAGCGTGCAGAGAGGTGGAGACACAACACTCGTGATCTTGCGTGCCATAGTTGACGGTGACATCTCCCTGCTCAGGAGCAGGCCACGACATAATCGTGCCCTCACGGCCCTGCGCGATCGGAACCCTCTCGTGGAGACTCAGATCAGTCTCAATGGGAGGAGGAAAGACAGGCTCCCCTTCGAAGGATTGAGTTGCGCGAACACGGGTACCCTCTGACAGTTCTTGACGGTTCATTAGAATTCTCCGGGAACGAATGACCTAGACAGAACCTACCATATGTTGCAGAAAGGTTCCAATATCGTCCCAGACCCCCAGCAGCCTATGAGTAAATTAAATAGCAAGGTCTCTCACTTTGAGTAAAGTAAGAGACCTTGAGGTTAAAAGTTATCCCAGCTTTTGACTTACAGCGCAGTCGTTTCCTTGTAATTCTCATACCATTCGCGAAGATTCTCGAATCCGTCAGGGACACGATGCAAATGCAGATTAGCCCCAGAGGTATACAGAACATAATGTACGCGGGCTAAGTCGTACTGTAAGCTTTCACACGCTTCCCATACATACTCATGGCTCCGGAACTCCCGTCCGAAGGAAACCCCAAAGAATTTATACTTATTCCGATGCCGCTCGCCCACGCGCGCGAGTTGGCTTCCTGCTCGGTCAAGAAGGTATATATGTACGGGTCGCATATGTCTTGGTATGGGACTTGCTTTCTCCATCATTGGAAAAGCGTCATGCAGTACTGTCTCAGTCACAATGCTCACACTTACTCTCTCAACTTGTGACCTGAAGTAATTACGCAGGAACGGATACGCGGCCACAACCGCAGCTATTTTTCTACTCATCTTTTCCTCGAAAGACCCATGTGATTCCTGGACAGGACCCTAACATAATTGCATAAGGGTTCCAACATCGTCCCAGACCCCCAGCAGTATTTGGATAAAAGAAAACCGCCCTCCGCCGAAACGAAGTTTGGTTTTCGTTTAGTCGGTGGGGCGGTGTGATCAGCCTTCCATCTTGTCGGCTGCATCGAAGAGGATTCTGAGGCAATGCCGGTGATAGGAGGCCAGGCCGGTATTGGTGGCGATCCTGCCGCAGAGGGTGTCGAGTTCGTCGAGGTCTTCTGCGAGCTCAGCGGCTTTTGTGATGGCCAGCTTCTCTTCTTCGGTCGTTTCAGCCTCATGCCAGAGTGACATTGCAGCGTCGACGTCGGTGACAGCGGCAACCTCTTCTGCAAACGTCAGTTCGGACATTGCGATCTCCCAGGGGGTCAAAGAGCGGTTTAAACTTTGAATCCAATAAAACATGAAGAAGTATATAAGTCAAGTATGTATTTCCTTCATGAATAAGGTTCCAACATCGTCCCAGACCCCCAGCACTATATACTCGAAAAGATGAACGTGACCTTGATAGGAATGTCCGGCGTGGGAAAGAGTTTCCTCGGAAAGAAACTTGCCGATGAGTTGGACTATGCATTTATAGATACGGACCGACTACTCGAAGAAAGATTCCACAAACCCATTCAGGATATTCTGGACAGTCTCGGTAATGAAGGATTTCTCAAAGAGGAAGAAGCTCTCTTGCTTGGCCTTACTGATGTGGAAGACACCGTTATTTCTCCAGGGGGAAGTGTTGTATATTCTCCGGCCGCAGTGCGTACGCTCAAACAGATATCAAGCGTTGTGTACCTCGAGGCTCCCGCCACATGGGTGAAGGAACGCACCAATCCTGCTGAGCGGGGAATAGTCGGTTTACAACACAGAAGCTTCGATGAGCTGTATAGCGAACGTCAAAAGCTGTACGAAGCCATGGCGGACTACACGATATCCGTATCAGAAAAGGAGCCTAATCTCATAGTTGCAGAGATGATTAGACATCTTGGACTGGCATAGAACGATTCCGGTATCGTCACGCCCGAGCGATTGTCTACGTCCGTTCAATCGTCGCTCCAATCGACTCGAGTCGCTCAACCAAATCCTCGTATCCTCGATTGATGCTATATACGTTGCGAAGAGTGGAGCGCCCTTCAGCCGCAAGCATGCCAACGAGAAGAATAGTAGCCGGGCGAAGTGCGGGTGGGCAGACGACTTCTGCACCACGCAGGTGGGTCAGTCCGCTAATTTGTATCCGATGCGGATCCATGAGCACCGTCTGCGCACCGAGGCGATCGAGTTCGGTGTAATAGATGGCACGCTTCTCAAAGGTCCAGTCGTGGATCAGTGTCTTTCCCTCTGCCTGTGTTGCGATAACGGCAAAGAAGGGAAGGTTATCAATATTCAATCCGGGATACGGAAGCGCATGGATCTTCTCGGGGAAGGCAACCAGCTCAGATGGTTCAAGGTGAATATCGGCAAGCTTGGTAATGCCGTTCTCGGAAATCCCCGCATCGGTGACCGTATACCGCAGACCCATCTTCTCAAGGGTCGCCAGCTCAAGCTCAAGGAATTCGATCGGGGCTTTGGTAATAGTGAGTGTGGATTTGGTGACAATACCTGCGGCAAGGAAGAACATGGCGTCGGTTGGGTCTTCCGCGACCATGTACTCAACATCGAGATTGATGTCAGTCACGCCGTGCACGGTAAGGGTGGTGGAGCCGATTCCCTCAACCCGAACTCCAAGCGTCTGGAGGAATCCACACACCTCCTGTACTTGGTAGTTAGCGGATGCGTACTTGATGACGGAGGTACCCGGAATCTTTGCGGCAGCGAAGAGTGCGTTTTCGGTTGCCGTATCACTTGCCTCAAGCATCACAATCCCGGCAGGAGAAAGTCCCTCATGCGACACCTCAAACCGATCATCGAGTGTGTCGATAGCGACTCCGAACCGCTCAAGTGCCCAGAGATGCGGACGGACCGTACGATTCCCGAAGTTACACCCGCCTGACTGGGGTATGGAGAAGGTGGTGAAGTGGTGCAAGAGGGGACCAATGAACATGAGGATACTGCGGGTCTTGGTTGCAGCTATCTTGTCGATAGTCTCAAGTGAGATCGTCTCGGGAGGGGTGAGACGGAGGGAGTGTCCGTCACGCACTACGCTGACCCCAATCGATTCGAGCACCTCCACGAGTCGATTCACCTCCTCGATCTTCGGCACCTTATGCAATGTTGTTGTTCCTTTATTCAATAGGGAAGCCGCCAAAAGCGCGACCGCACCATTTTTAGATCGATTGGTTGCGATAGATCCTGAAAGCGGATGACCGCCCTCAACGACAAAATTCATATTCTCGGCTGGCATGTTCCGGCTATTGTACCAGAGCGTATTTTGAGCCTTTCGGATGGGCGCGGTATGATGCGTGAGCTTTATGGCATCTCTATCCCCGCGTCTTGGTATCGATCTTGGAACGACGAACGTACTCGTCTTTGTTCCGGGGAAAGGCGTGGTCTTGAACGAACCCTCCGTGGTCGCCGTTTCAACCGAAACCAACAAGGTGCTCGCGATTGGCGCCGAGGCGAAAGCCATGATCGGGAAGACCCCCGACTCCATCACCGCGTATCGCCCCATGAAAGACGGCGTGATCGCGGACTATCGCGTGACCGAAGCCATGCTCCGCTACTTCATGCGGAAAGCACTTGGGAGGTGGAACCTCCTCAAACCCATCGTGCTTGTATCCGTGCCTGCGGGAGTAACCAGTACTGAAAAGCGTGCAGTGATCGAAGCGGCAGTGAAAGCTGGTGCGCAGGATGCGTACGTCGTGAAGGAACCCATCCTTGCAGCTATTGGTGCGGGCATCCCGATCCAGGAGGCGCTTGGAAGAATGGTTGCAGACATTGGAGGCGGCACCATCGATGTTGCGGTGATCTCGCTGGGCGGCATTGTCTCCTCTATCTCAGTGAAAGTCGCCGGCAACAAGCTCGACCGTGCCATCGTCGACTATGTAAAGAAACAGTACAACCTCGCCATCGGTGACAAGACCGCGGAAGAGATCAAGATCAACATTGGTTCTGCGGTACCAGTCGCGGAAGAGATCGCAATGAACGTAAAAGGACGCGACCTTGTGTCGGGACTTCCGCGCACGGTTGAACTTAAGACCAACGAGATCGTGCAGGCAATGAATAGGGAACTGCGGGAGATGATGAATGCGATTCGTAAGGTGCTCCAGGACACACCGCCCGAGCTTGCTTCCGACATCATCGACAACGGTATTATCCTCACCGGCGGAACCTCCCAGCTTCGTCATCTTCCAGAACTGGTGTACCGAAGAACCGGAGTCGAAGCGAAACTCGCCGATCAGGCATACTTCTGTGTTGCGCGCGGCACAGGAGTTGCACTCAAGCATTTAGATACCTACAAGAAGAGCATTATTTCAAAGCGATAACGGAAACGGCCCACCTCAAAAAGGTGGGCCGCATACTACTTAGCGCAGAGGGACTGAACCCCCGAAGAGCAGGAAGCCGCCGGATCCTTCGAACTGGCGACGTGCTCGCTGATCGTACGGATTACGATCCTGCTTGGAAGGGAAGAGACCGAACGTCGGTTCGGTGTCTATCGGTCGGCGTTCCTGATACTGCACGTTGGAACGGAGAGACCTCGACATGCCATCTTTCCAGACGACCGAGAAGAGTTTCTTTTCGGCAGTCGGATCGACGTCCGAAGACTTCGTGTGTGCGAGGGCGGGAAGGGCCAACGCGCACACCAGGACTGCTGTGGCGGAGAGAACAATGCGCATTGCATGACCCTTTCACGAGGCGCGAGAGCCCGGGTGGCACTCGTCTACCTCTAGTATCGCTCTGGTACAAAACTTGTCAAGTGTCAAGTATTGGAAATAAAAACGCAGGCCCCATCACATACTGTTGTGATGGGGTCTAGGATATTAGTTCGCAAGCGCTGTCTCGCGCTGCTGCCATCTCCGGCTTGCAGCGAGGAAGACGAGAGCGGTAGCGATCGTGGACGTACCAGCATAGAAGCGCTCCTCGATAGCCCAGCTTGAGCCGGCCATCATGGAAATCGCATTCGCGGCTGTGTAGCCGAGATAGATCAGTGGCGCGCTTGTGGCCGGCTTGGTGATCGCGTCGGTGAGCACCGGCAAAGTGGCAATCGCAAGCGCCATGGTCGAGAGGATGATGACCATCTGCTCGGCCGAGTACGGTATCGACACCAGCTGCTGATGTTCCCAGTTCATCCAGGTCACGACGCATACCACGACCATGAACGAGCAGAATGTCTCGACCCAGCTCCACTTGATCTTCCTGCTACGCAGGACGATGCAGGTGATGACGGCCACGGAGCCGAGGGTGTAGAGCGTCGGAAGTAGGTAGTTGCCGCCGGCCGTGAAGGTCGAATAGGCAGCCATCCCGTCGAGTACACCCCAGAGTGCGAAGGTTGCGAGGTTTTGCTCCACGCTGCGGTTCCAGAGGGACATGCACAGCGGAACGAAAAGCATGGTGCCCAGGAGTCCGCCAGCTATTGCTAGCAGATTCATTCCACCGAGTTGAGCCAGAGGCTCGCGCAGAAACTGTAAAAGATCCACTAAAGGCCCCTTTCGTGACCGTGTTTGCTACACGTATAATACTACATATTTGAGCTTAATGTCAAGCTCATCCGGTGGCGTAGCTACGCTCTAAATCCGCTCAAACCTAAGCGTCCCCGCCGCACCCACATACACCAGTTCAAGCTCGTCTGCAGTGAGTTTCTTAACGAGGAAAAAGAGTGACTCCTCGGGAAAGACAACGGAAAGCACGGGTGACCCGTCCGCAACTGCCTTCACCTGCGCAGGTACAGTATCGCCATCAAGTTCAAAGTTCCCGACGGTGGTCGCATCGGTATTTCCTGCATAGCGATCGGTGACGCGTCCGTCGCTGCCAAAGGCACGGGTGAACTTTGGGTCATCAACACTTCTCCAGGTACCCACCACACTCGTCTCAATCTGCGCTACCGACGGCGCGATAGGAGTCTCAACGTTCTGCTCCGAAAGCTGTGGAGGAACCGCTGAGGGCTGATTGGTATACCAGAGATAGCCTCCAGCAAGGAGTGCGAGTACGACGACGATGCCAATGGCGACTGATCGGTTCATGAGGTGGTGGTTAGGGGATATACATAAAAGTGTACACTAGCCCTATGGCGCACCATGCGTATCTGAAAATAGGGGATCTTGAGGCAGGGATTGCCGCTGCTCTTCTGTTCGGGCAGAAGGAACTCGGCCTTATCGCTCAAAACAATCCCGATGTAGTCGTGTTCCGTTACGCGCATTTCCCAGTCGAGGAAGCGAGGCGTGTCGTATCGCTTGCTGCGCAGTCGGGACTGACGGGTAAGAAACTCATCGTCATCGCGACGGAACGCATCTTCCATGAGGCGCAGAACGCACTCCTTAAGGTATTTGAAGAACCACCCGAAGGCACCACGCTCGTACTCATTGTGCCTGCAGAAGGGCAGCTTCTTGCCACTATGCGCTCACGGCTTCTGCCGCTTCCGGGAGAAGATCAAAAAACACAGGAACTCCATCCATTTGTGCAGGCGAGTGATCCCGAACGGAAGAAGATTGCTGAGAAACTCCTCAACCGAGCGAAGTCCGACAAAGATGATGAAAAGCAGGCGGCACGTGCCGAAGCCATCCGTATCGTCGAAGACCTCACCCGTGCAGCGTATGCAAAGCAATCAAGTCCAGAACTCACCATCTTACTTGGAGAGCTCAATCGCTTTACGCCGATCATGCATGAGCGGTCAGCACCGCTGAAGCTCATCTTCGAGCATCTCCTTCTCGTTACACCAAAGTTATAGGAGTGGTATAACGGTCTCAGAAGCAACTCGTTTGGGGAAGGGTACGTCATGAAGCTATGGATACTCGGCGGGTGCGGTACCGCAGTATTTCTGCTTGCCATCGCTCCTGCTGCTGCGCAGGGGTTCACACCCGAGCAGCAGGCGCAGTGGGACAAGATCCACGTGTCTTGTCACAACTATGTCTTTGACAAGATCGAGGAAGAACAGCAGAAGGGATATTTCAACCAGCGTCTCACCGACCTCGATCCGGCCACGTTCAAGATCGAGCTGCAGAAGCACATCGAGACCGAAATGGTCGCGTGTCTTAACGAAGATGTGGGCAAGGATCCGCTCTTCGGCGCCGGCTATCGCATCCGGGTCGCGGTCAAGGAGGAGAAGCCCTCCTGATCAAATACGTGGAGCGCCCTGGCCTATGGTCAGGGCGCCTTCATATTCATCCGAGCCATGATTTGCTACACTCCTCACATATGTCATACGACTTTTCTAAACTCGACGCAGCTATTAAAGAAACTGAAGAGTGGCTTTCCAAAGAACTCTCTGCGGTTAGAACCGGACGTGCAACACCGATCCTGCTTGATGGCGTGAAGCCAGAAGTGTACGGCACTCGCTCTCCAATCTCTTCCGTCGCTTCTGTCACCATCGAGGACGCTCGCACACTGCGCATCTCTCCCTGGGACAAGTCAGTGATCAAGAACATTGAGAAGGCGATTGTTGATGCCGATCTTGGGGTAGGGACCTCCGTTGATGATCAAGGGCTTCGTGTGTCATTCCCGGAGCTTACCGCCGAGCGCCGCACCATGCTTGGAAAGCTTGCGGGTGAGAAGACTGAGCAGGCTCGCATCACGCTTCGGGGACATCGCACCGATACCTTGAAGGAGATCGATGCTGCGGAGAAGGAGCTTGGCATGAGCCAGGACGAGGTGAAGCGATACAAGGAAGAGGTACAGAAGAAGATCGACAAGGGTAACGAGAGTCTTGAGGTAGTGCTGAAGAAGAAACAGGAGGAGATTTCGATCTAAGCACATGAAGCGTCATTGACGCTCCATGTGCCTGTAGGCTATACTTGTTCTACAAACGGCTTCGGCCTGCTCCCCGCCAGAAATGGCGGGGAGAGAACGTTTATAGCAAACTTGCGCGCACGATAGATGCTACAAGCTTCCGAAACACTCCCTCATCGAGTGTGCATATTTTGTTCGCAAGCCGCTTACGGTCAATGAATCGTAATTGAGAGAGTATCGCTACTGCATTCCTACCTTTGATAAGCCCGACCGAAAAATAGTATTTCCCTCGTTTTGACCTTCCAGTCAAAGGAATAACGAGGCAGGCATCCAGATTGAATTTCTTTATAATAACCACTGGACGTTCGAAATTCTTACCGCCGTCCTGCTCCGAACCAACATTTATGCCAAGTGCGCACCACCACACCTCCCGTTCTTGGAAAAGAGCCTTGCCTATCGATTCATCAATGGTGGTTTTCTGCTTGTGCCATTTCTGAAAATTCTTTCTCATGCCGTAGAGCGTATCGTGCAGAGATAAAATAAATATGACGGAGTGATATGTGTAGTACACTCATTCCACTATGACCATCCTTGTCTTCATCCTTGTCCTCATCGCCCTCATCCTCGTACATGAGTTCGGGCACTTCCTGGTGGCGAAGTGGTCAGGGATGCGGGTGGATGAGTTCGGGATCGGCTATCCTCCACGCGCCTGGGGAAAGAAGTTCGGTGAGACAGAGTACACCCTTAACTGGCTGCCGTTTGGCGGCTTTGTGAAAATATACGGTGAGGACCCAACGCCAGGAGTGGCGCCTTCCCCTCGTGCATTCTCGGCGCGTCCCCGTCCGCTTCAGGCACTCGTACTTCTAGCGGGTATTGCAATGAACCTTCTATTTGCGTGGCTGCTCATCTCTGGAACGCTTGCGCTCGGTACCACGCGTGCCTTGACCGCAGAAGAAGCGGAGCGCGCACCGGACGCGGTGCTTGCCGTTGCTACCGTGCTACCGGGTTCCCCTGCAGAAGAAGCAGGCCTTACGCCAGGCGACTACATTCTTTCTATAGAAGGAGCAGGCGGCAGCTACACGGGTGCTAATCCTGACCTCTTTACGGGATTCATCGCAGAACACGAGGCAGGACTTCCACTTACTATGTCCGTGCGATCTCAGTCAGGAGAGGAGCGGATCGTGACGGCAGCAACCAGACAGGGGGTGGTTGTAGCAAATCCTGAGCGTGCGGCACTTGGAGTAGCGGTTGCGCCTGTCGGAACCGTGCAGGTTTCGTGGTACGCGGCTCCGATCGAAGGTGCCGTACTTACCTGGGAGATCACCAAAGATGTCGCGGTCGCACTCGTTCACTTCTTCGGCGGACTCTTCACCTTCACCGCAGATCTTTCTCAGGTCGCGGGCCCCGTTGGGATTGCAGGAGCAGTGGGGGACGCGTCACAGACAAGTCTGGTTGCGCTCATGACCATTACTGCGCTTATCTCGATCAACCTCGCACTCATCAACCTCCTTCCGATTCCTGCACTCGATGGTGGAAGACTTTTGTTTGTGATTATTGAGTCGATCATCAGGCGTCCCATCCCTCCCATGTTTGCGAATTCCGTAAATGCGCTTGGGTTCGGGCTCCTCATACTGCTGATGGTGGTTGTGACGGCCTCGGATATCTTCAAGATAGTAGGGTAGGACGCTTTTTGCCCTCACCACATCCGGGCCGTATACTGTCAGGACTATGCGTCAATCCAAGCTCTTCACCAAGACTCGTAAGGAAGCCCCTAAGGATGAGACGGCCAAGAACGCGGAGCTCCTCATCCGGGCCGGTTTCGTGCATAAGGAAATGGCCGGGGTGTATTCATACCTCCCCCTTGGTCATCGCGTGCTGAAGCGAATCGAGCAGGTCGTGCGTGAAGAGATGGACGCTATCGGCGGCCAGGAGATGGTGATGACTGCACTCCAGGATAAAGAACTCTGGGCGCGTACTGATCGCTGGGATGATGAGAAGGTTGATAACTGGTTCAAGACCGCACTTAAGTCAGGCGGGGAGACCGGCCTTGCGATCACGCATGAGGAGCCACTCACTCGCATCATGACCGATCACATTTCCTCATATCGTGATCTTCCGGTCTTCGCCTATCAGTTCCAAAACAAGTTCCGCAATGAGATGCGCGCGAAGTCAGGAGTTATGCGTGGTCGCGAGTTCCTCATGAAAGATCTCTATTCCTTTGCAGCAACGGAAGAGCAGCATGAAGCGCAGTACGCAGCGGCACGAGAAGCATACAAGCGCATCTTCGAGCGTCTTGGGATTGGAGATCGTACCTACGTAACCTTTGCGTCAGGCGGTGTATTCAGTGAATTCTCCGAAGAGTTTCAGACACTGTCTGAGGCCGGTGAAGATCTTATCTATCTCGATGAGAAGACCGGTATCGCCGTAAACAAGGAAGTTCTCACCGATGCGACACTTGCGAAGCTCGGTCTCTCCCGCGATTCACTCGTTGAGAAGAAGGCGATTGAAGCCGGGAACATTTTCCATCTCGGTACCCGCTTCTCAGAATCGCTCGGACTTACGTATACGGACGCCGATGGGTCTAAGAAGCCTGTCATCATGGGTAGCTACGGTATTGGTATCAGTCGCATGCTCGGCATTTTGGTTGAAACGCTGTCTGACGATAAGGGTATGGTCTGGCCTGAATCGGTTGCGCCGTTCATGGTGCACCTCGTACCCGTCATATCAAACGACGAGACCGTCATGGCATACGCAGACGCGCTCTACGATGACCTCACCAAGGCCGGTGTCCCGGTGCTCTACGACGACCGTGACCTTCGTGCGGGCGAGAAGCTCGCTGACGCTGATTTGATCGGTATCCCTGCACGCGTGGTGATCGGCAAGAAGACACTTGAGACCGGACAGCTCGAAAGTACATACCGCAGGACCGGAGAGACAAAGCTCGTTTCAAGGGAGGAGCTCCTTGCGTATACGAAGGCGGCAGAGCAGCATCATGGCTAGACGGTTCTCAAGGAATTCTTTTTTCTCAAGCGACATCGGGATCGACCTCGGTACGGCAAACACACTCGTGTATGTTCGTGGTCGCGGCATTGTGCTGAATGAGCCGTCAGTCGTGACGGTGAATGACAAGACGGGGCAGATGGTTGCGGTTGGTAAGGAGGCGAAGATGATGCTTGGGAAGACGCCTCCGCACATCAGAGCAGTGCGTCCACTTCATCATGGGGTGATCTCAGACTTTGAAGTGACTGAGGAGCTGCTTGCATACTTGATTCGTAAGGCGCAGGGGGGCCGTTCACGCTTGCTTGGTCCTCGCGTGGTCGTGGGAGTACCTACTGGTGTCACCAACGTAGAGAGTCGTGCAGTTCGTGATGCGGCGCTCACCTCAGGAGCACGTGAAGTATTCATCCTCGAGGAGCCTATGGCAGGAGCCATTGGCGCCAAGCTTCCGATCACCGAGGCAGTGGGGACTATGGTCCTTGATATTGGTGGCGGCACGACCGACATTGCGGTGATCGCACTTGGCGGAACCGTTGCAAGCAAGTCATCCCAGGTAGCGGGAGATCGTTTTAACGAGAACATCGCTGATTTTGTTCGCAGTGAGTTCCAGCTTGCAATCGGAGAGAAGACGTCTGAGGACGTGAAGATCGCAATTGGTGCGGTGCTCCCGCTTGAAACCTCAATTGAGAAGGCGGTGCGCGGTCGTGATCTTGCAACGGGACTCCCGCGCGAGATTATGCTGAACGACAACCACATCCGTGAGGCGCTCTCACCATCACTCGATTCTCTTATGGAGGCAATGAAGGAGGTGATCGAACATACGCCACCTGAGCTTCTCTCTGACGTGCTTCAGCGCGGCGTCACCGTGTTCGGGGGTGGTGCTCAGCTACGCGGTCTTCCTGAACTTCTCTCCCGTATGCTTGGAGTGCCGGTGCATGTGGCAGCCGATCCGCTCACGGCAGTGGTGCGAGGTACCGGTATCGTGACGGAGGATCCTGAGCCCTGGAAGGACGCATTCTTGCATGAAGACGCCATTCTCACGCACGCGTAGGAGAAACGCGCTGCTTGCCCCCAGTGGCGGCATAGCACTCCTTATTGTCGCTGTTCTCATCATCATTCTTTTCATACTCCGCACGGTGTTCCCAGGAACCATCTCGTTTCTTGCGCGTCCCTTCTGGAGTGCGGGGGGTGCGGTAACTGATAGCGCGGGAGGAGTGTCTGCATTCTTTGGTGATAAGGCAGTGATTGCGGAAGAGCGCGATGCTCGGGCACGAGAAGCCATGCTGCTTCGCGAACAAAACGCCGTGCTTGCCGCGCGAGTGAGTGACCTTGAACGGTTGCTTGGGGGGCGTACTGAAGCGGTAGCGGGTATTCGTGCAGGTGTGCTCGTGCGCCCACCGGTGTCGCCCTACGACACGCTGGTGGTGGATCAGGGGACGGAGCAGGGAGTACGCGTAGGTGCGCAGGTCACAGGTGCAGGCGGCGCTCCCATTGGCATGATTGAAAGCGTGGCGGGAGACACCTCCCGCGTTCTTCTGTACTCAGCGCCCGGGCATGTTACGCAGGGCTGGGTAGGAGAGGCGCGCATACCCCTTTCGCTTGAAGGGGCGTCTGCAGGCGCGTACCGGACGAGTGTGCCGCGAGAAAACACCGTTGCGGTCGGCGAGACCGTGTACCTCGTAGCTGGGGGTGCGGTCCCTATTGGTACGGTGGTTGCGGTTGACGCCGATCCTTCCACACCACGCTCGGTCATCCATGTGCGTCCTATCGTGAATCCATTTTCAATAACCGAGGTGCTTATCACCCCGTAGTATGCTGGTGCGCGCCTCAACCATTCTTCTTGCGCTTGTGGGTGTAGTGGCGTTCCCCTGGCCCCTAACGGTTGTGTTTGTGTTCATTGCTGCCTTGTTTCTGCCCCCACTCGCGCTCCTGTGTGGTGTGCTCTACGACATTCTCTACTTTGTTCCGGGTGCCTACCCCTTCCCGCTTGCGACCCTGCTTGGGCTTGCTGGATTTCTGGTCGCTGAAGTCGTGCACGGTTTCGTGAAGACGCGTATCATGGGCGCATGATAGGGAGGAGGTGGGGACGAAGAAGGAAAAGAGAGCGCGAAATCGCGCCCGATGAGATCTTCCTTGATTCCTCTAACCTTCCTGAATTCAACCAAGCGCGTCTTGAAGGAAGGCTCGAGCGTCCGGTCTCTCGTACCGCCTATGCCGGCATCCTACTCTCGGTAGCACTCGTGTTCTTTGGTCTCATCGCACAGGCCGCAAACCTCCAGATTATGGAGGGGGAGAGATTTGCGCAGCAGAGCGAGCGCAATCGTGTGCGTCCTGAGGTGATGTTCGCCAAGCGTGGTGCGATCGTGGATCGTAACGGAAAGCCGCTCGTGTACAACAACGAAAGTGATGGTGGGTACGTGCGCCGTGTGTATGCGTCTCCTGGCTTTGGTCACCTGCTTGGGTATGTGTCGTATCCGAAGAAAGACTCATCCGGAAACTACTATGACACTGAGATCACGGGTCTTGCAGGTGTTGAGAAGACGTTTGATGAAGCACTGGCCGGCAAAAACGGCACGCTCCTGGTTGAGGAGAATGCGCTCGGGGAAGTGCAGAGTCAGGGGCAGGTGGATGCCGCGAAAGACGGTGCGACGGTAACCCTTTCAATTGATGAGCGGGCACAGCGCGCGTTTGCGTCATCCATTGCCGAGCTTGCGCAGCGCATTCCGTTCCAGGGAGGCTCGGCAATTCTTATGGACGTAGAGACGGGTGAGATCCACGCGCTCGTGTCGTACCCCGAATACGATCCGAACGTGCTCTCGTCAGGAGGCCCTAGAGACGTGATTGCGTCGTATCAAAACGATTCGAGACGTCCGTACCTTGATCGAGCAATTGCAGGTCTGTATGCGCCTGGGTCAATCGTGAAGCCGATGGAGGCGGCAGGAGCACTCCACGACGGAATCATTAGTCCCGACAAGACCATCTTCTCCTCGGGACAGCTCGTGGTTCCGAACCCGTATGACCCAAGCAAACCAACCATCTTCAAAGATTGGAAGGCCCTTGGCGCCATGAACATGCGCAGTGCGATCGCGTACTCTTCCGACGTCTATTTCTATACAGTCGGTGGCGGCTTCGGTGATCAGCGCGGACTTGGTATCAAGCGGCTCGGAGAATGGTTCAAGGCGTTTGGATTTGATACTAAAACGGGCATTGAACTTGAGGGGGAGGAAGAGGGGTTCATCCCGTCTCCTGAGTGGAAGGAGAAGACCTATGACGAGCCCTGGCGCATTGGTAACACCTACCACACCGCTATCGGTCAGTACGCCATGCAGGTGACGCCCATAGAGGCTGCCAGAGCGGTTGCCGCAGTCGCTAACGGCGGGAAGCTTGTGCGTCCAACGGTTTTGAAGAGCACGATGACACCAGCAGGTGAGCGCATCGACATTAGTCCTTATGCACTGCAGGTAGCGAGAGAGGGTATGCGCATGGGAGCGACCGAAGGAACCTCGGTTGGTCTTAACGCGCTTTCATTTACCACCATTGCCGGGAAGACCGGTACGGCGCAGTTGGGTGCAAACAACGAATACCATCATGCCTGGGCTATTGGATTCTTCCCGTACGAAAAGCCGAAGTATGCGTATGTCGTGCTTATGGAGCGGGGCCCCTCCACTAATCTTATCGGCGGTATCTATGCAACGTACCAATCGCTCTCGAAGCTGTATCAGACAGCACCAGAGTATTTTGAGTAAGTTGACCCCCATTCCTATTCCCGTACAATATGCCCACTACTAATCAGTTCCTCGTACCCATGACCGAGCAAGAGACCCTCGTGAGCCAAGAGAAGTTCGACGAACTCCTCAGTGAGCTCGATACCCTCAAGACCGTGCGCCGCTCGGAGATCGCAAAGAATCTTGAATATGCCCGATCACTCGGTGATCTTTCTGAGAATGCTGAATACCAGGAGGCGCGTGAGCTTCAGGCTGCTACCGAAGAGCGTATCCGCAAGCTCGAAGAGATCGTGAAGCGTGCAAAGATTAGCACTGAGAACAAGAAGAAGGATGTTGTTGGCTACGGCTCAGTCGTTACTATCCGCAAGGAGGGAAGCGAAAGTCACGCATACACCATCGTAGGTTCTGAGGAGGCTGATATGCGCGTACACAAGCTCTCACACGTCTCTCCGCTAGGTGCCGCGCTCATGGGCAAGAAGAAGGGCGATGTGTTCACCTTCGAGACACCAGCAGGCAAGCAGACGTATACGGTAGAGAAGGTGGCGTAAGTGTTACGTAGAGATAAGAAGAAGGGCGGCCCGTTGGGCCGCCCTTTGCTATTGGGGTCTTTCGCATATCGGGGCTATAAGCTTGCCCGTTCTTCATGCCGACGCTGTCGGCTGAGTTCGCGCCGATTGATCTTCGGACGAACCTTCTTCGGACGCGCATGGCCGACATAGTTTTCGAGCGCTACGGCGAGATTCTCTGCCCGCTTGCCGTATGGTGCACCGTTACAGGTCTTGCGGATCGCAAGTAGGCCGCCTGCACTGGTAACTGTGGTGGGCGGGGTAATACCTCGCCGCTCAAACTGTTCAGGAATCGTGGCGATGAACTTGCTCGCGAACTGGCCCGCGCTCGAGAACACCAACACGGAGCCGTCTGGTATGGCCACTCCCACCTCAAGAGGGAAGGCCTGATACCCGCGCTCGTGCAGGATGCGTAGTGCCTGCACAGCGATCTGGTCATTGTTGTAGCCAACAAATAGTTTTTTCGCAGCCTGCATACTATCTCCCCTGAATTTTGAAAAGAGCAGTTTCGTCGCCCTAAAAACGAAAGACCCGGACTTTTGTGGTCCGGGCCTTCCTTCAAGTTTCTAATGGAGTGTTAGTTAGAAACCTCAAGCGAGACCCCGACCGGTGTTAGAAGGCCGAAGTAAACATAGATGCCGAGGATCCAACGCGAGAAACTGTTCATGTAGGAATCATGATAGCGGATAGGGATTCAGAGTCAAACTCAACAGTATTTTAGTGGGGATAACAACCCATGTGGTGGGTCATAGTGGCATATACTTGGATATTAGTGGGATGAAGTGGGAATACGGTTTTTCCTCTTCTTCCGCCTCGCATTTCACCCACACTTCACTTTTTTACATGTTCATCGGCGAATACCGTCACACCTTCGATGCAAAGAACCGCATCTCCCTTCCGGCGAAGTTCCGGAAGGAGCTCGGTGCAAGTGTCATTGTGACCCGCGGCCTCGACCACTGCCTCTTCATCTATCCAAAGAGCGCATGGAAGAAGCAGGCGGAGCGATTCGCCGCATACTCAACGGGAAGTGCAGCAGGACGCGGTCTTTCTCGCCTTATGCTTGCGGGCGCGTCGGAAGCTGATGTTGATAGCGCTGGTCGCATTCTCGTTCCGGATTATTTGAAGTCCTTTGCAAACCTTCAGGTCAAAAGCGTGGTCGCGGGTGTGTCTGACCGCGTCGAGATCTGGGACGAGAAGGCGTGGGAAGGATACACGAAGTCGATTGAGCGCGATGCTGATGCGTTTGCCGAAAAGCTCGGTGATCAGGGCGCCCTCTAAGGATATGGATAAGCACACCAGCGTACTCCTCTCCGAAGCCGTCGACGCGCTTCTTGTTGCCCCCGACAACACTGTAGTGGATGCAACGATCGGTGGGGCAGGGCACTTTAGCGTTCTTCTTAACAAGCTTGGGGCAGGCGGCAGGCTCATTGGTATCGACGCAGACGCAGACGCGATCGAGCGCGCACAGAAGGCAGCGGCAGAAAGCACGGTCAAGGTTGAACTCGTGCACGACAATTTCCGTAACCTCGGAAGCATTCTCGCCGGACGAATGATTGATCGTGCACTCTTTGACCTTGGCTGGTCTTCTTTTCATCTTTCAAGCGGTCGTGGATTCTCGTTTCGTGTTGAGGAGCCGCTCCTTATGACCTACGGCGATCCCTCAGAGGGAACCACTGCAGCCGACCTCGTGAATGATCTTGAGGAAGGGTCACTCGCCGATCTCATCTACACGCTCGGGGAAGAGCGCTTCTCCCGCGGAATTGCTCGATCCATCGTAATCGCACGTGATCAAGGGAGGATCGAGACCACCACCCAGCTCGTCGCAGCAATCGAGGGAGGTGTGCCTGCCTGGTACAAGCATCGCCGCATTCATCCAGCCACCAAGACCTTCCAGGCGCTGCGCATTGCTGCTAACGACGAGCTGGGAGCCCTGCGTGAGGGTCTTACGGCGGCCCTTGGTGCCCTTACCGAGGGCGGGCGTGTCGCGGTCATCACCTTCCACTCAATCGAGGACCGCATCGTGAAGCAGATGCTTCTTGAGGCGGCACGTCAGGGGATGGGAGCGGTGGTGACGAAAAAACCCATCGTGCCAAGTGCTGCAGAAGCCTCGGAGAATCCGCGCTCCCGAAGCGCGAAGCTTCGAGTGTTCGAGCGATCGCCGCGTGCTTCAACCGTTATGACCAGTAATTCATTTGCTCTTTATGCCTAGCCGCACCATTTCCGTTCTCTCGTTTGCGCTTTCTATACTCGTTTTTGCGTATATCTCACTCATGGTAGTGACGGTCTCGCTTGCGGCGTGGCGAACCGATCTTGCGGCAGCGGTGCGCGACACAGAAAGTGAGATCGCCCTTCTTGAGCGCGACTACTACGACTCGACACGGCGCATCGGTGCGACTGACCCATCCGCGCTTGGACTTGAGAAGCCTCGCAGTATCACCTATGCGGCAATGGTAGAGGCGCCAACCGTCACTCGACGTTAGAATACTCTGTATGCGCCGTGCCATTCGCATACGTCTCCGGCTTCTTTCGGCAATTCTCTTTATATTCGCAGCACTTATTTGTCTGCGTCTGTATTTCGTACAGGTGGTGCATGGTGCTGATTACGCACTTAGAGCAGAGAAGCAGTACATTTCCGCAAGTCAGGAACTTTTCTCTCGTGGCTCCATCTATTTCACCCGTAAAGACGGGTCACTTCTCTCTGCTGCAACGCTTTCAACCGGGTTCACGCTTGCGATGAATCCCGAGCAGGTCAAGGATGCAGAAGCTGCCTACGCCGCCATTAACGCCCTCACCCCCATCGACTATGCAGAGTTCATGGGTATGGCGAAGAAGGTTGATGATCCGTACGAGGTGATCGCAAAGCGGATACCGGAATCAGTCGGGGAACAGATAGAAGAACTGTCGCTCCCTGGCATACGCGTTGAACGTGAGCGCTGGAGAAGCTACCCCGCGGGCACCCAGGCGGCACAGTCGATTGGGTTCGTGGCCTATGACAACGACAACACGATCGCGGGTCGCTATGGCCTTGAGCGCTACTACGAAGACGCACTTTCGCGCGACAACGAGGGATTATTCGGAAACTTCTTCGCAGAGCTGTTTGCGAATCTTGATAGCGTGATGGTGGACGCGCGTGCGGCAAAGGAGGGTGACCTGGTAACCACGATTGAACCTATGGTCCAGGAGAAATTGGACCAGGTATTGCTTGAAGTGAACGCGCGCTACGGCTCCCTTGAAACCGGTGGCATCATCATGGACCCCAAGACCGGTGAGATCATCGCGCTCGATACGGTGCCATCCTTTGACCCCAATGACGTGAAGAATGGCGACCCTGCACACTTCGGTAATCCGCTTGTCGAGCATCAGTACGAGTTCGGTTCTATCGTAAAAGCACTCACCATGGCGGCAGGACTTGATGCGGGAGTGATTGCCCCCGACTCTACCTACGAGGACCGTGGCTGCATGGAATTGAACAACAAGAAGTTCTGTAACTATGACCTCAAGGCTCGTGGCACCACACCCATGCAGGAGATTCTTTCCCAGTCGCTTAACATGGGCGCTACGTTCGTCGCGCTTCGCGTTGGGCACGAGCGCTTCCGTGAATACTTCAAGGAGCTTGGTATGGGAGAAGAGACTGGCATCGATCTTCCAAGCGAGGTTCCCGGCAACATCACCAACATCTTAAAGAGTCCGCGTGACGTTGAGTATGCAACCGCCTCCTTCGGGCAGGGTGTGGCACAGACCCCCGTTGAGATGGTGAAGGCTTTGGGTGCGCTCGCAAACGAGGGGAAAGTCGTGACTCCGCACCTTGTGCGTGCGGTGAAGCTTGAAAGCGGTATCGAACGAAGGCTTTCGTGGGGTGGGGAAGAGCGGGTATTTTCTAAGGAAGCGACCGAGGCCACCACCCGCATGCTCGTGAAGGTGGTTGACGATAAGCTCGATGGTGGCAATGTGAAGATTCCATCCATGTCGGTGGCCGCAAAGACGGGTACCGCCCAGATTGCGGGCCCGGGTGGCAAATACTATGAAAACCTCTACCTCCACTCCTTCTTTGGCTATTTTCCCGCCTATGAACCTCGCTATATCATTCTCCTCTATACTCGTCAGCCATCAGGGGTTCAGTATGCTTCTGAGACCCTCACGCACCCCTTCATGGATCTAACGCACTTCTTGATTAACTATTACGAGATACCTCCCGACCGTGCGGAGGTCTCCTAGCGTATGAAATCTCTTTTCCGCAGCATAGTCATTTCCATACTTCGGGTGCTTACCCGCGGCATCCTTCGGAAGTATCAACCGAAGATCGTGATGGTGACGGGGAGCGTGGGCAAGAGCTCGACCAAGGACGCAATCGCCGCAGCGCTTGCAAGCTCCATCTACCTGCGTGCAAGTAAGAAAAGCTACAACAGCGAGTTCGGTCTTCCGCTTACCGTCATTGGTCGCGAGACCGCGTGGGGAAGCCCGCTTGGCTGGATCAAGATTGTCGTCGAAGGCATCATGCTCCTTCTTTTTCCCGCGCACTATCCAAAGCTGCTTGTGCTTGAGGTTGGCGCTGATCGTCCGAGGGATCTCGAGAAACTTCTGAGAATCGCAACACCTGACGCAGTCGTGGTAACCAAACTTCCGGAAGTACCGGTGCATGTGGAGGCGTATGAGGGGCCTGCAGAGGTGCGGCAGGAGGAGTTTGCTCCGGCCTACGCACTTAATCATGGTGCGCCACTTATCTTGGCGGCAGAAGACACCTACGCACACGCACTCGCCAAGGGCGTGCATGCCACCGTCTCCACCTACGGATACGAGGAGGCTGATGTGCGCATCACGAAACCAACGTTCACGGGTACGGGCATGGAAGCCACCTTCCTCATTGAAGGAAAGGAGCATGCAGTTTCGGCTCCCGGAGTTATTGGCACGCAGCAGCTCTACGCACCTGCGGCAGCCATTGCAGTCGCTCGTGCGCTCGCCATCCCACTCAAGGAAGCTCTTTCAGGATTACGTGACTATACGCCCCCACCGGGTCGCGCACGTGTTCTCCCTGGCACGGACCACTCCATACTCATTGATGACACGTATAACTCGTCTCCTGCGGCCGTTGAGGAGGCACTCAAGTCACTTGCGCTCGTGGATGGGAAGCGGCGCATCGCTATTTTAGGGGACATGCTTGAGCTCGGGCGATATTCTTCTTCGGAACATGAGCGCATTGGAGCACTTGCTGCATCCTCGGTCGATGTCCTCATCACTGTTGGGCACCGAGCAGAAGCGATCGCTACAGCTTTCCTCAATGCCGGACGAGCGGAGGGGAGTGTAGAGTCGTTTGAAAACTCAGTCCTTGCCGCTGCAGCCCTCCCTTCCTCAGTCAGGGAAGGAGATGTCGTACTTTTAAAGGGTTCGCAGAGTATGCGTATGGAGCGGATCACCGAGGCGCTTTTGGCTAATCCAGAAGACGTAGCACTGCTTCCGCGACAGGACGCAGAGTGGAGAAGGAGATAACGATGTGAGCCCCGGACGACGTCCGAGGCTCAGGAGGGTTTGGCAAACCCATTTTTCATGACACGAGCAGTAAGTCGTTGAATATAAAAACTCGGAAGATGGCACTGTCGTGCACATTCTAAGAGCTCGTTGAAGTACCCGTAGCTCGGGAGACCTTCTGCTTGTCCCTTGCGGTAGTAGGTAATCACCTCCTCATACGACGCTCCCGTTCCATCGTAGACCTGCACCGTCGTGCGGAGACAGGTATCCGGATATCCCTCGTACGCATCAAGCTCGAGAAGCTCTCGCTCACTGATCTCAAACAGAGCACCCCAGACCTTTCCCAGTGGTGCTGGTCGTATGTTTACAGTAGCGCCGGATCGATGAGGGGAGCTGCCATCAAAAATCAGCTCGCAACTGGAGAGATGGGCTGGGTACAAGAATCGAGCTCCTGGACATCGCTTCTCCATGCGTTCCCGATTCATGTTCAGATCGTAGGCAAAGTAGTGCATGCAAGCACCTCCGTTGTATTTGTCCTGCGTCATCAAAGCGTATGCAGCCAGAAAGCGCAATGAGCTCGGAACAGGTGTTCCGAGCTCATTGCATCTGTGACTCCACGGGGAATCGAACCCCGATTTCCAGCGTGAGAGGCTAGCGTCCTAACCGTTAGACGATGGAGCCGTTAGGAAGAGTTATACCAAGAACTTGAGATAAATAAAAGGAGCCGGGACCTCTATGAAAGAGGTCCCGGTCGGTGCTGGCGCCGAGGGCGCGCGGCGCGTTCATACTGCGTTGCCAGCAGCCGAAGTGCCTCGCCGCCGAGATAGTCACCGCGGGCAAGGCAGGCTCGCGCATATCCTTGGATCATTGCCGCGTCTTTTTCGAGCAGCTCTCTGCCCTGACTGCGGTCACGAAACAACGTCTCAATTGGGATAACGATATCTGTACTCATAATCGCGCTCCTTGAATGAACTAGGCGCAAGCATATGTGCGCTTGGGTCTTTCGTCAACGAAATGTCTTCCAGAATCCTAATGGACCAAACCTCCCAATCTTCGTGCGGTGTATGGAAAGCGCGAGTCCGTTGGTACCGAGTTCTTTCCCGATACGCTCTGCAAGTGTGCGCATATATGTACCAGAGGCGCAGGTAGCTCGAAGTCGAAGGATGGTAAAGGTGCGTGTAGGCATGCTCGCAAAGAGGTCGGTCCACTGTGCACGTATCGTATCCTGTCTGAAGTCAGCACCGAGCACCTTTGATGGCTCATCACTCCTTGGTGCACTCGATACAAGAGCATCAATACGTGCGAGGAGAGAATCCTTTGATACTTCAATTCGTTCAAGCAGCTTAATCCGATATATTGTCTCGTCATGCACCGGGATCTCGATCGTATCGATCGTTCCTTCAAGCGAATGCAAGAAGAGCGGCTTCCCATTCACGGTCTTTGAGGAGAATGCGGGGTAGGGAAGGGGGTGGGTACCAGAAACGGAAGAGAGTACCGATGCTACCTCACGAGTAGCTGGATGGGTTTCTTTTCCTACATACAAAGGAAGTCCAAGTACGTCTCCTGTATCGCTCCCGCAATCAAGCAGCACCTCAACCTCATACTCCTTATCAAGCCCCGTATATCGATCCTGCTTTTTACATTCATCTCCGAGCAGGATAAGGAGTTTGCCGGAAGCTATAGGGTCAAGGCGTCCCGCGTAGCTTGCAGGGATATTTGCGTATATAGGGTTCGCTACCTTCCACGCCGAAAGCGCTTCAAGCGGCGTCTCTCCTATCTTCTTTTCGATAATCACTCGTGCCTTCATGTCCGTACCATACCAGAAATGACAAACCGCCTCCGCAGCATTCCCAAGCAGGGAAGGCATACGGAGGCGGGGTTTTGATCAGGCTGCTTTGAGGAAGCGGCTATCGCGTTCCGGATATCCAACATAGCAGCGCATGTGTAGGTAGTCTTCGATAGCGGCCGCAAGTTCCTTCGCAGCTGCATCGACGTCGTCGTAGTTGTAGCAGGTGTGCGTGTGTCCGTCGATGAAGGGAAGACGGACTCCTTGATTGAGCTGGATTGGTGTGCCGAGTCTGCGCTTCAGACGCTCGAAATTAAGCAGAAAGTGCGAAGGCTCAAGGCGCACACGAGCCATGCCCGCCCGCGTTAAGAGGCAGGGGAAGTCGGCCTCGCCACCGGCACGATCCGGAGGCATCGGGAAGATGTTTACACTAATCGCCTGACCAGAAATAATCGGTATAAACGACATGGAGTACCTCCAGGTTTGATCCCGAAGACACCCCACCATCAGTGGAAAGGTCTTGCGCCCGTCCTGGCCGGACTATACCAAAATAGCCTAAGAAATCAATGAATCCACGACTGCTTTCACATCACCTCCGTCAGCCTGTCCCTTGAGTTCCTGCATGAGTGCGCCCATGAAGCGTCCCATGTCTTTCTTCTCGATGGGACCCCTCTCTGCGAGCTTTGCCTTTGCAATTACCTCAATCTCTTCCTTAGACATCTGTGCCGGAAGTAGTGCCTCGATAACTGCAAGTTCTTCCTTCTCAGCTACCGCAAGCTCTGCGCGTCCTCCTGCTTCAAACTGCTGGATAGAATCCTTGCGCTGGTTAGCGGCACGCTTCAGAACTGCGGTTGCTTCCTCGTCCGAGAGGAATTCGTCGGGCTTTCGTTTCTTCGCGACGACCTCATTGGTCATGGCCGTGACAAGAGAACGGTAGGTGCGAAGGGTAACCTCGTCCCTAGCCTTCATGGCGGTAGGGATGCCTGCTTTGATCGTTTCGTGAATCATGGTGCCATGAGAATAGCATACGTCATTAATCGTAGAGCGAATGATCGCCTATCGCGAGCAGAACTGCCGATTGGTTCGGAACCTCCCATATAAACATAATTCGATATCGATAATTCACTGAGAAGCTATATCGCCCCGCAAGCTCACCCTTGAGTTTGTGTACACGCAACGATGAGTGCGCTGCTGGATCCCTGAACTGCTCAATTCGTGCAAAAGCCTCCTCCTGCAGCGCAAGAGGGAGTTTTTTGAACTGCCGCAGGAACGTTGGTTTATAGGCAATTTCCATGCGGCTGAATCAAAATTTCTTGAGAAGGTCGCGCAGATCGCCGCGGAGTGTCGGTTCTCGCTCCGCACGCAGCACAGCGCTTATCGCCTCCTCTTCAGCCAGCCGTTCGAGGGCACGGCGCATCACATCAGCTCGGTTCGAGCCGACCCCATCCTTTACGAGCGAATCAAGACGCTGCTCCTGTTCTGCACTCAATGGTACTGAGATGGTTGCCATGGAATTCATATTTATTAATATGAAATTATCATACTCCTTACATCACGAGAGTCAAGAACGCTCATACTTGTCTCCAAAGCGCATGACCTTCTCTCTGGTGAATGCCAGCCGCTCTTTGCGGGGCGTAATGTCGTAGTGCTCATGGAGATACAGGAGGTCCTTCTTCACGGCTTCAACAAATTCAATCTGGAGTGACCCTTCTTCGGCACCTTCACAGCGGGCGACGGTGTCACCGAGCATGCCGATTATGGTAGCGAGGAAGGGGAAGTAGTCACCCTCGGTGATATGGAACTTGAGACGAGTGATGCGGTCGTCATCACCATCACGAATGATCCAGTAGGGGGAGGGAAGAAATGCGTAGGTTCGCATACTTAGGTGCGATAGGGAGCAGGCACGCTCGCAAACTTCTGCTTTGCGATGATCACGTGGTCGATGAGATCGATCCCGAGAAGTGCTCCTGCTGATATTAACTGCTCGGTCACCGCAATATCGGGCTTCGATGGCTCAACCGATCCTGAGGGATGGTTATGCACCAGAATCACTGCCGCCGCTGCATACTCAAGCGCAGGACGAAATACTTCGCGCGGATGTACGATATTCATATCCACTGTCCCAATCGATATCACCTCATCACGGATGACTTTATAGTGCGTATTGAGGTAGAGACCGCGCAGGTGTTCCTTAGGGAGACTCCGCATATCGATTGCGTAGTTGAACACATCGCGAGCAGTACGAAGTACAGGAGCCGAAAGCGTATTCTGTGCATGGAACCGTCTCCCAAGCTCGGTGAGTGCAACCACCTGGAGCGCCTTCACAAGCGGAATACCTAGATCTGTTGCAAGTTTCTTTGCATCTGTCTGGTGCATAATCCCGCGCTCGCCATAGTCCTGCATCACCCGGGCTGCCATCTGGAGCACTCCTTCTTTCTTGGTTCCATTTCCGAATACCACCGCAAGCAATTCTGCCGCTGAGAGTGCGCGGGGCCCGTCAGCGAGAAGTCGCTCTCGAGGTTTTTCATCATCCGGAAGATCACGGAGTGCGATGACATAACGGCGCTCGGTGTTATCTAATACGAGCGCGTTGTGGTTAATGCGGTAGCGGATTTCGGTCGACATATGTATCTATGCTAGCGGTTGATATTCGATCTGTCCGATTCGTAATCAACACAAAAATCCAGATTTTCTTCATATCTAGTGAGCCAGGTATACTGCATATATGGACTTGTTTACCGTCGCACTCATTGTTCTCGGCCTCCTGTTTGTACAGGGTATTGGCCTCTACTTTGTGTTCAAGAGGAAAGAGACAGCGCCCGTGGCTGATACCACCACTCCACTCCTCCTCCAGCGCCTTGAGGGACTTGAGCGTTCTCTCGATTCCCGCATGGCAGAAAGCTCAAAGCAGATGCATGACACCATGCGCAGTCAGCTCGGAGAATCCTCCCGCCTCATTAAAGAGATCACCCAGGAAATTACCTCAGTTAAAGAGATCGGAAGGGAGACTGGAAAGTTCGCGGAGCAGCTTAAGAACCTCCAGGACATCCTCAAGAATCCAAAGCAGCGCGGTATCCTCGGCGAGTACTACCTTGAGACTGTCTTGAAGAACGTCTTCACTCCTGCGGACTACCAGATGCAGTACATGTTCAAGAATGGGGAGATTGTCGATGCGGTCGTGTTCGTGAACGATAAGATCGTGCCGATCGACTCCAAGTTCTCTCTCGACAACTACAACCGCTACATTCATGCAGAGGGAGTAGAGCGCGACACGCTGGAGAAGGCCTTTGTAAACGATCTGAAGCTCCGCATAACAGAGACCGCAAAGTATATTCGACCCGATGAGAACACCATGGACTTCGCGTTCATGTTCATTCCTTCCGAAGGCATCTACTACGATCTTCTGACCAATCAAGTCGGGGCAGGGGAGGACGAGAACCTGATCCAGCGAGCAGCATCGAAGTACAAGGTCATTATTGTGTCGCCGACCTCATTCCTTGCCTACTTGCAGACCGTGCTCCAGGGGCTACGCGCGCTTTCTATAGAGAAACGAGCCGTAGAGATAGAAAAGCGGGTAGGGGAGCTCGGCAAGCACGTCGGCTCCTTCGAGGAGTACTACAAGAAGCTTGGTAATGCGCTATCGACCACGGTTTCTCATTTCAACGCCGGATATAAGGAGCTTGGGAAGATCGATAAGGATGTGTACCGCATTGCGGAGTCGAAGATTGGGATTGAGACCGAGCTTCTCGATAAACCAGGAGAGCGGGAGGACTAATCCACTTCCTTCATGGAGAGGGCGGGTGTAGAGTCGGGATAGGTACTCACAAGGAGGACATCATGCGCAGTCATATCGCCTTAGTGGTGGTCGCTGCGAGCATGCTCCTTCTGGGGAGTGTGTTCGGTAAGGCTACCGTTGTTGTATATCTGCGAAGTCAGGGGGAAGAGGCGTATCTCATCAAGTATCACGGTAAGCCAGTAAAGCGCTCACCGCCCCCGCGCTGCACAGATTGGACTGATAGGAACTGCAGGCTGGTATAGCCTCAAGACAGGCCGCCCCCTCCCGGGCGGCCTTGCTTTTTGGCCCTGCTACCGCTAGGATAGGGAAATTATGGAATTGGCAGTCATTAAGTCAGGCGGCAAGCAGTACGTGGTTTCCCCAGGAACCCTCGTTACCATTGAGAAGCTTCCCGAGGAGGTAAAGAAGGGTGATACCGTCACGTTCGACACTGTCCTCATGACCGACAACGGTTCGGCTACCACCATCGGTACTCCGGCTGTGAAGGGAGCTTCAGTCTCTGGTACCGTACACTCAGTCGGTCGCGCCAAGAAAATCGACGTCGTGAAGTACAAGGCAAAGAGCAGGTACCTGAAGCGCCGCGGACACCGCCAGCCTTTCGTGAAGGTAAAGATCGATTCGATCGCCTAAGCAAACACCCGCCCCCCGGCGGGTTTTGTGTTTTGGAGGCTCAGGCGTACGCTTATGACAGAAAGGAGACCGACATGCCCAAGTACGACTTTCGCGTACAGCACGGCTCAGTATTACTCGGGATGACACACCGTCGTCTCTGCGATCCTATGAAGGGACAAAGCATCAAGTTCATGCATGGACCTATCGAGTACCGCCTCAAGGTAGTGGCTGTCGAGCCTCGTTCGGACAGCAATACCGTTGTTCGTCTTACGGCAGAAGGACTGTCCATCGAGTATCTCAAGAACGCACATTGGAAGGAGGTGAACGAATGACGCCTGGAGGGAAACCTCCAGGCGTTTACGTTTCCTTCCGATTCTGCAGCGCCCCAGACAGGGTCTCCGCGTCCGAATATTCGAGCTCGGATCCGGTTGCAAGTCCGCGGCCAAGCGCAGAAAGTTTAATACTCCCTCGTAGCGGAGAGAGTAGCTCTCGAATACGATCTGCGGTGTGTTCACCCTCAGAGGTCGCTGAGAGCGCCAGGACGATCTCAGAGAGCCCATGCTTTGCTCGCTCCTCAACCGTACGCACGAGCTCTCGCTCTCGTATGTGTCCTTTGCCTGAGAGGGTGAGCACACCTCCAAGCACAAAGTATCGTCCACGATATGCGTTCGCTCGCTCAACTGCGGCAAGGTCCTGATCCTTTTCGACGAGCATGAGGATGGCATCGTCTCGTTTAGGATCGGCACAATAGTTGCAGAGTCCCTCACTGTTAGTAGGGGAGAACCGCATACACATATGACATTGCCGAACATCGTTTCCGAGATTGACCAGGAGATCAGCCAGACGCGCGCGGTCTGCTTGGGCAGTGGTGAGGAGGTGATACACAAAGCGCTTTGCCTGCCGTGGTCCGATCCCTGGAAAGCGCTCAAAGGCGCGGGCTAGCTCCTCGATACGATCCGACATACCTAAAATTCATTTGCCAAATCTCCGTATCCTGACTTATCCATCGGCACGTAGCTCGTGCGCTTGTCATCGAAATACAGTTCGACACTCCCAGTCGGTCCGTTGCGGTGCTTCTCCACAAGGATCTCAGCGATGTTGGGGCGGTCGGTATCCTTGTTCTGCTTGTCATCGCGGTGGATGAACATAACGACGTCGGCATCCTGCTCGATCGATCCCGAATCGCGAAGGTCAGAGAGGCGAGGCTTCCCACCACGCTGCTCAACGGCACGAGAAAGCTGTGAGAGGGCAAGGACGGGTACCTGGAGCTCTCTGGCAAGGTGCTTAAGCGACCGGGAGATCTCAGTGACCTGCTGAACCATGGAATCAGACTGGCGGGTGTTGGTTGGCGCCATGAGCTGGAGGTAGTCGACGATGATGAGGCCGATACCGCGCTCTCGCTTCAAACGCCTTGCGACGGCACGCATGGAAAGAATGTTCTGTGCCGGTTTGTCGTCGATGTAGATCGGTGCCTTTGAAAGGGTATCGAGTGCGTCTCTAATCTTTCCGAAGTCATCGTCTCCAAGGCCGTGACCGGTACGAATCTTCCAGGAACCCACAAAGGATTCTGCTGAGAGCATACGATCGATGATCTGCTCAGCACTCATTTCAAGTGAGAAGATACCGACCGGAGTGTTACTCCGAATCGCAATGTTGCGTGCCATATCAAAGGCAAGCGAGGACTTACCGACCGACGGACGAGCTGCAAGGATGATGAGATCGGATGGATGGAATCCCGAGAGAAGGTTATCAAGGTCGGGGAAGCCGGTTGGCACACCACGCATCGCCCCCTCGTGTTTTGCCATGTTCTCGATGCGCTCCATGGTCTCGATGGCTTTTTCCGAGATCGGGATGAACTTATGAGCGGCGGACGCGTTTCCAATCGCCATGATCTTCTTCTCAGCATCATCGAGGACTTCAATATGATCTCGAGAGTCATCAAACGCAGCCTCGGTAATTTCGTAGGAGGCGTCGATCAGTGAACGCATGATGTGCTTGCGGCCAACGAGTTCTGCGTAGTGGTGGAAGTTGCCTGGGGTAGGGGCTTCTCCAGCAAGCTCGGCGATATACGCGCGTCCACCAATACGCTCAAGGTTACCGTTTCCATTCAAGCGCTCAGAAAGGGAAAGGATATCGATCGGTTCTCCGCGCTCAGTAAGCTCACGCATCGTCTCAAAGATGAGTCGATGTTTCTCGGCATAAAAGGAATCTCCTCGGATGGTGTCCGAGATGTCATGGATCGCGTCAGGCTTCAGCAGAAGTGCCCCGAGAAGAGCGCGCTCTGCATCAAGGCTTTGAGGAGGAACACGGAGCGCTTTTTCGGACATTACCTCTAATTCTATCAACCGGGTCTCTTCGTGACTACGGTACCATTTTCGGTGTCTTCAACACGATATCCCCTCTCCTCTATGTGGATACGTAATTCGTCAGAATGAGCGAAATCCTTGTTCTGCCTCGCAGTATCACGCTCTCGTGCGAGCGCCTGTATTTCTTCGGGGATAGCAAGCCCGGTTCGTGAAGGAGGGTTCATTAAAGAAAGCCCCAAGACAGGCTCTGCAGCTACAAGCACACCCCAGACCTGTGGAGCATCAAGATCCTCATCCTTAAGGGCCTCCCATACGAGTGCAAGTGCCTGAGGGGTCGCCAAGTCATCTCGTAGATGCGCGATTACTTTCCGGCTCGTGTCAGAAGGAAGTGCTCGGCCTTTAGCAGCTTCTTTGGCCTCCTTTGAGAGTTTCCAAAGGCGTGTGAGGGCCTCGTTCGCTGCGCCAAGCGCTTCCCAGGTGAAGTTCATTGGGGAGCGGTAGTGTGCCTGGAGGAAGAAGTACCGAAGCGCGAGTGGGTGATAGCCGCGCTCCTCGATGTCAGAGAGATAGATATCGTTCCCAAGTGACTTGGAGATCTTCTCACTCTCAATATTTACAAACGCCTCATGCAACCAGTAGCGGGCAAGGGGCTTGTTGTTTGCTACCTCTGACTGCGCGATCTCATTGTTGTGGTGCACGGGGATGTGATCCATGCCGCCTGTATGGATGTCGATCTCAGGACCCAAAAGTGCCTTGATCATCGCTGAACACTCGATGTGCCAGCCGGGGAAGCCCTTGCCCCAGGGACTCGTCCACTCCTGAAGACGCTTCCCATCAGCAGGGGAGAACTTCCAGAGCGCAAAGTCTGCAGGATGTCGCTTGTCTTTATTCTCGCCGATGCGGCTTGAAAGACCTGCGAGAGCCGCTTCCTTGCGCATCATGTCAGCGACACCACCGAGCTTTCCGTATCCATTGAACTTACTCGTATCGAAATAGATACCGTCCTTGGTGCTGTACGTGAAGCCCTTGCTCTCAAGTACCTGGATCATCTCAATCTGCTCCTTCACGTACTCGGTTGCACGCGGGTAGCTGATAGCGAACACGTCCATACCAATCTTTTGGCAGTCCTCCATAAAGGCAACAGCATAGCGCTCAGCGATCTCCTTCGCGCTCTTTCCTTCACGCTTAGCACCCACCTCCATCTTGTCCTCTCCTTCGTCTGCATTAGAAACGAGATGTCCTACATCCGTGATGTTCATCACCCTCCTGACGCGGTATCCCGCCGCATCAAGAACGCGTGCTACCAGGTCCGCAAACAAGGGAGCTTTAAGATTCCCAATGTGTTGCTTGCTGTACACCGTTGGACCACAGGAATACATACGGACCTGACCAGCCTTGAGAGGGGAGAAGATCTCCTTCTTCCCAGTAAGGGTGTTGGTGAAAAAGACGGGGGCTGAGGAAGTGGTTGGTTTGCTCTCCGGATTGAGGAGCTTTTTGAGCCAGGACATGTAGACATTCTACCGCAGGAGAGGGAATGGTTCGAAACCTAGTCTGCCAGCCAACTCGAGCTAGGTTATCCCGCACGAGACGCGTCGATAACCTGGGGAAAGTTTCTCCAATCAGAAAAGGCATACCGGCTGAGAGCCGTATTCAAGAATCAAAAACCGCCCTAGGGCGGTTTTTGATTCCTTAGGACCAAGAGGTCATTTAGAGTTCGCTTAGTTTTTTCTTCATCCATTCAATTTCACCTTGCTGGCCTGAAACAATGTTCCTACAAAGTTCTTGAATTTGAGGATCTTGGACAGATGCTTTTTCACACATGAGGATTGCGCTTGCATGGTGAGGAATCATGGATTTAAGAAATTCCTCATCTCCGACAAGTGCCTGGATACGGATCAGGGCAAAGAATATAATCATTGCAATAATTCCCCCGACCATAATCATGATGTTCACCTTTTTATTCGGATACATCTTTCTCATAAAAAGCATCTCAATCACAACCATGGGTGAAGTCATCAGTGCAGCCATGTAGAGCTGATTGAAGTTTGGGTATACGTTGCCCAGCACATTTACCATGCTGTACATAAGCACATACATTGCTATGAATGACAGCACAACCATTATTCCAAAGTGAATATATGGATTTTCATGTCCCATTGAATGTTTCATAGGTCAGTTAAGTATTTATTAATCCCCCGTATACTTTAAGAAAGTATACCCCTCGGGGGTACTATAAGGGAGATAACTTATACACAACCATGATTGAGCTACCAATACTTATTTTGCAATTTGGAATTGCTATAACCTTTCTTCTCACGGGGATTTTGATACTTCTTTCAAAAGATAGGTGGGTGCACATGCTTCCGGCCTGGTTCTCACGCTTCCCTTGGTCGCCTCGTTCATTTATGACCGGCACTGCTCTAGGAGATGTAGCAATCGGAGTGTGGCTTATTAGCGGGTATGCAACAGGTATTGCGGCAATAGTTGCCTCTGCACATTTGGCAGGTGTTTTGCTTGTATCTGGGAAGCATGAGTTCCACGAGGTGTATAGAGACATCGGCCTTCTTATGGCAAGCATATCCCTCTCGCTATTCTTTCTTGCTTAGTGTTGACTCAATATACCCCTAGGGGGTACCATTAGAGCAATGAAGATTGAAAACAAGAAGCAAGTCCAAAACAGGCTGCGTCGTATTGAAGGGCAAGTACGAGGACTGCAAGAACTGGTGGAAAAGGATACATACTGCATTGACATCATTACCCAGACTTCCGCGATCAAAAGTGCTCTTTCTGGAGTTGAAGATCTTCTACTTGAAAATCACCTCGATACCTGTGCCTCTACCCAAATCAAGTCAGGGAATATCGGCAAAGCGAAGAAAGAGATACTGGCCGTGTATCGCTTGAAACGCAAGTAGCATGAGCCACCACGAAACATACCGAATAAAAGGCATGCACTGCGCTTCTTGCGCGGGCATCATTGAGCGAACGGTGAAGAAAGTTGAAGGAGTCGAACATGTTGAAGTGAATTACGGCACTGAGACCGCAAAGATTGCCTTTGACGAAGCAAAGACAAACCCGCACCACCTTTCTGAGCAGATACGACCACTCGGATATTCGCTTGTGGTACCTAGTGCAGAAAGTATGGGTATGACTGCCGACGAGCACGCGGGGCATACTGGCATGAATCAATCGAAAGAAGAAAAACTTGCTGAGATTAAGGATATGCGTTGGAGGGTGTTTTCGGTACTTCCGCTTGCCGCGTTCAGCATCTTCGTTATGGGCTGGGAAATGGGAGCGCAGTTCGGTTGGCTTAGCACTATTCCTGAGATTTGGTATGAGTTCTTCCACCATCTACTCCCAATATTTGCGACCTACACCATGGTCGTCGTGGGGGAGCCTTATCTTCTAGGCTTCTATCGTTTCGTCAGATATGGCAAAGCCAATATGGACACGCTTATCGGTATAGGTACTTCTGTCGCCTTTCTCTATAGCTTCATCCTCACGGCCTTTGAAGAGCCGCTTCGCCCGTTTCTCAATGTTGGACAGACCTACTACGACGTAACCATTGTGGTCATAGCATTTATCGCGTTTGGCAAGTATCTTGAGGCGCGTTCAAAACTTAAGACCGGAGCTGCAATCGAGAAGCTGCTTGGCTTGCAAGCAAAGACCGCGCTCGTCATGAGAGACGGCAAAGAGGTCGAGATGCCGATAGAGCAGGTCGTACACAATGATTTGATCGTGGTAAAGCCGGGAGGAAAAATTCCCGTTGATGGAATCGTGACCGAGGGTAGTTCGTATGTGGATGAATCTATGGTTACCGGCGAACCGATCGCAGTAGAGAAGAAGTCAGGCGATTCCGTAGTCGCCGGAACGATAAATACGAAAGGACACTTCGTTTTCAAGGCAACCAAGGTTGGATCTGAAACCTTGCTTGCAAGCATCATCAAGATGGTCAGCGAGGCACAGGGTAGCAAGGCTCCCATTCAGGGGCTAGCGGATAAGATTTCCAGTGTCTTCGTTCCTGTCGTTCTCGTATTCGCCGTCATAGTATTTGGAGCCTGGATATTCTTCGGCACGCCTGCTCTGGGCTTCGCACAGGCATTGACCCTCGGTCTCTCTTCATTTGTCGGGATTCTGGTTATAGCCTGTCCATGCGCTCTCGGTCTTGCTACGCCGATTGCAGTAATTGTGGGTGTCGGTAAGGGAGCGAGCGAAGGTATCCTTATCAAGGACGCCGCCACGCTTCAGAAGCTACGAAGCATGGATACGCTCGTAGTCGATAAGACCGGCACAATCACGAAGGGCAAGCCGGAAGTCGTCGGCATAGAAACATACGGAAATCATTCAGAGGGAGAAGTGCTCCGCATTCTCGCTTCGCTTGAGAGCAAGTCCGAGCATCCGCTTGCAAGTTCAATCATGGCGCACGCTAACAACAAGGCAATCGAACTGGTTTCGGTAGATGGATTTGAGAACATCGAAGGCAAAGGAGTGCGCGGAAGCGTTCAGGGTACGGAATACTTTGCAGGTAATCCTAAACTGGTCAGCGACCTCAAACTGAATTTCGATGCCTCCACTCTGGAGACCCACACGACTAAAGGAAGAACCCCCATTATTCTCTCCACAAGCAAGGAGATTATGGGATTGGTGCTTGTTGCCGATGCGGTCAAGCCTGAAGCGGCCGCAGCCGTTAAGAAGCTTCACAGCATGGGTATCTCGATCGTCATGCTTACCGGTGACAACCGCCAGACCGCAGAAGCTATAGCGAAAGAAGTCGGCATAGACGATGTGGTTGCTGAAGTGCTTCCGAATGAGAAGCTGGATAAAATCAAAGAACTTCAGGCAAAAGGACGAATTGTTGCCATGGCGGGGGACGGCGTGAATGACGCACCCGCGCTCGCACAGGCTGATGTAGGTATCGCTATGGGAACCGGCACTGACGTTGCTATCGAGACGGCAGGTATAACGCTTCTTGGTGGCGATATATCGAAGACGGTTAAGGCGATCCGGCTCTCTCGCTTCACGATGGCGGGCATCAAGCAAAACCTATTCTGGGCTTTCATTTACAATCTGGTCGGCATACCGATCGCCGCAGGTATCTTGTACCCATTTTTTGGTCTGCTCTTATCGCCAGTCATAGCAGGGCTTGCGATGGCGTTCTCAAGCGTGTCCGTCGTGCTCAACTCGCTCCGATTAAAAACCGCTAAGCTCTAACCATGGATACCTACACCTTTCACGTTCAGGGAATGCATTGTAAGTCCTGCATCGCACTTACTGAGGGAGAGCTTATGGATCTGCCGGAAGTTACGCATGCAGAGTCTTCTCTTAAGACCCACACAGTCGATGTTACTGGTGAGTTCGGCGACCGTACTCCACAGCAAGTAGCGCAGTTCCTTACGGAACCATTGAAACGGCACGGTTACACCCTTCACTTGGAGAAGCAAAAGCATCAGGTGCGCTGGTCTGACTTTACCTACGCCATTCCAATAGCAGCCGTTTTCATCGCACTGTTTATAGTCCTTCAGAAGCTCGGCATTGTGAATCTCGCAGGTGCTGGACAGATGACGTATGCCACAGCCTTTGTCATAGGCCTTATCGCATCTGTGTCTACCTGCATGGCTGTCGTTGGCGGACTTGTGCTTTCAATGTCGGCCAGCTACGCCAAAGAGGGTGAAACGGTGCGTCCTCAAGTGCTTTTTCATATAGGCCGTCTCGTCTCATTCTTTATACTGGGCGGTGTCATTGGTGCGGTCGGATCAGCATTCCAGCTTGGAGGAACCGGTACGTTTGTCCTGAGCTTCCTGGTTGCGATTATTCTCCTTATCCTCGGTCTGAATCTCCTCGACATATTCCCTTGGACTAAGAAGATTATCCCAACGCTCCCGAGCTCTTTCGGGAAGGGAGTGAAAGGGTTACGAGGTACCGCAGGAGCACTTGCCCCTATGCTTGTCGGTGCGGCCACGTTCTTCCTTCCGTGCGGCTTTACACAGTCCATGCAGCTCTACACGCTTACGACCGGCAGCTACCTTGAAGGTGCACTTACGATGTTCGTGTTCGCTCTTGGCACGCTTCCGGTTCTCGCGCTTCTAAGCTTCAGTGCCCTTAGCATCAAGAAGATGCAGACCGGCGTGTTCTATAAAACTGCCGGTCTCATAGTCATATTCTTTGGCCTCTTTAACCTAATGAACAGCCTCGCCGCTGCTGGGCTCATTCCGCCCATCATCAGCTTCTAGGATATACTTATGGACATGAAGAATCTGCCTCTTGCCGCCTCGATTCTTATCGCCGCCATTGTTATAGGAGGGGCCGTCGTATTCAGCCAGAAGCCCAGTGACTCAGGTCAAATCGTTCAGAACGTCTCTATGGAGGGCGAGAAGCAGGTAATCGAGATAGACGCCAAAGGCGGGTACTCTCCTAAACTTACTACCGCAAAGGCAGGGGTACCTACCATGCTTCGACTAAAGACGAACGGTACATATGACTGTTCCTCAGCCGTAACTATTCCAAGCATTGGGTTCCGGAAGAACCTAGACGCAACTGGGGTAACGGAAGTTGCCATATCAGCAGAGTCTGCGAAGGGAGCAGTTGAAGGCGTATGTGCTATGGGGATGTATAACTTCTCGGTAAAGTTTCTATAAAGTAGCAATTATGAAGAATTCCGGTAAAAAACTTGTTACGATACTTTTTTCCGGACTTCTGTTCGTCCTAGTTTTTGTCGGGCCATGGATGCTTTTATCCATGGCTAGCGATAATGGTATCGGTTGTCCGTTCATGCCAGGGCAAGAATCAGTATGTTCAATGACTGTTTTCGATCACATAAGTCACTGGCAAAACGCGTTCGCAACTATTTTAGTGGAAGTCCTAAAATATCCCGCAGTCGTTGGTTTTACGATATTTGTACTGTTAATCCAACGCAGACATAATGGGCCACCGTTATGTGCAATCGAGACCCGACACCCAACCCTTTTCCAAGAACTTTTCTCACAAGGTATCCTGAATTCAAAAGCATATTAAGCAAGTGTTAGATGTGTTCTTACTCGCTTAATTACTTAGGTATATGTTTAAAAAATTTGGAATAGTCGTTCTGATCTCACTAATTATCGGCAGCGGCATTGGATATCTGGTTGGGAGTAGCAAGGATCATCCTGGTAACCAAGCTTCGGTCTCGCAGTCGGATGCTGCAATGGGAACGCACGGTGCAACTCCTGACGCGATGGTTCAGGAATTGAAGGATAAGAGCGGAAGCGCTCGTGATGAGGCTTTTCTTGAAAGCATGATCGTTCATCATCAGTCAGCAGTAGCGATGTCGGAGGTGCTGCTTGAGAGCACGAAGCGTCCGGAACTTCAGAAATTAGCAAACGACATAATTGCCGCCCAGACAACTGAGATCGATATGATGAAGGGATGGCTTAACACGTGGTATGGACGCTAACCCTGAGAAGCGCACTCGTCCTGCGCTCGAAAAGTACTCGACACCCGTATCCGTACTCCTCGGTGCGCTCATTATTGGCGGCGCACTCTACTTCGGAAATGGGAAATCAGCCACGGAAGGCGCAGTGCCTGAAGCTCCGAATCAAGCGGCCATTCAGAAAGCGCTTGAGAACATAACTCCTGTATCGTCAGCCGATCACATTCGCGGGAACCCGAACGCGGAAGTCGTTATTGTCGAGTACTCGGATACCGAGTGCCCGTTCTGCGAGCGATTCCCCGACACTATGACGCAGGTCATGAACGAGTATGATGCAAGCGGCAAGGTTGGATGGG